>JAEEGL017352684.1_pt1 | contig 10290 bp, 11 predicted proteins | sample 9134231 | NCBI WGS metagenome assembly JAEEGL01 (sample SAMN16246548, study PRJNA631951) | gut metagenome | biome: gut microbiome; feature: rumen; material: fiber-attached | host: Bos | place: Iran: Karaj | collected 2018-10
GGCGGTCACGACAGGTCCGGCGACCCTGTAAATTACACCTTCAGTGCTCATTCAATCATCCTCATTCTTGTATAAATCTACGCCAATCGCCCTCTTGACCTTCTCACGGAGATCGTCATCCGATCCTCCGACTGCAACGACCACAGGCTGGATCGAATCCATAACCCTGTGCCTGAGGTTCTGGGGGAGATTGTCGAGGTCCTTCGCATCTACTGCGAGGATACCTATTGTCTGCTGGGACATTGCTTCCAGCATCTTTTCTTGATAGTTATCTGGGTTTGCTACGAATACGCGCCTGATTCCGGCAAGCCTGAATCCGAGTGTGAACTCCTCACTTCCCAATACTGCGATTTCCATCAGATCACCAGCAATCCTTTGATAGTCTCTTTGTCGAGACCGCTCTCGATACCTCTCGCGATCGTCCTTATGTTGCTCGCCTCTTTCTCCATGTTGATCATGTAGTCGATGACGGGCAGGATGGACAAGGGGTACTCCTGTGAGAACTTCTTGGCCTCGTCAATTTGGTATCTCTTTGTACGCAGGAGCAGACCGCGAACGGTCATGTCTCCCGAGTCGATCAGTTCCTTGATGTAATCATAGAAATCGAGCTGGGCGAGGTCGGGGTATGTATCCTCGACCGACTTGGCGTCTGCGAGCTGTTTTGCCAGCTTCATGTCGATCTGCTTTCCTCCGGGGATCATGTATTCCATGATCTTCTCCCCGTCGACACCCTCGATCTTCAGCTTCAGTATGGTCTCGAGGTTCCTGATGTCGATCTCTTCCCTGATGTACTCTGAGAACATGCGGGTGGGGATCGTGTTGGTCGGGATGACCTTCAGGAGCCTGATGTACTGGAACTTGTCGATGTAGTCCTCGATGTGTCCCAGGTTCCCTGTTGCCTTGTACTCGGCCAGGAGCTCTGCGGGGATATCGACGGACTGTGCCTTGGAGTAGGCTGCCAGTATGTCTTCGCTCGATTCAAGTGCGATGAGTCTCTCTAGATCTTCGGTGCTCAAGTTACCGGCGGGGACCAGATCTGCTCTGATCTCTTCAACCGGCAGACCGTACGATTTGCCGCGGAGTATGACCTTGATGTTCCAGTTGTCCCACTTCTGCAGGTATGCGGCCATCAGGGTGTAGAGTTCTCCCTGTGCGCCCCTCAAGAGAGCCTTGAAGGTGTTGGCCGTGTACATGTAGGTGGCACGCTCGACCAGGTCGACGCCCTCCGTCTCGTCCGCGAGGTCGGTGATCTCTTTCTGATATCCTGCCTCCGCGGTCGCGCGGGCGAGCTCGCTGACGCTGAGCTGCAACATCTTGTTGTAGTCGTCCTCCTTGATCAAAAGCGACTTCATCGCTTTCGCTCTGGTTGCGGTGTATGCGTAGTTGCCTTTACTCTTGCTGAGCCCGAACATTTCCTTCACCCGAAGAGAATGTCGGACACGTCCTTGATGCCGCGGTCCCATACGGTGCGGAGGAGTGCGGAGTACTGCATGTCGATCTCGATCTGACCGTCCTCGCTCTGGAGGATGAGTCCTGCGACGATCCTGCTGTCCTGCTCGACCGACTTGACTCCCAGCTGCTTGGCGGTGAACTTGTCGTTCTCCGACATGATGGCCTTGGGCGAGTCGATGATGGTCTTCGCGTACGCTACCATGCTCTTGTACTGTGCCAGCTTTACATCGGCCGACGCTGTCTCGAGCTCCTTGAGCGTCTCGTCGAAGACTTCCGAGAGGATCTCCTTCTTCTTCGCGAGGACGACCTTCTTGCTCTCCAGCTCTGCGCTGGAGGCTTCCTGGCGGTCCATGCGTGCGAGGGTATCCGCGAGCCTCTTGTCTTCACTTTCTTTCAACCCGGCGATCTTCTTCTCCGTCTCCTCCTGGATGCGGTGGATCTCCTGGGCCGTCTGGGCCTGGATCTCCTGCACCTTCGAGTCTGCGAGGGAGTTGATCTCCGCGGTCACGTTGTTCAATGCCATGAGATTACCTCGATTGGCGAAATCACATTGTGAAGATTGCAAGGATAGCGATAACCAGTCCGAAGATAACGATAGTCTCAGGGAGCACCATGAACATCAGTGCTTTTCCCAGCATCTTGGAGTCCTCTGTGATTGCTCCGACTGCTGCTGCTCCGATGTCCTTCTGTGCCAGACCTGTTCCGATACCGGCGAGTCCGACTGCCAGTCCTGCTCCGATTGCGATCATTCCTGCTGCTTCTGCTGCTGCCATTTTTATGCCTCTTTTGCTTTGATATCTGAAACGGTTTTGATGTGTTTGATTTTGAGGGGTGTGAACTCGGTTCCCTCTCCCTCATAGAACTTGATCATGAACTCGACGAGCTGCAACCTTAACGCGTGCAGTCCTCCGGAGAGGATAGCCAAAGTCCAAATCATCAGATGCAGGACGCAGAACAGTAACAGAGCTACGACGAGCATGACTATTCCGATCTCGGACGCCACTGCGGGGTTGGGATCGATGCCTGCGATCATTCCGAACGCTATGTAGTTGAATGCCAGTGCCATTCCGGCCTTGGACATTCCGATAGCGACCAGACGAGTGTATGAAAGGATGTTTCCGAACGCGTCGACCGTCTCGATGAGGATCGACATCGCGCCTTCAGACTTAGCGACGATAACGGCTCCGATGGCTATGAACACAGCCGCGACTCCGATGAACGGCATTGCGTCATCGAGGGTCAGAGTCTGCATGATCAGCCAGAATCCGACGCCGTAACCAAGCAGTACGACTCCGATGAAGATGAGGAAGGGTCCTCCCTTCTCGAGGAATCCGTGCTTGAATCCGTGCTGTACAGTCTTGTTATAGATGGCGACGAGGTATCCGATCGCGAGATGGACGACTCCGACGTACACTGAAAGCCTGAGCAGCATTCCTACGAACTCGGGATCGATCTTTCCGACTCCGTGTCCGTGAATCAGGAACTGCTCGAAGAACAGGTGTAGGTTGTCAAGTCCCAGCAGTCCTGCCCAGGTGTATGTGACCGTACCTTCTACAAACTCTTCGGGCCCAATGAAGTGCATTCCGAGAGCCTCTCCGAAGAAGAAGAACCCGAAAATGAACGCCCAGATTCCTCCGAAGAACAGAACGGTCGCGATTGCGCGCCAGTCCGGGTTCTTGGCGAACTTGAGTCCGTATGCTCCAAGGATGATGAAGGGGATGGCGTAACCGACATCTCCGACCATGAATCCGAAGAACAGCGGGAGGAAGATGGCGATGAGCACAGTGGGGTCGACCTCGTTGTACTTGGGGATCGACATCATCCTTGTGGGGTATTCGAAAAGCTTGGTGGTCTTGCCGTGCTTCATCTTGGTGGGCACGGTCTTGAATCTGTCCTCCTGTGAGTCCGAGTCTGCCTGTCTCCTACTGCGGTCCTCCTCGATCTCCACATAGACTGCGGGGATCTTGTCCTCGATGACGTTCTTGACGCCCTCGACGTCCTTTGTGGGGACCCACGCGTCCATTACGAACGCGTACTTCGTAGTGGCGATCCTTACGGGCAAGGTACCCTTCTCGGCGTCGCCTGACAGAGCCTCGTCGGATGCTCTGAGGAAATGCTTGTGTTTCTCAAAAAGAACCTCTGTTTCCTTCTGTACTACCTCGAGTTCCTTGTTCAGTGTGTCCAACTGGTTGTTCACACTGTCCAGGGCGGCTTTCGCCGATCCCTTGCCTTCCGGCAGGGGCATCTCGCTGAAACCGTACTCGGACAAGATGCTCTGGGCCTTCATCCTGTCATCGTTCTTGACGAACGCTGCCACGACGCTGCCGTTCTTCTTGTCCATGGAAACGAAGATCTCACCCAGATCAGCGAATGCCTGGGTGGGGTCCCTCTCCACGGTCCCGACCATTGCGCAGATACTCCTGTAACCGGAGTACATGTCAAGGTCGATAGGTAGTCTTACAAGGAGCTCGAGACTCTTCTTCTTTGCGTTTAACTCGGTGATTCTCTGATTGAGATCATTCCTCTTATCGAGAACGACCCTAACGTCCTTCTCGACAGATTCGACGCTGTCAGATGTTATCTGGCTCCTGATTTCACTCTCTGAAATCGTCTGGGTCTTGGTGTGCTTGTTGACACCCAGATCCTTCTCCATCGCACGTACCTTCAGAAGCCTCTCGGCTGTCTTGGAGGAATACGGGCGGGGCGTTCCGAGGGTGAAACCCTCATCCGCGTCGACGGTATGATCGATCAGGTGGACCTTCTCGAGATCGTACAAGACATCAATTGTCTCGTCGATGCATGAGTTAGCGCCCACGATCACAATCCTACTCATCGACTCAGGAAGAAACATTCAAAATCCTCTCAACTTCATTTTTAAGGAATTCTTTTGCTTCCTCTTTCTTCGCCTTGGAACTGCTGTCGATATTATCGGCCTCAGTCTTGCCCTCCACGAGCTTGGACTCGTGTTCTGCGGCAAGTTTTTCCTTTTCCGCGGCTACTGCGGACTCGTAAGAGCTGCGCATCTGAGCTTCGGCGTCCTGAATCTTCTTCACAGAATCTCTGCGAGCTTCTGCGAGAGCTGCTTTCTGTTCGTCCTGGGCCATTGCGACCTGGGCGTCAGCTTTCGCTTCCGCTTGTTTTATCTCCGTAAGTATTTCAGTCCGGCTCAAATTTACACTCCCCGACTTGAGCCATCGTAATCTGTGTTATTACTTAAAGGGTGCGTATTTATATTATTATAAAGGACCAAGGGGTTTTTTGGAAACGGTTAAATAGGCTTGGTTACAGCTTTTTGAGGGGTTTGTACTCCCTTATTTTAATCCCCGCTTCGGTGAGGAGCTCTTTGGAGAGGTCGTCCGCGTATCCCTCGCTGTAGACGATCTCCTTTATGCCAGCATTGATGAGGATCTTCGCGCACATCGAGCACGGATAAGTCGACGTGTAGATCGTCGCGCCGTCCACGCTGACACCGAAATAGGCAGCCTGGGTCACTGCGTTCTGCTCTGCGTGCACCCCCCTGCAGAGCTCATGCCTCGTACCGGACGGGACGTTGAGCTTCACACGGATACATCCAAGCTCCTCGCAGTGCTTCGTTCCCTTGGGGGATCCGTTGTAGCCGGTGGAGAGGACCCTCTTCTCCTTGACGATGACGGCACCTACCTTCCTCCTCATGCACGTAGAACGCGACGAGACCAACTGTGCCATCTCCATGAAGTATTCGTCATTGCTGGGTCTTTCCATGTCTATCCTTCCCTAAAGGGTGCTGAACCCATACCTCTTTCCACTTTTATAAATAAGTCGACACCATCTCCCACGCGTGAACGCTAGTACGAAGATCCTCGTTGTCGCGATATGCGTGCTACTGGCGGCGGTAGGGGGGCTGACGCTCTATGTCAAGGTGTCGTCGGATCTGGATTCCTCCCTCAGCGTCGTCACGTCCAACAGCATGCAGCATGACAACAGCTATTCCCAGCTGGGTGTCATCGACACCGGGGACGCCGTCGTACTGCAGAGCGTGAGCCAAGCGGCCAGCAAGGGTCAGATCCAGAGTTATGTCGAGGCCCTCCAGACCGGCTACCAGACCTTCGGGGATTACGGATCGGTGATCATCTACGAGGGCGGGAGCAGCAAGAACCCGATCATCCACCGTGCCATCATCTGGCTGGACTACAACGGCAACGGGACATGGAGCGCACCCTCCCTTGCGAACTACGAAGGTGAGTGGAGCTGCACCGGATCCTCCGATTACATGAGGCTCTCGGGGAAGCTGTCGTTCACGGGCATAACCCAATCCCACAAGGATGTCAGCGTCGACCTGAACTCCTTCACGAGGAACCAGAGCGGATTCCTCACCATGGGAGATAATCCAACTACCAACAGGAACTTCGATCAGAACAGCCACATCATAACCTATCCGATCGGATGGGACAACATACGTTCGGTGGCGATGATGGAGATCCCCTGGGGAGGCATCGTCAAGCTGATGATGTCCGATGATTACCGTCACAACGTGATGGAGCATTCCTTCAATTCGCTGCTGTCCCTGATAATGCTGTTCGTCACCGTCTTCTCGCTGATATGGTTCAGCGACATGCACATCGTGAAGAAGTCCTACATGAGGAAATTGGAAGAGGAAAGCAAGTGGGATTTCTGAGACCCCCACCCCACCATTTCCACTGGAACTTCTGAAGGGTATCTGTGCGAAATTTTCACATCAGAGTGGTCTGCTTTGGAGGTTTGTATTTCTCCAGTTCCTTGAACAGATCGTCGGATTTCAGAAGGTTGACGATCTCCTTGGGAGCACTGAGTTCGATCTCCTTGGTACGTCCGGCCCTGCCGAAGGATTTGACCCTTGCATGGATGATACCCAGCATGTCCAATTCTGAAATCAGATCGGCGACTCTCCTCTGAGTGATCACGGATGTTCCGGTGACCTCGCAGAGATACTTGTAAGTGGTATAGACATCACCGGTGATCATCACGTTGAGGCCTTCCTCGGTGTTCTTTATGATGCTCATCAGGACCATCTTCGATTGGGCGTTGAGAGTCTTGATCACTTCTGAAACCGCATCCAATTCCAATGTGTTCTTTGCGGATTTGACATGAGCCTCTGAGATGATCGAATCCCCGTTCCTCTCTGCGATATCCGCTGACATCCTGAGAAGCCCTAATGCCCTTCTAGCATCCCCTCCTTCCTGTGCAGTTAAAGCAGCACAGTAAGGGATTACACCTTCAGAAAGGATCCCTTCATCGAATGCATCCTTGACCCTGTCGTAAAGGATATCCTGAAGCTGCTCCACGTTGTATGGAGGGAAGACGATCTTCACTTCGGTGAGTCTGCTCTTGACCTTCGGTCCGAGGAATTCGGTGAACTTCGTGTTGTTAGTGATACCGATTATCGAGACCGTCGAATTCTTCAGTTTGTCATTGATCGATGTGAGATAATAGAAAATGTCGTCCCCGTTCTTCTGGAACGATCTATCGATCTCATCCAGGACTATGATGAAAGTCTTGTTCTTCTCCTCGATGTAATTGGTCAATTCGAGAAGGATCTTGTCGACGCTCCATCCGGTGTAAGGGACCTTTCTCGAAGGATCGGATATGATGTAATTCGCGATGTTGTAGAGGATTCCGTAAGGTGTATCGACCAGTTCGCAGTTGATCATGATGAACGTGCAGTTCTCTTCCGCGGGATCCGCTTTCTTCAGTTCCTTCCCTATGAAGTTCATCACAGCGGTCTTTCCGGTTCCGGTCTTTCCGATGATCAGGATGTTGGAAGGCTTGCTCTTGTTCAATGAAGGAGCGATTATCTCCGCTATTGTGCTGATCTCATGATCCCTGTGCGGAAGGTAATCCGGCATGTAGGATGATTGGAGGATCTTCTTGTTCTTCACCAATGTCCTTCTCTTCTCGAGATATTGAGTGAAAATGTTGGTCTCTGTCATTCTTTCAATCTCCAGTCGCCTATACCGGTTCTCTGTTTTCTTTCCTCTGTAATCAATCCTAAGATATAAGGATTCGTCATCGACAGATTTCTTTGACCAATTGAAATGAACAAAGCATCATCTGTTTTCACTTCTTTTCGTAGTAATGTTTTAAATCAAATCACCGATAACCAATCATCAGGAGAATATCCCATGAAAGGCTGGTTAACAATCGGACTCTGTATCGCTGGAATCCTCGGATTCATCGGAATCCTCGTTCTGATCAACATGCTGATGAGCTGAGATCTGAACGCATACACCCCCTTCCCATTCTCCAGTGGAAATGGTGGGGTGGGGGTCTTCCGCATATTGACTGCACTCACAATCATTTTAATCTGTTCTCCGGAACACCTTAACGGGTGTTCGGATCAACGCATATGTACTGACAGGACTGTCGATAGTCCTTCTGATGTCATTGTTCGTCTTCTTCAATGACAGCGATAATGTGGACTTCGATGAGGAAGGCATCGTCCATGATATCAAGACATCGAAGAACGGTTTCATCTTCTACATTGATACCGGTGATCTGAGCATCCGCTGCTTCTCCAAGGAGGAACCGGAAGAATACGGATACTACGGATTGATCGGCAGCTATTCCGACGACGGCGGGATATTCTTTGTCGAGAGGATGATGGGAAAACGATGCAATAATTAACGAGAATGGGGATTGAGAATCCATGTTCGTAGCCGTGGATGACACAGATTCCATGAAGGGGAACTGCACGACGTTCCTGGCTACGGAGATCATCAGGGAATTCTCGGATCTTGATCTTATCGGTAATCCCAGATTGGTGCGCCTCAATCCGGCCACGCCCTGGAAGACCAGGGGCAACGGGTCCCTCGTCATGAGGTTCGGGAAGGGTGTTGGGAAGAAGCGTTTCATAGGCATAATCGGTGACAGGAGGATCTACTGCTACGATGCATGCACATCATATGAGCCAGACCCCCAAATGATGAGGGAGAGGATCATCCCCCACATCCAGGAGCATCATGAGGATGATGCGGACCCCGGACTGCTCATATCGAGGGTCAAGCCCTCGCAGAAGTTCTATTGGGACGGTGTCAGGACGATCATGGACCGCAAGGTCATCGACAGGGAGATCGAGAGGATCGGAGGGATAACCTTCGAGATCGGCTGCGGCAGGGGACTGATCGGCTGCACGTGCGGTATGGCCTGGAGACCCAGGGACACCACGTTCGAACTGCTGTCGTACAGGCCTTCGGCCAGATGGGGGACGGAACGCGTGTTCGATCCCGTCACAATAAGGGATGTGGAGCACGGGTATCCTTCGACTTTCAACAGCTGGGAGGACAGGACCGGGAAGGTCGCGATGGTACCCTCCACGCCGTGTCCGGTCATGTACGGGCTGAGAGGCGATGACGAGAAGGATCTCATCGAGGCCTCCGGGAGGATCTCCACAGAACCCATCGAGAGATGGATGGTATTCCTCACCAACCAGGGGACGGACGACCATCTGATCAGGGATTCGAAGGAGCTCATCCCCAATCAGTCATATGTCATCAAGGGTACTGTGGTTTCACAACCCTGGCACATTGCAGGGGGACACGTCTTCGTGGACATCGAGACCAGGTTCGGGAACCTCACCTGCGGAGCGTACGAGCCGTCCAAGGAGTTCCGTTACATGCTCGATTGGCTAGTCCCCGGCGACGAGGTCGAGATGCTTGGCGAACTGAGGGACGAGCCCCGTACGCTGAACATCGAGAAGGTCCACGTGCTGTCCATAGCGGACGAGTACAGGAAGGTCTCCAATCCCGTATGCCCTGAATGCGGCAGGACGATGAAGTCCGCAGGCAGCGGACAGCCGTACAGGTGCAAGCAGTGTCACACCTCCTCTAACAGCCCCGTATTGGAGCCTGTGAGGCGTCAGATGGCGGTCGGATGGTACGAGCCGCCGACGGCAGCCAGGAGGCATCTATCCAAGCCTCTGAAGCGCATGGGGATCGAGCAGCCCCTGGAGTTCCTCAGGGGACGCAACCGACCGTTTTGAAATCGACAATAGTCGAAGTTGAAGAACGTCAATCTTTAATACTGAACCTATATGAGTAGTGTCCAAAGGGAATACCCATGGACGAAGTAGTGATTCTTAGTGCGGTGAGGACACCCATCGGAAAATACGGCAAGACGCTCGCAGGCATCAAGGCGACAGACCTCGGTGCCATGGTCGTCAAGGAAGCGGTCAGCAGGGCCGGCCTCCAGCCGACGGACATCCAGGAATGCATTATGGGGAACGTCATCAGCGCCGGACTCGGCCAGAACCCCGCGAGGCAGGCAGCGATCGGAGCGGGCCTCCCCGTGGAGATCGGATCCTTCACCGTTAACGCGGTCTGCGGATCCGGAATGAAGGCAGCCATGCTGGCATCCGACGCCATCAAGGCCGGCCAGTACGATGTCCTCGCAGTCGGAGGAATGGAGAACATGTCCGCCGCGCCCTATATCATGAACGGCGCCAGGTGGGGATACAGGATGAACGACCAGACCGTGGTCGATGCGATGGTGCACGACGGACTCTGGGACATCTTCAACAACCAGCACATGGGATTCACCGGCGAGATCGTCGCCGAGAGGTTCAACGTGTCCAGGGAGGACGCGGATCAGCTCTCCGTGGAGTCCCACATGAAAGCTGCGAAAGCGATCAAGGAGGGCAAGTTCAAGAAGGAGATCCTTCCCGTGACCATCCCCTCCAAGAAGGGCGATATCATCTTCGACACCGACGAGGGTGTAAGGGAGGACTCCAGCATGGAGGCCCTCGGAAAGCTCAAGCCGGTCTTCAAGAAGGACGGTATCGTCACCGCTGGTAACTCGTCGCAGCTGAGCGACGGAGCCTCATCACTA
>JAEEGL012036788.1_pt1 | contig 10289 bp, 12 predicted proteins | sample 9134231 | NCBI WGS metagenome assembly JAEEGL01 (sample SAMN16246548, study PRJNA631951) | gut metagenome | biome: gut microbiome; feature: rumen; material: fiber-attached | host: Bos | place: Iran: Karaj | collected 2018-10
AGCGCCTACTGAGCGAGCGCGTCCCGCATCCAAATGAATGATCATTGAAGGAAATACAACCATACCCCGCAAGGGCAGCATGGGAATCTTTTCCAACCCCTTCATATCGGGCTCCTTTCTTTAAAATGCCATAAATCAAGTTTTTCTCCGAAGGAGAAAAATCACTCTAGCCAGCATTTCAACAAGGCGTGCGGTCGGAGGGAGATTTAAACTCACTCCGACCTCCGATATACACCCCGCCCATAGAAGCGGGGGACATCTCAGCCTTGTTATAAAAAAGGCACTGTCAAAAGACAGTGCCCGGATAATCTCAGGCAGATGCTGCGTGCTGTCTGAGCATTTGCGACGTCTTGCCCGAGTTCATCGTCAAAATCGGATCGATGCGATTGAGGACGGTTTCCTTTGTCACACGACATAATGATACGCCGTCGATGGAAGGAAGCTCGAACATGACATTGCGCATGATATCTTCCAAAATCGCTCTGAGACCTCTCGCGCCCGTCTTATGCTTCAAGACCTCCCGCGCAATCTCCCGCAACGCATCCTCGTCAAATACCAATTTGACGCCGTCAAGAGCAAACAGCTTCTGGTACTGCTTCACTAAAGCGTTTTTCGGCTCGGTCAGGATTTGGACAAGAGCATCTTCTTCCAGTGCGGACAACGTCACGACCACCGGCAATCTGCCGATAAATTCCGGAATCAAGCCGTCCTTCAGCAAATCCTCCGGGAGGATGTGCTTCAATGTCTCGCCGATGTTCCTTTTTTCCTTCGTCCCCATCTCGGCGCCGAATCCGATTCCCTTCTTGCCCATGCGGTCTTCGATAATCTTCTCGATCCCATCGAATGCTCCGCCGCAAATGAACAGGATATTCGTCGTGTCAATCTGGAGCAAATCCTGATGCGGATGCTTACGGCCTCCCTGAGGAGGAACATTCGCCAGCGTCCCTTCCAGAATCTTCAAAAGCGCCTGTTGAACACCTTCGCCGGAAACATCACGGGTGATGGACATATTCTCGGACTTGCGCGCAATCTTATCGATCTCGTCGATATAAACGATACCTTTTTCCGCGCGCTCGACGTCGTAATCCGCCGCCTGTATCAGCTTCAACAGGATATTTTCGACGTCCTCCCCGACATACCCCGCTTCCGTCAGGGAAGTCGCGTCCGCAATCGCAAAGGGCACGTTCAGGATACGCGCCAGGGTCTGAGCGAGCAACGTCTTTCCGCTGCCGGTAGGCCCCAGCATCAAGATATTTGACTTTGTAAGCTCTACATCGTCCCCTGACTTTCCCGCAGGAAGACTGATACGCTTGTAATGATTATATACCGCCACGGAAAGAGCTTTCTTCGCCTCTTGCTGTCCGATGACGTATTGATCGAGAATCTTGGAGATTTCTTTCGGCTTCGGGACGTTCTGGAAATCGACCTCTTCTTCACCGCTGAACTCTTCCTCGATAATCTCGTTGCAAAGCTCAATACACTCGTCGCAGATATAGACACCCGGGCCTGCTACGAGCTTTCTGACCTGCTCCTGCGCTTTGCCGCAGAAGGAACATTTCATCTGTCCCCTGTCATCCCCGAATTTCATTCTGCCGTGGCTCCCCTCTTATTTTTCTTCCTTTTTCGGCGGACGATTCGCAATGACCTCGTCAATAATGCCGTATTCCTTCGCTTCCTGCGCAGTCATGAAATTGTCACGCTCCGTGTCTTGGATAATCTTTTCCCGATCCTGGCCCGTATGCTTCACGAGAATGTCGTTGCCGATTTCCCGCAGACGCAATATCTCTTTCGCCTGAATCTGGATATCCGTGGACTGGCCCTGCGCACCGCCCAGCGGCTGATGAATCATGATCCGGGCGAGAGGCAGCGCGTACCGCTTGCCAGGCGCCCCCGCCGCCAAAAGCAACGAGCCCATGCTTGCCGCCTGGCCGATACAAATGGTTGACACATCCGGCCGAATATACTGCATCGTATCATATATGGCAAGCCCTGCCGTCACCACGCCGCCGGGGCTGTTGATGTAGAGATTGATATCCTTGTCGGGATCCTCGGCCTCCAGGAACAGAAGCTGCGCAACAACCACATTGGCGACGCTGTCGTCAATCGGCCCTCCGACGAACACGATGCGATCCTTCAAAAGCCGAGAATAAATATCGTAAGCGCGCTCCCCACGGTTCGTGCGCTCCACGACCATCGGCACATAATAATTCATATTCGGTTCTTCGTAATTCATAATTCCGCTCTCCTCAAGAAGCGATTACTCCGCAAGATTGTCCACGATGAACTTGGCGGTCTTGCGGCGCATGACCGTAACCGCGAGGTCGTTCAAACGGCCCTGCTGGCGGACAATTTTCTGCACCTGCGCCGGCGTCGCATTGTAAAGCTGCGCCATCATCGCAATCTCCGTGCGGATGTCGTCTCCCGTGACCTCGATATTCTCCGCCTTGGCGACAGCCTCCAGCATCAGGTCCGTGCGGACATTCTTTTCCGCCGTCTCGCGATACTGGCCGCGAAGCTTCATCATATCGCCGCCAGAAAGCTGCAGATACTGCTCAAACTTCATGCCCTGCTGCTCCAGGCGCATAGCGAACTCGCGGAGCATCTGATCGATACGATCCTCGACCATGACCTCGGGAATATCGATTTCAGCGTTCTCCGCCGCCTTGTCGATAGCCGCGACCCGGCGATCGTTCTCCGCCTTCGACTCAGCCGCTTTTTCCAGCTTCTCTCGAACGTCCTTTTTCAGCTCGTCAACCGTCTTGAACACGCTGGCCTGCTGCACGAACTCGTCGTTCAGCTCCGGCAGCACTTTATTCTTCAGCTTGTTCAGCTTGCACTTGAACACAGCATCCTTGCCCGCGACATTTTCCGAATGGTAATCCTCGGGGAACTTGACCTTAACATCGCGCTCCTCGCCGACCTTCATGCCGACAAGCTGATCCTCGAATCCCGGAATGAAGCTGCCGGAACCGAGACGAAGCGGATAATCGGTGCCCTCACCGCCCTCGAAAGCCTCGCCGTCCACGAAGCCCTTGAAATCAATCGTAGTAAGGTCGCCCATCTGCGCCTCGGCGCCTTCCGGCGCGTCCACCATCTGCGCCTTGCGGTCACGCATCTTGTCGATATGCTGATCCACAGTCTCGTCGGTGACCGGCTCGACCTTCTTCTCAATTTTCAGTCCCTTGTACTCGCCCAGCTTGACCTCGGGCTTCGGCGTAACCGTCGCCTTAAAGATTAACGGCTTTCCTTCCTCCGCCTGTACACGCTCAAAATCCGGATAAGACGCAAGCTCCAGCTTCTCTTCCGCCATGGCCTCGTCGAAAACCTTCGGACCGAACTTCTCATATGCCTCGTCAATCAACGCCTCCTTGCCGACACGCTGCTCGACGATACGGCGCGGCGCCTTTCCGCGACGGAACCCCGGAATGTTCACTTCTTTTGCAATACGCTTCGCAGCGTCCGCGATAGCCTTATCCCATTCTTCCGCCGACGCCTCGATCGTCAAAATGACCTGTTGATTTTCCCCGTTCTCTCTGGAAACCTTCATAGCCTGAATTGCCCTCCTGTTAATTGGGAATGCCTGCCGCATTCCCTTCTCTTCATATATATCTTTGGTACGCCATGCCTGAGACAAACATACCACAACGCATAATACCACAATTAACCGCGAAAAACAAGCCCAACCTTGCCCTTTTATACTGAACCCGATGACCAAATCCCAACAAAAAAGCCCTGTATAAATGTCGCGACGATAAAAAACCTTTGCCGCACCATTTATACAGAGCCCATAAAACCTTCTCTATCAGATTATTGTACCAATCCGGTCGGCCGCGCAAACGGCTCGCTGGTGTCGAGATGGCCGGCGATTGTCTCGATGCGCTCTCCCTCCACAGTGATCAGCACGCGCTCGATCTCAGGAAATTCCGTCATCGTATTGACAAGAGCGCTGACGAGCATCTGCTCGCCCGTAGAACCGCCGACGAATTTATGTGTCAGCTCCTTGCTGAAATCCACAGTCGCGAGATTGCCCTCGACCTTGACGCCGAGGACCTTGACGCCTTTCGGGAAAATCGCCGTGAGTCCCGGCTCCTTTGTTCCGGCAACAAGTTCCTTCGCCGCCGCTGTATATTTGTCTTCAACGGGTACGCTGACCTTCACAGAGCCGAGACTGTCGCCCGCTTCGTTCGGAAAATACAATTTTACCTCCGTTTGTCCCGACACCACCGGCGCCGTTGGTACCGGAGTGTTAAGTTTTGGAGCCGGATTTTCAGTCGCTGCGGACGGCTTGGACGATGTCCCCGGCTTTCCCGTTTCCTCGCAGCCCGCCGTCAAGAGCAGCAAAGAAGCCATCATGGCAGCAGCCGCTACTTTTCCTGTCATATTCATCATTTATCGCCTTCTATCAATTATTCAGGTCCCACTGGCTGCGAAATAATTCGCAAGCCCTTCCGCGATTCCCTGCGCCATTTCATCCTGGAAATCCTCATCCGCCAAGAGATTACCTTCCACATAATTCGTGATGAAAGCAAGTTCCACAAGGGCGGCGGGCATTGTCGAGTGACGGCAGACGTAGAAGCGCGCTTCGTGAATACCGCGATCCCGCCGATCTCCGTGCTCGATCATTGCCTCCTGTAAATTTTGCGCCAACAGCGCGTCCAGCCAGGTCTTAGGATAGTAAAAAGTCGAAGTCCCGTTGGAAGACTCACTGGTAAAAGCGTCACAATGAATACTCAGGAACACGTCGACATTCGGCGTGAAGTTTCCATAATCGACACGCGCCTGAAGCTCTTGAGCGTCCGTCGCCGTCGGCCCGTAAACATCCCGGTCGTCCTCGCGGGTCATCACGACCTTGACACCGGAATTTTCGAGAATATCCCGAACCTTGCTCGCGACCTCCAGCGTGATGTCCTTTTCTCGAAGGCCGCCAACGCCGACAGCCCCCGTGTCCGAACCTCCATGCCCCGGATCGACGACAATCGTGCGCCCTTTCAGGCCTGAAACATGGCCCCGTCTGCCGCCCTCGCCGTACAGCTCAATGATAAGCCGATGCGGCTTTCCGGCATGACGATCCTTCTCCAGCGTATAAACGCGATAATTCCTATCCGACGCAGGAGCCTGCATTCCGACAGTTATTCGAAGCTTCTTTCCCGTATCCAGAAAACGGAGCGTCTTCGCGAATTTCCGATCCAGTGGAATCTCTGCCCGGACGTCGCCTTTTTCCGCTTTGTCAATGTCGATAGTCAACCGATTCGGATTCAGGATACCGTCGCCCTTGACCTCATAGTCTTTGATCGGCCCGTTCATACCGATTTCGATACGAAGGAATGTCTGGCGGCCTTCCGTAACCACCTGCGACTGGAAGCTTGTCACTTTACGCGTGGACGCCGCCAGCGCCAATGCAGGAAGCAACCATAGGCAAAGCGCAGCCAGTATCAGAATCCGCGGCCAAATTCCCCGCCTCATGATCGACTCCCTCTCAATTCGTCAAGCAAACGCGCCGCTTCTTCCATTGCGGCTTTCGTTGCTTTCACATCATATGAAATCTCCATGCGGATATAATCCCCCTCACTTAGACCTTCCGGCAAGCTGGCCGCCGGAAAAATCGCCTGCTGATCGTCTTCCCCGATCAGCAGGATCGCATTATCATCTTCAAAGCGGTCGACAACCGCCTGAATTTTGAGTGCATTCTTCATGACTTCGCCTCAACGCCAGACCTTTCTCCCCGTTCTGTTTCCACAGAATAGGTCTTGCCGTCCGTCCTTACCGTGATCGTGCCGTTTCGATCCGTACGAAAAACATCCAATTCCTGTTTTTCATACCTGGCAAGCACAGACGGGTGCGGGCAGTGATATTCGTTGTCTTCCCCGCAGGAAATCAAAACGGCGTCCGCGTCCAAAGTCCTCAAAAAATCAACGCTTGAAGCAGTCTTGCTTCCGTGATGCCCGGCCTTCAGGATTTTGCATCGAAGCGTTTCCGGCGAATGACGCCTTAAAATCCCCTCCTCGGACGGAATCTCTGCGTCCCCAGTCAGCATCATCGAGAAATCACCATACTCCAGCCTCGCAACGAGAGAATTGAGGTTCAGGTTCACTTTTCCGTTCTGCATTCCTCGCTCGTCCACCATCTCCTGCGTCGGGCTCAGCACACGAAGCGTCGCGCCGCCGCCGAGGTCGAGCATGTCCCCGTCACGCAGGGTCCGTGACGGAATCTTTTGCTTTTGGATTGTCTTCAGATAGTCCCGGTAGACGTTTGTCGAAGTCGGCTGTCCGTTATCATAGACCTCTTTGACGTCGCATGTCCGAAAAACCATCGCCGCGCCACCGATATGGTCGCGATGCGGATGCGTGATAATCAACTTGTCGACGCGCCGCACGCCTTCATGTTTAAGAGCCGCGCGCAGCCGTCCCGTCTCGCTCGTATCACCGGTATCGATGAGAATCGTCTGTTCCGGCGTCCGAATCAGGATCGCGTCGCCTTGCCCGACCGCCAATACCTTGACAGTTAGACCGTTTTCCACGGGCGGCGGCGGAGCTCCTTCGAGCCAATCCGTCGGCAGACCGCATACGGCAAGAATGGCCGAAAAAACAGAAAGCAGAGCTACGCATAACGCCTTTCCCATGCCGTCAGGCGTCCTTCCCCAGAACGCTCCGATTGATCCGCGTGAAATAGATCCGCGCCAGCAGGAACAGGAACCACATCAGGAACGTGGTCATATAGATTACGTCAACCAATGTGACGTTTGAAAAATCCACACGCGAGATCATGATGCCGCCGACAATCAGGATCACGAAATCCAGCGGCTTGACCCAGACGAAAATCTTTTTCATGACGTCCAGCGGCGATTTTTTCTTTTCCGCCTTCTCCAGGACCTCCGACGTTTCAGGCACGGGTATCGGTTGCGGACGGTTCCCGTGCTTTCGATGACTCATGCCTTGCGCCTCCATCGTCAAAAATAAGAGTACATATCTGTACGGCTCTATAGTATACGAAAACACCCCGCAAAAAGCAAATCCATACAGGATTTTTTCATATTTGCCCCGTAAAACACCGCCGCACGAACGCATGCGGCGGTGCTATAATCTCAGATTTCCTGCCGATCCGGCGGCACCGGATGGAGTTCCAATTTCGGATTGTTGTCCGTGATCCAGCCCAACGCCCACTCATTATTGACGAGAAGCACGGGACGATCCTCGCGGTCATAGACGAACATCCCGCGATCCGCGCCGCGAAGAGACTCCGGCGTAACCGCGCGACCGTCAGGGTACGTCAGCCAACGCGCGACCTCGAAGGGCTGCATGACCAGCTCGATGTCGACGCCGTACTCGTTTTTGAGCCGATAAGTCAACACATCAAACTGGAGCGTTCCCACCGTGCCGACAATATAAGACTCGACGCCCGCGCCCGCCTGCCGGAAAAGCTGGATCGCGCCCTCCTGTGTGAGCTGTTCGACGCCCTTGACGAACTGCTTGCGCTTCATCGTGTCCTTTGCCTGCACCCGCGCGAATTTTTCCGGCGGGAACACCGGGAAATCGGCGAACTTGAATTTATGTGACACGTCGGATAACGTATCGCCGATGCCAAAAACGCCGGGATCGAAAAGCCCGACGATATCGCCCGGCCAAGCCTCGTCGATGATCTGACGGTCCTGCGCGAGAAACTGTTGAGGCTGCGCGAGCTTGATCTCCTTGTCAGAAGCCGCATGCCATACGCTCATGTTCCGCTCGAACTTGCCCGAAACGATGCGGATAAAAGCCAAGCGGTCACGGTGCGCCGGATTCATATTCGCCTGGATCTTGAACACGAACGCCGAAAAACGCTCGTCTTCCGGCCGGATGTCGCCGTCAGAAGAAGCGCGGATTGCAGGCGGCGGCGCGAGGCGCAGATATTCTTCCAAAAAGTTCTGTACGCCGAAATTCGTCATAGCCGAGCCGAAAAACATCGGCGTCAACTCGCCGCAGGCGATTTTTTCCTCATCGAAAGCCTCCCCTGCCTCATCAAGCAGCGCGATATCGTCAAGCAACGTTTGATAGGTCTCTTCGTCCAGCTTTTCCCGAAGCTCCGGCGCGTCCAACGCATACTTCTCTGATGTGCGCGTCTCCTGCCCGTGAGTCTCGTCAGCGGCGAAAAGCTCCACCATTTTTGTCTGCCTGTCGTAGACGCCGCGATAACGCCCGTCAGACCCGACAGGCCAATTCATCGGACAGGAACGGATGCCCAACACGTTTTCCAGCTCGTCCATCAAATCGATCGGCGCCTTGCCGAAACGGTCCAGCTTGTTGACGAACGTGAAAATCGGAATGCGGCGCTCTTTACAGACCTTGAACAGTTTTTTCGTCTGCGCCTCGACGCCCTTGGCCGCATCCAGTACCATGACCGCACTGTCCACCGCCATCAACGTGCGATACGTATCTTCGCTGAAATCCTGATGGCCCGGCGTGTCGAGGATATTGATCCGGCATCCGCCATAGTCGAACTGCAATACACTGGACGTCACCGAAATGCCGCGCTGTTTCTCAATCTCCATCCAGTCCGACACCGCATGGCGCTGCGTCTTGCGGGACTTGATCGAACCCGCCAGATGGATAGCTCCTCCATAGAGAAGAAGCTTTTCCGTCAAAGTCGTCTTGCCCGCGTCCGGGTGCGAAATGATGGCGAAGGTCCTTCGCCGATTGATTTCCTGCTCTAACTGCTCGCTCAAAACATTGTCTCCTTTGCACAATCCAAAAGTACCAAAAATGAGTCTTAACTATTATACACATTTTTCCCGATTTGAAAACCAAAAAACACCACACAACTCCTTTTCCGCAAAAAAACAGTCTACTTCTGACGCCCCACTTGTGCTAAAATAATCATATGCAAACTCGAAAGGGGATTTTTCATTGAACGCAGAGACCTGCCTTGAAATACTTCGCGATGTCTATAAAGGCAACCAGTTCATATCCTATTGCGGGATCACGATCGACTCCGTAAAATGCGGCGAAGCGACGCTCAGCCTTGTCGTGGACGACACCAAGCACACGAACCAATACGGCTTCACCCACGGCGGCGCGCTGGAAGCGCTGGCGGACATCGCTCTGGGCGTCGCCTGCGCCACTGTCGGGAAACGGGTAATGACGCTTTCCTTCAACATGAATTTTATAAAAAACATCCATGCGGGGGAACGCGCCACCGCGGTGGCAGTCGTTCGCCACAACGGCCACCGCACAATGGTCGTCGACGTCGATACCGTTACGGACGACGGCGTCCTCATGACGCGCGCTACCGCCACCATGTTCGTCCGCGATCTCTACGACAATATCCCGGAAAGCTGGTAATTTCCATACACATATAAAAAAGGAGAGAAACGAATCTCTCCTTTTTTTGCGTTCTATGACTTTTCCCTTATAATCAGCCTTCCGCCTCTTTGTCGAGGTACTCGCGTACCGCCATGCACGCCTCGGTATACGCCTCGGTCACCATGTCCACGATTTTCTGTATATTCTCCGGGCTGTCATTCCCTTTCAGCTGCAGCACGGCTTCGCTCGCCACATGGTGCAGCAGGTCGAGACTGAGGTTCGCCGACGTGCCGATCAGCGTATGCAGGGCCTCATCCGCCATGACCGTGTTTTCCATAGCCGTCGCCGCGCAAAATTCCTCAAAGGAGCCGTCATAAAGAAATTTCTCCAAATAATCGCGGTACAGCTTCTTGTTCCCGATAAAACGCTCCAATCCGCTCTTTGGATCGATGACCATAATCTTTTCCCGGTTCTCCATGCTTTGTTGCCCCTTTCATCACCGCACGAAACGGTCAATAGCCTGTTCCAATCGCGCCAAAGCCTCTCGGTCGTTGTCCTGCACCGCGTCCACGATGCAATGCTCCATATGGTCCTTCAAAATGATTTTTCCCACATTCTTCAGCGCCGCATCCACTGCGGAAAGCTGCAGAAGGACTTCACTGCAATCCCGGCCCTCTTCCACCATGCGCCGAACGGACTGCATATGCCCAATCAAACGGGCCATCCGGTTCAATACCGCCTTTGTCTGCGTATGCGCATGGTGATGCACATGCGTCGGGTCCGCATGACATGCCTTGCCTTCGTCCCTGCCGTTTTTCTTTTTGTCCACAGTCCCGCCGCTCCTCACAGACCGTTTCGCGCTCCGATGCTTCGATACTTTTCCAATTCCCGCATCATGGCGTCGTAAATGTCCAATAGGTCGTCGCTGTACATGCCGCCACGAAGAGGCTCCACAATCTGCACGACAATATCATACAACGGTGTCAGCCCCATATTCGCCATCAGCCCTTTGAG
>JAEEGL012548721.1_pt1 | contig 10289 bp, 10 predicted proteins | sample 9134231 | NCBI WGS metagenome assembly JAEEGL01 (sample SAMN16246548, study PRJNA631951) | gut metagenome | biome: gut microbiome; feature: rumen; material: fiber-attached | host: Bos | place: Iran: Karaj | collected 2018-10
ATCTCTTTCTGGTCGCCCTTGATATCGTTGATGGTATCAAGATGCTCGCGCTCTTTGATCTCGATGAGCTTGGATTTGAGCATGGTCATGGCCACGTCGCGGTTCTGGTACTGGCTGCGCTCCACCTGGCAGGAAACCACGATGCCGGTGGGAATATGGGTAAGCCGCACGGCGGATGAGGTCTTGTTTACCTTCTGGCCGCCTGCGCCGGAAGCGCGGTACACGTCCATCTTGATATCTTCGGGGCGGATATCCACCTCAATGGTATCGTCGATCTCGGGCATGACCTCCACGGATGCGAAGGAGGTGTGCCGCCTGCCGGAGGCATCGAAGGGGGAAACGCGCACGAGGCGGTGGATGCCCATTTCGCTCTTGAGGTAGCCGAAGGCGTTTTCGCCCTCGATCAGGATCACGGCGGATTTGATGCCCGCTTCTTCACCGTCCAGATAATCGATGGTGGTGGTTTTGAAGCCGTGGCGCTCGCCCCAGCGGTGGTACATACGGAACAGCATCATGGCCCAGTCCTGTGCTTCGGTGCCGCCCGCGCCCGCGTGGAACGTAAGGATCGCGTTCTTGGAATCGTACTCGCCCGAGAGCAGCGTTTCGAGCGTCTGCTTTTCGAGCTCTTCCTTGATGCCGTTCACGCTTTCAACGCACTCTTCGTAGCCGCCCTCGTCCTCTTCTTCGTTATACATTTCGATCAGGGTAAGGGTATCGTCGAAATCGTTTTTGAGATCGGTATATTTCTTTACCTTATTCTTAAGGCCCGCCAGCTTTTTGAGCACCTGGTTGGAGTTTGCAACGTCGTTCCAGAAGCCCTCTTCTGCGGTCTGCGCCTCGAGCTTTTCGATCTCGGCGTTCAGCGCGTCCAGCCCGATGGCGTCTGCCAGCTCCTGCAGCGGCTTTTCGCTTTCAAGTAAATTCAGCCTTAATTCTTCGTACTGAAGCATATATATTCCTCCTCGCGGCAGCAGCCGCTTTCTTTCCGTTTGCCCCGGACAGTACCGGGTAAAATGCTATCATTTTTAATGAATGAAACCGTATATCTTATTTATTATATGTGAAATCATGGGTATTGTCAAACGCTTTTGATATTTTTTTCGGAATCTTTTTTTTACTATTGAATTTTACTTCATATTTGTATAAAATATATAAAATAGCAGAAATATGCGATGAAAGGTAACATTTGACAAACCATGAGATATGAAAACGTAAACTGTACCGCCTGCGGCGGCGTATTCGGCGCACAGGACGACGTGGTGGTGTGCCCCGTCTGCGGCGCGCCGCACCACAGAAGCTGCTGGGAAAAGCAGGGACAATGCGCCATGCACGGCGAACATGCCAACGGCTTCGTATGGGTATTCCCCGAACATCTGCAAAAGAAGCAGGAAGACGCCCGTGCCGCAAACGCCGCCGCAGAGGACGGCGGCGAAATAAGAATGCAAAACGGCGAATCCATTGTAAACTGCCCGAACTGCGATTCCCCGAATTACGGCAACGACATCTACTGTCTTCGCTGCGGCGCGCGGCTGGACGGCAAAGATGAGAACCGCGCGCAGGACGATCAGCAGAACGGCAGGCGCTCGGCGGATACCTACCGCGAGATCAGGTACGATTTCGACCGGTTCGGCGGCATTTCGCCGGACGCGCTTGTGGACGGCATCCCCTGCGCCGAATATTCCGACTACGTGGGCGGCAGCCGCCCCGGCAAGATCATAAGAAAAGTTTCCACGATGGAGCGCTACGGCAGAAAGCTCTCGTGGCTCTGGAGCGCGCTGCTGCTTGGGCCCGTGTGGTTCTTCTGGCGCAAAATGAAAACGGCCGGTATCATCGTTTCGATGGCTCTGCTGTTTTTCTCGGCGCTCTACGGCGTACTGCAGGTGAACGAGCCGCTGAAGACATATTATCAGCAGTCGTTCGAGGCATATAAAGAGGCGATGCAGGGCGAGATCAGCGCCGAGGAACTGAAAGAAAAAGTAGACAGTTACATCGCCGACCTGATGGAGACCGAAGAAGAAGCCTACACCACCGGGCAGACGGTGATGCTCTCGGTGCTGGAATACTGCGTGTTTTTCGGCACGCCTCTGGCATGCGCGTTTCTGGCGATCCCGCTGTACCGCAAGAAGGTGAAAGAGCACATCCTTGAGATACGGGGCGAATGCACCAACATGGAACAATACCGCAATACGCTGATCGCCAAGGGCGGTACCAGCACCGGCGGCGCAGTGGCAGGCGTGCTCGTGCTTGCGGCGGCGGCGTTCTGCCTGTTCTTTTTGCCGATGGTGATCTGTCTGGTATTTATGTAATAAAAGAAAGCGAGGGGTTTTCATGAAGGTCACGAAAGCTGTGATCCCTGCCGCAGGGCTGGGCACCCGGGTGCTGCCGGCATCCAAGGCCGTGCCGAAGGAAATGCTGAATATCGTGGACAAGCCCGCGATACAGTATCTGGTGGAGGAATGCGCCGCCGCGGGCATTACGGACATATTGATCATCACGAACCGCGGCAAAGGCGTGATCGAGGACCACTTCGACTACGCCTACGAGCTGGAAGACAATCTGCGCCGCCAGCCGTCAAAAGCGGACCTGCTGCGCAGCGTGCACGAGGTGGCAAACCTCGCGAACATATACTATCTGCGCCAAAAAGAGACCAAGGGGCTGGGGCACGCGATCCTTGCCGCAGAGCACTTTGTGAAGGACGAGCCCTTTGCGATTCTGTACGGCGACGACATCATTCTGACCTCAGGCGAACAGAAGCCCGTGATCAAGCAGCTGACCGACGTATTCGAAGCCACCGGCAAGTGCGTTTGCGGCGTACAGACCTGCACAGAGGAGCAGGTGATGAAATACTGCACGCTGGACGTGACCCCGGCGGGCGGCAACGTGTACGACGTGCACAGGATCATAGAAAAGCCGAAAAAAGAGGATATCCTTTCGTATTTCTCCATTTTGGGCAGAAACGTGGTGACGCCGGACGTATTCGACCGCATCCGCACAACACAGCCGAGCCCCGTTACCGGCGAGATCTATTTTTCGGAGGCGCTGAGCAGCTTTGCCGAAGAGGGCAGGCTGACCGCCGTGGAGTTTGAGGGCAAGCGCTTCGATATGGGCAGCAAAATGGGCATCATGCAGGCCAACTGCGAAGCGGCGCTGGTGCATCCCGAGATCGGCGAGGAATTCAGAGCCTACCTGAAAGCGCTGGCTGAAACCTTATAAAAGCATGGAACAGCTGAAGAAAAACGACGTGATCCGCCTTGCCGTGACCGGCGTGACCAGCGAGGGCAGCGGCGTGGGCCATCTGGACGGCCTTGCCGTGTTTGTGCCGGGCGCTGCCGCGGGCGACGTGGCGGAATGCGTGATCATCAAAGCCAAGGCAAATTACGCCGTTGGCAAAATACAAAAGCTACTCACACCGTCGGAGGACAGAACGCCCTCCGACTGTTCGGTTTACCCCAGATGCGGCGGCTGCGTTTTCCGCCATATCAGCTACGATGCGGAGCTCAGGTACAAGGAGCAGCGGGTAAAGGACGCGTTTGAACGCATCGGGCACCTGGACGTAAAGGTGCTGCCCATCACCGGCGGCGAACGGTACAACCATTACCGCAACAAGGCCCAATACCCGGTGACGACGCTCAACGGTCGGCTGGTCGCCGGATTTTACGCGCCCTATTCCCACCGGGTGATCGGCTGCCGGAATTGCCTGCTGCAGCCCCCGGAATTCGAGGGGATCTTAAAAGTGATCGCGCGGTGGGCTGAGAAATATAAAATACCCACCTACGACGAGCAAACGAAAAAAGGGCTTTTGCGCCATATCTATATCCGCAAGGGCTTTTCCACCGGAGAGACCATGGTGTGCCTTGTGATCAACGGCGAGAAGCTTTTCAAGGCGAAGGAGCTCACCGAGGCGCTGCTGAAAGAGAATAAGAATATAAAGACCGTGCTGGTCAACCGCAACACCGAAGACACCAACGTGATCCTCGGCAAAGAGAGCGACGTGCTGTACGGCCCCGGTTATATTGAGGACGTTCTGTGCGGCAAGCGGTTCCGGATCTCTCCCCTGTCCTTCTATCAGGTGAATCACGATCAGGCCGAGCGGCTCTACGAAAAAGCCGCCGCATACGCACTGGAAAACGGCGCGAAGACGCTGGTGGACCTCTACTGCGGCGCCGGCACCATCGGCCTTACGATGGCGGACAGAGTTGAAACGCTGATCGGCGTGGAGATCGTTCCCGAGGCGGTGAAAGACGCCGAAACCAACGCCGGTCTCAACGGCGTGACCAACGCGGAATTTCTGTGCAGCGACGCCGCAAAGGCCGCCGAAACGCTGCGGCAGAGGGGCGTGACCCCGGACGTTGTGATATTGGACCCGCCGCGCAAGGGCTGCGACGGCGCGCTGCTGAAGACAGTGGCGGAAATGAGCCCCGAGCGGATCGTGTACGTTTCGTGCGACCCGGCGACGCTGGCAAGGGACTGCGCGGTACTGACAGGGCTCGGATATACCGTAAAGGAAGCCGCGCCGTACGATCTGTTTCCGCGCACGGCACATGTGGAGACAGTGGTATTGATGTCACGGGTTAAAGACTGACCGCTGAAAAGTGTTTGATTTATGAGCTTTTTGGACATTTAGCCCTCAGCAGCGAGGAGCGGAAATGACCGCAAAAATCGCTCCGTGGGAACATATCAAAGGAAATGTGCGGAGGGTTGAGTTGCCGATTTAGATGTCACAGGGTTGAGTGAGTGATATGGATGTTTTTGTGGTAGGGTTGAAGCTGTGATTTAGATGTCGGATAAGGAGGTCATAAAATGGCTTTTGATTATAAGAAGGAATATAAAGAATTCTACATGCCGAAAGACAAGCCCGGCATCATCACGGTTCCGAGCATGAATTATATAGCAGTTCGCGGACATGGCGATCCGAATCAGGAAGATGGCGAATACAAACAGGCCATTGGTCTTTTGTATGGAATTGCTTTCACGATAAAGATGAGCAAAAAAGGTGACCATCAGATCGACGGATATTTCGATTATGTTGTCCCTCCGCTTGAGGGCTTCTGGTGGCAGAATGGTGTCGCAGGGATCGACTATGCTCACAAAGAAGACTTCGAGTGGATCTCTGTCATCCGTCTTCCCGATTTCGTCACAAAGGCTGATTTTGATTGGGCTATTGAGGAGGCTACCAAGAAGAAAAAGACAGATTTCTCAAAGGTCGGATTTCTGACCTATGATGAGGGATTGTGCGTTCAGTGCATGCACATCGGTTCTTATGACGATGAACCTGCAACAGTAGCATTGATGCATGAGCACATGGAGCAGCAGGGCTATACGTTGGATATTACCGATCAGCGCTTACATCACGAAATATATCTGAGCGATGCCAGAAAGGTTGCACCGGAAAAGTTGAAGACCGTGATTAGGCATCCAATACGGAAGAGGTAGAATTATGGCGTCAAGCTTCCCGGGGTGAAGCTGCATATCAGAGCAAAGGCTAATACGGAAAACTTGGGTAATTCACAGTAATAAACAATAGTTTTATGGAGGAAATAGAAGATGAAACAAATTGAGTATAACGCCGAGTATGGTAAGATCGCTTATCCCGAGGGGTTTGCAGATAAGTTATCGGGATTATCGATCGCACAGCAGATGAAGTATTTCCGCCTGGGTAATTGCCTGTATTTAAAAACGAATTACGAACTCAGAAAAAAGAGCCCCTACTATTACACATGTTCCCTTGAAGAAGACGAAAACGTTGAAGCTGTTATTGTACATAATGATATGATAGCAGGCGTATGGGTTTGGGATCAGGAAAGAAATAAGCAGGTGGCCTGTATGCCGGAAAAAGATTTTTGCTGTTACTTTGAAGAAGAAATTGATGGTTGCGGAATTAAAGAAGTAAAACAATATATAGCCCTGATTTGTGTGGGTGATGATTTTGACTGATTTATGAAGAGTTCACCTTACGAATTTGACGTTTTATTGGAGTTCCTCTCTTATCGTCCCTCGGCGGCAATGCCTGTTTTACAGCGTTTTGCCGCATTGGACAGCGCAATATCTCATTTCGATGGCGGGAAGAATAACTTCGTTTACGTTCCCGGAACAAGGGATGACCGTGTTGTGCTTGTGGCACACGCAGATACCTTTTGGGATGCAGCGTATCTTCAGGATCTTTCGGATGATTTTACCGAAAAGAAGCTGCAAAGCAAGCGTCATCGTCCTGTTTTGAAACGCGGCGTCATCCGTCAGCGCGGCTGGCATAAATGGGGACTCGGCGCAGATGACAGGGCCGGATGCGCCATGCTTTGGCTACTGAGGGAAAGCGGCCACTCCCTGCTGATTACCGACGGAGAGGAGCATGGCCAGATCGGTGCGTATCACCTGCGTGATCATTATCCTGCGCTTTCGCAGGAATTGAACGCACACCGGTATATGATACAGCTGGACAGACGCAACAACCGGGATTATAAAACATATATGCTTCCGGTAACAGACGATTTTATACGCTTTATTGAAAATAACACCGGGTATACCGATGCGGGAAGAAACTCGCGAACGGATATTGTTGCTCTGTGTACTGATATCTGCGGCGTAAACTTCAGTATCGGATATGTAAACGAACACAATCCGGACGAATATCTCAACGTTGAAGGATGGCTGAACACGTATCATACAATCAAAGTCCTTCTCGAAAAGAAACAGCCCTGTTTTCCTTTGCTTTAAATATTTAATATTCCATTTTTATTCAACTTGTTCATGATTTGCGCCGCGGCGCATTGAAAGCAATAACCATAGAAAAAAGGAGCGATGATCATGCGTTACGCAAAAAAAACAATATCCGTATTACTTTGTGCGGTTCTCACACTTCTGTGCTTTGTATTTCCCGGGGCTGCCGGGGAAGCGCTGCCGGAAAGCGAGCATCCTTATGCAAACGATTTCACCGGGGAATGGGACTGCGGCGTGACCGGCGCGGAAGGCTTTTATCTGACTTTCTCGGAGGATACATGCTTTGAATGGGGAGCGCTTACCTTCACCAATATTACCAACGGCGCAACAGAGACTTATACCGTTCCCGAATGGCGCGAGCTGCACGAATCCAACCGCGATATGTTTATCGCGATCAGCGTGCTGATAACCGCAGGCGTTATCAAGGTGGAAGAAAAACCCGGCGACGTGCTTACGCTGACCTGCGGCGACGATGAGATCGGCGCATTTTCCGGCGACGAGCTGGCGGGCAGGACCCTGTATATTCCCGCTGAGTCCGTTCATCTTACGCTGACCACCGACGAAGACGGCACGGAAAACGGTTTTACCGTGACCGGAGTATCCGCCGACGCGCCGGACGGCGTTAATACCGTTTCTTATTGCTACGACGGTACCACGGCGGAAACGATCGTATGCTGCAGCGAAGGAGAAACCGTGACCGCAGCGCCGATCGGGCACGTGTTTAACGGCAGAGCCTGTATCGGCTGGAGCGACGCGCCCGGCGGCGAAGTGAGATATGACGCAGGCGATGAAATCGAACTTACAAAAGACCTGACGCTGTACGCCGTATACGAAGATATCCTGTTACAGCCGGAAGAGGCGTTCAGCTTCAATAACACTTACGATCCGTTTACCGTCAAATCCTATTCTGTAACAAGAGCCGACGAAGAGCTTTTCCGTTATATTCCCTATTATATGACGACGGAAGACTACGCCGCCATGCTGAAAAATCTTTGCAACGTTTATGCGCTGTCCCCGGTGATGTATCCGCTGGCGGGCATCGATCTTGCGCTGGCGGCAAGCTTCCCGCTGCGCAACTTTATGGGCGCATGTTACGGCATATCCGTTACTTCCGCCCTGCAGCATCTGGGCATGATCGATATGCTGCCCATGCAGGAGGGCGCTCAGAACGTGCGGGATCTGGAACCTACGCCGGAGCTCGTAAGCCTCATCAACTATTATCAGGCCCAGGCCACGCGCAGCATGGTCACGGACAACGCCGCGATGAACCCCGGCAGCGCAGCCTATTCGTGGCAGCTGAAACAGTTGTATGAAAGCGTAAGATCCGGTAATCTCGTACGATTCGGCTTCTCGCTGCTTCAGAATCCCACGCCCAACCACGAGATACTGATCATCGGCGCTTACGACGATACGGAGGGCAACCACGTTCTGCTGACCTACGATTCCAACTACGGCAGCGATTTTGCCGAGAACGATATCGTAACCACCTTCGTCATCAACCCCGACTTCACCTATATGGAATCCGAACAGTACAACTACGTTTACAGCTTTTATTGGTCGGATGATTTCAGCGGGTTCGAATCCATCAACGTGGATGGCAGCGGCAATCCTTTCGCGCTCCAGAAAAGCCTGATCGCCCGCATCAAAGCCCTCTTTGTTATGCTGAAGGAGCTGTTTAAAACACTGATCGGCACCGCAGCGGCAAGGTAAAACGTGCGCCGATGTTTCCGTCGGGCAGATCATACCGGAAAGGGACTTATTGACTGTATGTAATTGTTAATGATTGAAACCGGAGGATTTGTGAGAAGATGATCTTTGTGAAGAGGCCGACAACTATTTCTATGAACATGAGCAGGAAGTAATTGCGTATTTACAAGGTGCCGCAAACAATCTTTACCGATCATAAAAAACAAGTGCTGAAAGTGATCCCCCTGCTGAAAATGAAAAACGATAAGGGTAAAATAAGGCTTACGGAGAAAACCATGGAATTCAAAAAGATTACAACTTTTCAGTTAAATGCCCTTTGGGAACTGCAAAGGCTGTATAAAGCTGAAATAGGAGAAGATGAACCTGCAGACGAAGCAAAAGCCTGTTTGACAAAAGCTATGGATGAGGGCAGGATCTTCTTTTATGGAGCCTGGGAGAATAGCGTTCTGATCGGGTGCTGTTCCGTCACGGTCGGTTTTTCCACTTTTGATTACAGGCCGAGCGGCGTGTTTGAGGACTTCTACATTCGCCCCGAATACCGCCATAAAGGCGTTGCCCGTGAACTGGTGAAGTTCGCATACCGAGAAAGCGGCGTTTCTTCAATGACGGTCGGCTGTGCAGACTGCGACGTACAGATGTATCGGTCACTCGGATTTTCGATACCGCTGGGAAATCTGCTTGCCTTTGAATGATCAGATTACGTATAAAAGAAAGATGAGATATGATCAGAAAAGCCGATAAAAAAGACGCCGACATTCTCGCGGCGTTGGCAGTACAGATGTGGACGGATCATGCTCCCGACGAACTGGCGGAAGAATTTCGGAAACTGCTGAAGAATGAGGACACGGCATGCTTTCTGAAATACGCCGATGGCACACCTGTCGCTTTTGCGCAGTGCCAGCTGCGGCACGATTACGTGGAAGGAACAAACACTTCGCCTGTAGGATATCTGGAAGGCGTTTTTGTAACCGAAGCATACCGAAAAAAAGGCTTTGCCGCTGAGCTGCTTGCGGCATGTGAAAAATGGGCAAAAGAAAAAGGCTGTACCCAGTTCGCCAGCGATTGCGAATTTGAGAACGCCGACAGCCTGCGGTTCCATCTGGCAATGGGATTTGAAGAAACGAACAGGATCATCTGTTTCAAGAAAGAAATAAAGGAGCAAGTATTATGACGCTTTTAACGCCGAACGGGCACATCGTAACGTCGATAAAGGACAGGTATTTTATTGTAGATACCGGATCTCCGGTATCATTCAACTATGCAGGGATCGTATCGCTAGATATAGAAGACAAGACCTTTGACGTATCCCGCACGCCGGTATGCGCCAAAGCAGACGCCGACCGGCTTACGGGCATCGACATTTCCGGCATCATCGGCACGGATATTCTGAAGAAGACCGGGCTGACGGTCGATCTGGAAAACGGGACGCTTGAATTCTCTGCGGAGGCCGACGGCGCCGACGATTACGCGCGTCTTTCGTTTGATTACTTTATGGGGCATTACCTTGTGACCGACGACGTTTATCTCGGTCAGCGGCTGAACAACGCCATCATTGACACCGGCGCGCCTGTTTCGTATATTTCATCCAGACTGGCGCCGATGTTTGAGCCCACGGGAGAAACGTATTCTGATATCAGCCCGAGCTTCGGCATGCTGCAGGGAGAGTACCTCAGGGGCGAAATGGTGCTTCGCTCCCCTTCTCACGAGGTAAAACGGCCGGTGAAACTGGGAATGATGCCGGAGCTTCTGGATATGTTCGGCATGTTCGACGCCATCCTCGGCGTAATGGCTGTTACGGATAAGAAGATCATCTTTGATTTCAGCAACAGGGAACTGCTTGTAAAGATTTAATTCAGACCTGGATACAA
>JAEEGL012933549.1_pt1 | contig 10289 bp, 9 predicted proteins | sample 9134231 | NCBI WGS metagenome assembly JAEEGL01 (sample SAMN16246548, study PRJNA631951) | gut metagenome | biome: gut microbiome; feature: rumen; material: fiber-attached | host: Bos | place: Iran: Karaj | collected 2018-10
TAGAATCATTTGCGTTTTTACCCGACTTGCTGAAAAGCATTCAATAGTGTTACCATGGTCCCGGTCGAAAAGCCGGGACCTTTTTAGCGTTTCGCCACCGCTCTTGCGAGATTTATCGCCATAGTCGTGTTGTGAACCGCGTTGGAAAAGTGCACTTTAACGCTGGTATCGAGCCCATAATGTCGGGCAATATTTGGCACCTCGTTGGCAGCGAGCATTACACCGAGTCCTAGGAGCATGTTTGTTTTGAATGTGAGAAGTCCAAGGTAAAGGAGCGTCATCTGAAGAAATGCTGTTACGCAAAGCGCAATCACCTGTCTGCACCAGGAAATAAACCCTTCTGTATTTCCTTTTGGAATGCTGAACATATACAGACTGCCGACGGCTATCTGAGTGAGAAGCATACCGCCTCTCTTTATATTAGCGAAGAATATCTTTATAACACAGTAACCGAGTGCGATCATAAACAGCAGACTCACGAGACTGCCTACTCCGTTTACGATCCCGCCAATTGGATTCCCGGGTGCTAAAAGAGTAAGCGCAGCGCCTGCAACTGCACCCAGGTTGTTTCCCACTCCCTGACCGCTCGCGAACAGTCCGGCAAGATCCCTCATCAGCGTTCCCTGAACCGTTATGCACCAGCAGTATAGCCTTACTGGAATCACGGTAAAAAGACTGACGGCAAGGAAACCGTACAGAAACGGCAGAATTTGTCTCTTTATGTTTATCCGCTCCATTGACTGATACTCAACAGCGGTATCGAAAATGGCTACAATCAGACCGGCAGCAAATAAAGCCCAGCCGAAGTAAGAGAACAGCTTGAGACATGCCTGAACCCACGGAAGGTCGAACAGTTCGGTGCCCATATTGCCGATCATCGTAAAAAAGTTGGCAATGGCCGTAAATATGGTTTCATACAGCCATTTGAAAAATATATCGAAAATGCCGCTCGAGATCTGATCCCAGAGCCAGTGGATCGCGGATGAAAACGCGTCCCCTATCCCGGTGAACAGATCTCCTATCCAGTCAAACAATTGTTTTCACCTCCGTCTTGTATTTGCTGAAAGTGGCGGTTAAGGGAGTCAATTTCGCAAGAATGATGATTTTGACCCCCTTAACCGGGGTTTGTCCCCTTACATGCCTATGATAGACCAGATATAAAGAGGAGCGCTCAGAGTGAAGACAAGCGTGGCGAACAGGATGGCGGGAGCCGTGAACTCGAACTGCCCATGCTTACGATAGTCCATGTATGCAAGGCCTACCTTCGAGAAGAAGAGTACGGCGAGCACAAGATCGATTACCGGAAACACGACGTTGTTTACGACCTGCTTGATCTGCGTTTTTGCGGCGTTCCAGGTGTTCTGAATGGCACCGGCAACGTCGCCGCTGGCCGCGAATGCCGTTACCGAAAGAGTGCAGAGCATAACGGCGCAAATGGCCGCCATAACTATGAATTTGGTTTTCCTTTTCATGAAATTACCTCCGTTTTATTTGATTTATCTGCCAAGGTACCAGTCATCATAGGCAGATCCAGAAATCGTGATTGCGCTGGCGTTTCTGCTTCCCGAAATCATTCCCGCAGGCGTCCAGAAATCGGATGCGGTCACAGAGACAACGTAATCACCATCTGGAAACCACAGCGGTGTGAAATGGATTCTTCCATTCCTGTCGGCAAGTGTATTAGGTTCGAACTGCCATTTTCCGTCTGCTTTTTCCAGTGTTCTGTATTTGCCGTTGTCTGTCGAATATCCGAATTCCGGGAAAAGCGCGTATGCCGTCTGGATGCCCGTATATGTACCCGAATCAGGGTGAGCGTATCCGTTGATATTCTCTATTCCGGGAGTGTATGAAACACTTATGCCGTACCCGGACTTCATTGTCCAGCTGCCGTTGCTGTAAACCGCCGACGGACTGTTCTGATCCGGTGTAACCTCAGGCTTCGCATCCGATATCTGAATCCCATAGTTTACCTTCACGAAACTACCGTTTTTGTACTCCCAGACTGACCATACAGCCGTTCCGCCGTATGTGGACGGTGCCGGTGTCTGTCTGAAGTCTGAAGGTTTTTCTCGTTCGTATCTGGTATCCGGTGTAGATGAGTCAAGCACTCCTGCTATGGTTTCGGTCATGTTTGCGATATTGTTGCTCCAGTCAGATTCTGAAACCGTTGCGTCTTTATTCAGCGTCGCGGAAATATACACCTTCTTACCGGCGATTCCTGACGGCACCTTCCATTTAAACCACACCAGATTCGAGTCTCCGTTCGGGATAACAGCCTGATTCCAGGTCATCGTTTTTATGGTTACCTTGGTACTGTTTTCGTAATAGTACGCCTCGAAACCAACAGCTACATTATCTGATGGAACAACGTCGTTTCCGCTGTAGTTGTAAATCCTGAAACTCGTCACCACTTCAAGTCCTTCTCTGTACGGCGCATTGGGCCATACGGGCATTATGCCGAGATCGACCGGATCGATGACTGTTATAAGAAGCGAATCGGTCTGGTTGTTATTAATGTTGACCTCGCTCAAGTGATTCTGCCAGTTGACGCGGACGTACAAGTCATGACTGCCTGTTTGTAAACCGACGTTCAGGTTGAGGCTATGCTGCACATAGCCATAAGGTTCATAGCTTACGTACTCTGTATAGACCACTTTACCGTCGTAAATCACCTGCACCGGGATATTATTGTAACTGTTGTGCCTATCCCAGTTAAACGTACGGAACCCGATAGTTACCGATCCGTTTTTGCTCACTTCAAGAGGATTAACCTCGAGGTTGGCAACTGAAAACTCATAGTACGGTCTGACGTAAGCCGTTGTGGATGTGAAATTGTTTGTGCTGTTATCCTCATCGTACCTGTTTTCCCAGTTGATTCTTGCAGCCACAAGCTTCGTTCCGACATCGGTCAGCGCGATAGTATATGAATGATTGTTGCTGCCGTAAGGTGTGAAGTTCACATATTCCGAAGCGACAACCTCGTTGCCCACAAGCAGTTCAACAAGGATGTTTTCGTATGACAGATCCTTGTTCCAGTTGTCAGATCTGAAAGTGATGGTAACGCTGTCGCCTTGGTATACGGTTGCCGACGGGCTGATCGCAATGCCGGAAACGGAAAAATCGTACGTTCCGTCTACCGGTGGAACGGGTTTTACTGTCCTTTGCCGCATATTGTCATTCGGATCTGTCTCGTCATTTCTGTTGGCGTAGTTGATCTTAGCCGTAAGCGTTCTTTCCGAGGTTCCGGGATAGTAAACACTGTATGTTTCCGTGATAGCCTCATATCCCTCGAACGTCTTGTAACCCGACCAGACGAGCGTGTCGTCGCGGTACAGTTCGCAGAGGACCGTGCCTACATCTCGTTTATAGTTTTTCCAGGTTACCTCAACCTGACCGTAGCCGTTCGGCTCAGGAGTTTCCACGCCGCCAAAATAACAGCCATAGTCGATAGCAGGTTTGTCGGACGATCTCGGAACAACCGTTACCGTTGACGTATTGTTGTTCGGGTTGGTTTCACTGTAGCGGTTCGCGTAGTTGATCTTCGCAATCATTTTGTGCGTTCTCGTCGCGTGATAGATCAGTTTTGTATTACGCGTTACGGACGAGTTTCCTGGAATGGTAAGCGTGTATGAAGTAACAAGATAATCCCCGCTGTAAATCTCACAAAGAACAGTCTGTTCGCGGTTTTTGTTGTTTTTCCAGACAATCTTATGGTTCACTGCCTCTTCGATAATCGGAGACGGATCATATTCGATTATTTCACACGAGAGATCGATGCCGTTGTCAATGCTTGGCCCGAGCCATCTCATGCCCCAACCGCCGCCTTTGATTATATCCTCCCACGGCCAGTTGTAATCATCGCTGTGAACCGGGTACACCGGATATCCGAACCAGGATTCCTCAAGCTGAATGGAAGACGGAAGATGTCTTCGGGGAAGAATCGCAACATTCTGTCCCTCCCCTTTGCTGTAATTCCAGTCAAACCATCCGTTAAGTTGCGCAATAGCGTATTCTGTTGCCGTGAACGCCACCTGACTTACCTTGTCTTTCAGGTGCATCAGAATCATTGGCTCATATACTATTACCCACGGGACTTTGTTGCTTGTGCCGTTAGGAAGCAGATCCGACTGCGCCCAGCCGCTTTTTGTGGTACCGTTAATTGTAAATGTCTTGTTTTTCAGCAGACCGTAAGCATTTGTTCCTGCCTTTGCGGCGATAGCGTTGAGAAGAGTATTCATAGTACCTGTAGACCCGAAATACTGCTTTACGATGTCGATATCTCCGCCGCAACATATGGGAATTTTCGGACAGTTCGCGTCCGAGATGATGTACGGATTTTGCAGCTGAGTCATGGGAGTACCCGAGTAATAGTCGATTTTTGTGCCGTTTCCAAACATAACCGATGAGCTGACGCTCCACCCGGTCTTTTTAACTATGACCGTCCCGACACGGTAAAAATCATTCGTAAGGGATGACTGCTTTGTAACGGTATCTCGTTTTCCGACAAACAGTGTTACCTTGTACAGATACTGGTATGAATTATACCAGCCATATCCTTCCGCTGCGGGATGGGTCGAGCCGTCTCCGCCGGTAGCGTTATCGTCTCCGGCGAACGCGGGAATTGAAAAAGCTGACAGAAGCATTACTGCCAGCAGTAGTATTACTGTTATTCTTTTCAATGCTTCATGGCTCCTTTCGAAATAATGAAGGCGGCACCTTTTGAGTACCGCCTTTGCATTGGATATTTGGATGTGTTATCAGAAGTGGATCCCCTCGCCCGGTCTGTCTCCGTCATCGCCGATGAATTCGTCGGAGTTGTGATCGTCGATCTCGGAGTCGTTTCCGCCTTCGAAAGGATTCTCACCGCCCTGGGCCGGGTTGACGAATACCGGCGCGTTATCGTTGGAATTGGAGTCTTCGCTCTTTTCCTCAGTATCATCTAACACGCTTGCCGGTTTATCCTCCTCGTCGCCGATAGTGCTGTCGCTGCTGACTACGGTCGCGGGCTTATCGTCTTTTTCAGCTTTCTGTTCCTTCTTTTTTTCAGCTTCCTCTTTCTTTTCGAGTTCGCGATCGTTTATGATCTCATTCTCGACTTCGGCGGGCTTGGTTTCATCCTGCTTTTTCTGACTCTGCTCGGTTTTAATTTCGGGAGTGACGTCAGGTGTTTCTGAATCGTCTATTCTGCCTGTTTCTGCCTCCCCCGAATTAATAACCTTGACGTCGTTATTCTCGTCAGGGATTTCGTCCGGCGCGATGTCGCCGTTGCCTACGGGATCGTCAGGATCAAACGGTGTTGCCGGTTCTGTAGGGTCTGCAGGTATATCAGTTGCTGGCGGAATCGTCGGTTCATCGGTAACCGGAGGATTCTGAATGTTTACCTCCGTCCCGGCTGTTGAAGTCGGTTCAGGCGTAGTATTGTTTCTGCCCCCGAGAGAGCCGAGGATAATGAATCCAGTTACGCCGATGACGCCTATTGCGATAATAATCGCGCAAATGAGTTTTTTGTTTTTCATGGTAGTTTGACCATCCTTTCTTTTTACTTTAAGGTGAGGCTGCTGCTTACTGTGACCGGTACGGTGAACCAGTATATGATCTGTCCGGCGAACCATACAGGCATCTGCAGATCGTAGCTTGCCTGAAGTTTCAGCGTATTGTCCACCTTGTAGGTAACATTCGGATTAGTCATTCTGTAGACGATATCGCCGTTTGCATCAACAGTATAAAGATAAGATCCTGAGAAGTCCAGAGACAATTCCTCCAAAACCGAAGAAACATAAAAATAATTTTCAATGTCCTCCGTGAAGTCTGTCCCCTGCTTTATACTGTTATAAATGTCGATTGAATTTTTCATCACATAGGAGTCGAGCACCCGCTTTGTGTTGTCTCTCGTCGTCTCGATGGTCGATTTCGTAGTGGCGTAAAAAAGTACCACAGAAAGGATCATCGCGATTATTAGGATGACAATAACAGGCTGGAAATAGCTGCTCCCGCGTTTGTTGTTGAGATGCCTCATTGGAATACCCTCACTTCCAGTATTTCCGCGACAGACCGCTATGGACGGCGGTCAGCGTGACGGGGATTTTGAAGACGCCGAGCCCTCTGACATACGTCTGATAGGTCACGGTCACAACGATCAACTCGCCGTACTGGACGGTTCGTTTGGTTGCGTTGAAATATTCTGTGCCTTCAAAGGAGAGTCCGGGATTCAATCCGAGTTCCTCTGCGAGTTCTTCGTCTCTGTCTTGCACCTCGTCGCAAGTCTTTCCGTAGGAGCAGCAGACCTCGACCATCTCTTTTGCATAGTAGTCCAGATCCTGCTTGAGCGTCAGGAAACTGAAGATGTTGAGCGCGACGACGATGACCATCATGGCGGCGATGACGCCTACGACCGTGTCGATGTAGTTCTCGCCTCGCCTGCTCCTGACGGTTCCAATCACGTTTTTCCATGCGTTTTTGTGTGCTTTCATCACGTTATTCCGAGTTTTTTCGTGTTTCATCCAAACAGCACCCCCAATGACGTTACGATTTCCATACCGATTACCACGATATAGATCGCCATGAAACAGAACAGGAGGCACATGGAGAGGCGCTTTACCTTGCGGGGCACCTTCTGGGCTTCCTGCTTGAGCAGTTGTCTCTGGTAGTCGGCGAATTTGACGCCGAGACTCGACCAGTACACTTCTGTTTCGTCTCCGCGGAGCACTCCTATCAGCCCACGGGATACGTCGGACAGCATCGATGATCCGACGCGGTTCTCAAGTCTTGTCAGAGCCGCCTCATAATTGCCTGAACGCATATCCGCGACGGTGATCTCCAGCTCGCTTTTCAGTTCCGGACCTGCCGTTTCCTTGTAGTTGTCAAGGATGTACAGCACGTCGCGGTTATGCTTCAGAGTCTTCTCGATATGGCTCACGAACCTCGGCAGTTCGTATTCGATTGCTTTTCTTTTTGCCTTGATCTTATTTGCGACGCCTTTGCTCTCGCGGAAGTACATAAAGACCGCGAGCGCGATCACGACGGGAGTCAGCAGCGGGAAGACGAAAAACACGGGAACGGCAAAGATGCCGACGAGCATAGATTTTACGATACTGTTCGCTATATGCATCTCCGGAGAGATGTTCATTCCTGCCGATTTCAGGTCAGTCTCAAGCTGCATCCTCTTGTATTCGTTAAGACGCAGCCTTTTAGAGATCCACATCGCCAGGTCGTGAAGCCAGATCTCAAGCGTACCCGTTTTTTGTTTCTGCCGCTTGGCAAGATTGCCCGCCGCCGTTGAAGTCGCAAGAAACGGGACTCTCAGTGCGTCCGCGAGTATAAGGAAAAGACCGACTCCGACGAGCGCGCCTATAATTGCCTGTAACATATTGTCTGCCCCTCCTTACCTTTTGTATTCAATCGGTCTGGTGTACTTCATCATCAGCATAGCTGTGATCAGTATAACCAGTGCGCAGATCGCGAGCACTATCTTGCCTGGAAGCGTGAACATCAGCGCCCGGTACCAGTCGGTATTGAGAACGTAAAGAAGCGGGATGTTGGCTATTACAAGAATGACCATCATCCAGTACTCTTTACGCACCTCGCCGAGCATGGTCTTAAGATCGTTGTTGACGATCCTCACGTCCGTGAGTTTTCCGACGATCGGGAGCAGCGTGTCCTTCAGCGTCCTGTCATCCTGGCATGCGATGAGCGTATCGCACCATTCGCGATATATCGCGTTGTCAATCTTTTCTTTCAGGTTCCTGAGTGCGTCTTTTATATCCGCCGAGATTATTGTAGCGTCGCCTACAAAGCCCTGGAAGATCTCGCGTATCGGCGGCTTCAGATACGTGATGTTCTCGTTTACCGCTCCTACTATATCGTCAGAACGGATATACGAAGTTGTGATGATCGAAAGCGCGGTTTCCATCTCCTCTTTGATGTGTTTGTCGTATGCCGCAATGGTGCTCTTGGCAAACAGGAACGGCAGCATCGCGAACGCCGCGGCGAACACGGGAATAAGGAAATAGTTGTTGAGAAGCACCGCGAGGAAACAGCCGCCGACTAGCATGACGACCGAGGCGGCGCACGCAATAGTGAACTGCTTTCCTTTTCCGGTCACTTCCAGCGCTTCTTTGATGTGGAGTATCTCTTTTGTGATCCTCCTGGATTTCTTTCTGCCTTTGGCGATCTGCGCCTTGTCTCGGAGAGTCTGTTTCGGCGATATGAGTTTCATCATATCGTCTGTTACGACCTCCGGCGTGATGCCGAGCAGAATCACGATTCCCGCCGATATGAGCAGGAATCCGATAAGGTAAAATACTATCAAGCGGTCATCGCTCCTTTCTGCAAAAATCTGTTGAGCTCGTCCTGTGGAACGCCGTACTGGACGAGTCTCTGTTTCAGGCTGTTTGACATGATATTCGGTTTTCCGAAGTGTCCCTCGACAATGAATTCACCGTCTTTGATCGTGTTTCTGTCAATCTGATAGTTGTACAAACAGCTGTACTCGCGTTCTCCGGCGGAGTTGATGATGCACTCCGAAATGTCCATAATCCGTCTGTCGTTGTTTTCCAGTTTGTGCGCGTACACAACGAGCGGAAACGCCTGACCTGCCTGCATCAAGGACGTGTTGAAGTCTATTGGAAACCGTTTCTGACAGAGCAGCGCGATCCTCATGTGAGCCGCCGAAGCCGGACCCGCATGAACCGTTGATACAACCGTGTGTCCGGTGAGAGACGCTTCGACCGCGGAGTAACACTCAACGTCACGCATCTCACCCACGCAGACAACGTCGGGATTAAATCGCAGCGAAGCCACGACCAAGTCTTCCTGTGTGATGTCGTACGCGGGATTGTCCGAAGGACGGGACAGAGTATGGACAACGTTGTTTGTGACGTTGCCGTTTTCGTCCCGGCGAACAAGCGCCAGCTCTCTGGAGCCGGATTCGATCGTAAAGACACGTTTTGTATCCGGAATCGACGTCATAATGGCGTTCAGCAAAGTCGTTTTACCGGACGATGTCGCGCCGGCTACCACGAAAGGCACGCCGTATCTGATGCACATACAGAGGAAATCCACCATCTCCTGTGTCGCGAATCCCGTTTCTACGAGGTTTTCTCTCGTTACTCTGGACGGATGCAGCAGACGTATGGAAACTGATACGCCTCTGTCCTCATCCACGATAGGCTCTTTCAGAGCCGTGATACGTGTGTTACCGGGAAGATGTCCCTGGGCAGTCGGCGTCGCGTTATCAATAATCATTCCGCTGTGGTGCAGCAGCCTTTTGATGATGTCGACAGCGTGCTGCGGCGAATGAAAGTGATCTTTCAGTTTCACGATGCTGCCGTCGAGATATGTCAGAGCGATGTCGTCCCAGCCGTTGACGTTGATCTCTTCAAGATCAGGAGATCCGAGAAACGGCGTCAGCACGCTGTACTCCGCCATCTCACAGTACAGCTTGTCGATCAGTTCTTTCGTGGTCAAGTTTTCTACGTGGTAGTCATTGTCCCTGAGGTACTTGTCCACGTACGCCTTCAGCTGACCGAGTTTGGTCTTGTCCGTCAGGACAGCGGCGTAGTGCTGTGAAACGTATTCCTGGGTGAGCTTGAGCAGAGTCCAGAAGTCTATTTGTTTGGCCAATAATTGCACCTCCTTGGTTTGGTGTTTGATTTTTTCTTTCGCTTATAAATGAAAATCCTCCGTTTCTATTGACTTTGTCAGAAATCCGTGATATAATATTCCACAAGTAGAATATTAACGGAGGGGCAATCCATGTTAAAGCACGGTATACTCGGTCTTATTAACAACAGCGACAAGACCGGTTATGAGATAATGACAGTGTTCAGAGATTCGCTTAATCATTTCTGGGCGGCGCAGACAAGTCAGATCTACCGGGAACTTCAGACTATGGAGAAAAACGGCTGGATCAGCCAGACTCACGTCGTGCAGACAGGCAAGCCGGACAAAAACGTGTTTTCAATCACGCCTGCCGGCCGTGAGGAACTGCTGCGGTGGTTAAGAAACGGCAATCTGCCCGGAGTCCGCAATCCGCTTCTGTTGAAGACCTTTTTTATGGGCGATCTTCCCGTTGAGGAAAACATTGCCTTCTTCAAGGCGCTTCGCGACGGATTTGTTTTCCCGGATGACGGCAGACAGGCGTCTGTCAACGCGGAAATGTATAAACAGGCGATCGACCATCCGGAAAAAGCGGTTTACTGGAAATTTACCATCGAATACGGAATCATGTACCAGAAAATGCACCGGGAATGGTGCGACCGCTGTATAGCAGAACTTGAACATTTACAGAA
>JAEEGL012948003.1_pt1 | contig 10289 bp, 5 predicted proteins | sample 9134231 | NCBI WGS metagenome assembly JAEEGL01 (sample SAMN16246548, study PRJNA631951) | gut metagenome | biome: gut microbiome; feature: rumen; material: fiber-attached | host: Bos | place: Iran: Karaj | collected 2018-10
GATGATGTAAGAAATATTAAACCAAAAGATGTGCCTGACTGTGATGGTTTTATTGGTGGTCCTCCTTGCCAATCTTGGAGTGTAGCAGGTAAACAACAGGGACTTGATGATAAGTGCGGCCAGTTGTTTCTTACCTATATCGGCATGATTAGGGCAAAGATGCCCAAATTCTTTGTGATAGAGAATGTCAAAGGATTGCTCGATGAGAAATTTAAGGATGTCTTTGAAAACTTCCTTGCCCAGTTGGATGAGATTGGTTATGACGTAAAATATCGATTACTTGATGCCGTTGACTATGAAGTACCTCAGAATCGTGAACGTGTGTTCCTGATTGGTTTTCGTCACGACTTGGGGATTGACTATAATTTCCCTCAACCCTCCGCAAATAGGCCATTAACGCTTAAAGATGCTATAGGAGATATTTCTATTACACCTATTCCGTGCGAAGAGAATGAGGTAATGACTGATAGTAATAGTTACTATAACGGTAAGTTCGGACCATATTATTATAGAGGGAATCGCCGTCGTAATTGGGATAAACCATCGTTCACTATCCATGCAACAGGTTACAATATACCTCTGCATCCATCCTCGCCAAGCATGATTTATAATAGGCATGAAGATTGGTCGTTTGCAACAGATAATTATCTAGAATACAGACGTTTGACTGTGCGTGAATGTGCAAGAATACAAACATTTCCTGACAGTTTTGAAATAGATTGCCCTAATATTATGAATGCCTATAAGATGATAGGCAATGCTGTGCCTGTAAGGCTGGCAGAGATTTTAGCAACTTCTATCAAAGAGGCTATCGCGAAAACAACCTCTGAACGAAAGCAGAAACGAGGCGTTATCAAACCTGAAGATCGTGTTTTAGTTGGCTTTTATAAGGGCTATCCCCATTGGAAGATTATCACACAACAAGGTTTCTATTACGTCAGAGCTGATGGGCGTAAAGGAGCGATGAGTATCGATGATTTGACGCCCTTGCCCAGATTACTTCTACTTCATTCCAATGATCGAATGCAGCTATATGAACTTACAGATACAGAACCACGATATTATGGAAAAGAATACATAGAACGTATGGGTTTTCACCCTTCAGGCGAAGCTTATATTGGTATTGGCTTTGATTCATCGTTCAAATACAAACTGAAAGAAGTTGGTGTTGACAAGAATTTATTGCATCTAAAACAGCGCTTCGCACCGTATATTACTACATTTCAAGAATTGATAAGATTATAGATATATGCCATTAAGATTCATAGACTTATTTGCAGGATTGGGCGGTTTCCATATTGCACTAAGCAAATTGGGCTGTCGATGTGTCTTCGCGTCAGAACTCAAAGACGACCTGCAAAAACTCTATAAAAATAATTTCAACGATACGCCCTGGGTAGCAGGAGATATTACGAAAGTCAATTTAGAAGAGATTCCTGTGCATGACATTCTTTGTGCAGGATTTCCTTGTCAGCCTTTTAGTCAAGCTGGCAAGCGTATGGGGTTTGAAGATAAGGACAGAGGAAACATGTTCGATTACATCTGCAAGGTAATTGAATTGCAAGGAGAACAGAAACCTTCAATCCTACTACTTGAAAATGTTGCCAACCTAAAAGGACATGACGAAGGACGTACTTGGAAAATCATACAAGAGAAACTCGACGCTTTAGGTTATTGGGTTAAGGGTGAGATTCTTTCACCGCATCAGTATGGGTATCCACAGCACAGAAAACGTATGTACATTGTTGGGGTGCGTAAGGACAAAGGTGATTTGGTTAATTTTGAATTTCCCATCGAACATAAAGAGTCTCATTGTAACATTCGCGATATTGTGGATGAAGACGATACGAGAATTCAAGTATTAAAGCCTGAAACCATTAGGCAACTAAAGGTTTGGCAGAACTTTGTATCGCTAACTCTTCATAATGGTGGCCATATACCGCAATTTCCAGTTTGGGCAATGGAGTTTGGCGCAGATTATCCATATGAATCATGTGCCCCTAGATACCTAGATAAAAATGCTCTCATTGGTAAACATGGAAAACTAGGCACCATGATTGACGGTAGAACATTTGATGATTGTATCAATCAGTTGCCAGTTTATGCGCAAACTGGCAAGAAGCACGAATTCCCTAAGTGGAAAATAAAATATATCCAACAAAACAGATCGTTCTATGAACTGCATCATGCTTGGATAGATTCTTGGATTGGAAGAATCCGTACATGGGATAATAGTTTCCAGAAATTTGAATGGAATTGCGGTAGCGATGATAATGGCAGTATCTATGATAAGATTATCCAGTTCAGGGCTTCAGGAATACGAGTGAAATTACCTACGTATTCTCCAGCACTAAACTTGGTAGGTACACAGATACCAATTTTGCCTTGGGTGCAATTGCCAGAACCATGTATTCCTCAGTATACAGATGAGGAATTATTCAGATATGGTATTAAACGACGCGACATAACACGTGGCAGATATTTATCAGTGCGTGAAGCTGCCAGATTGCAAGGTATGGAAGATCTTGATTTTAATGGACTGAGCAACGCACGTATCTATGAAGCATTGGGTAATGCAGTAAATACTCAAGTGGTAAGAAAAATAGCAAGGAGACTTATAAACATCTATAAATATGGCAGAAATTGACATTGAAGTAAAACAGGGAATTTTAGAAACGTATCACAACTACCCTTATAAGAGCCCGCAAGTATTTGGTGAGTTCATTGATAATGCTATACAGTCATTTGAAGACAATAAAAATATTCTTACGACAGACCCAAATTATAAACTGAAAGTTGAAATCACTATAGATTGGGTACCATCGCCAGAAGACAATATTGTCAGGGCTAAAACCATAACGATAGAGGATAATTCTGCTGGAATGACAACAGAAAAGTTTGCTGATGCTTTCAAATCTGCCGATAGGAGTTCAGTTAGAATCGGTCTTAATGAGTTTGGCATGGGTATGAAAGTCGCCGCTTGTTGGTTAGGAAAGAAGTGGCGTGTTGAGACAAAATCTTTAGCAGAACCAGAAACTCATGTACTTGAAATAGATGTTGAAAAAGTCAGCAGGGAGAATCTTAAAAAATTAACCTCTCACGAAACAATTGAGCCATTACGCAAACATGGTACTAAAATTGTTATAAGTGAGATGTGGCCTCAAACCCAAATAAAAAAGGATTCTGAGGATTATTTGATAAAGGGTATTGCTAGTATATACAGATATTTTATTCGTCGCGGTGAAATAGAAATTGCTGTAAACGACCATATTCTTTCTTTTGACAAATATGAAGTACTGAAGGCATCACCTTATACAGACCCTGATTCTCCAGAAGTAGAATGGACTAGCAATGTCAACCTGCAAATGGGTAAATATGGTGTTTCAGGTTTTGTGTCGTTGCTAAAAGACATGGATGAAGAAAAGCGTGGTGTTGTCATTATGCGTAATCATCGTGTTGTTATGGGTTTTGATCCTGCCGACAGAACTATAGGAAAAGCATTCATGGGTCAAGCTGGTTCGAATAAATATAGACGAGTCTTTGGCGAACTGGAAGTTACAGGTTTTGAGGTGGCATTTGGTAAAAATCAGGTAATAGACCTAGACCAATTGGAAACCTTGATGAAAGCAGTTGCTGGAAAATTGAAGGTAAATGGTGTAAACTTACTTACCCAATGTGGAAAGTACACAAAGAAGAAGAAATCGCCAACTCCTATGCCAACTCCCTCTCCTACGCCGACACCTGCACCGGCCCCATCTCCTACGCCGACACCTGCACCGGCCCCATCTCCTACGCCAACACCAATGCCTCCAGCAGAAAGTGGTGTCGCAACACCTGCACCAGAACCGCCACAGTCAACTTCAATATTCCCAAAGGAAAGTAAATTCAAATTTGGTGGTATAGAATATAAGATAAGAATGGAAGAAGGGACAGAATCATCAGAACTGTTCTGGAATGACTTGTCACAAAAGTCTGAAAACACCCTTCGCTGCAAGGTTAACTTACAGCATCCATTCTTTGAAGCCTACGGGAATCCAACAAAGGCTTTAATAGCCATAATTAAAGCGTTGTCAATAGCGAAATTCAAAGCTACCATCGACAGTAGTTCTGCTAGCGCAATGATGAACGACTTCAATCAGATAATTAGTAGTCAGACAGTTCAAGATTAAAAACTATGACGGAGATTGTAATAAACAAAGAGAATAAAGACAAAACAGTCTTACAAGAGGTTCACTCTGGTGATGCTTTCGAAGAGTTTCTTCAGTCGAAAAAAGCTACTGCCACGAGAAAAGGGCTCACTGATATGGGAGCCTACAATCTCCGTGCCTCAACCTGTGACATATTGAATCATTGCAATCCTCATGATGCTATTAAGAATCATGAGACGACTCATCTTGTAGTTGGTTACGTACAGAGTGGAAAGACAATGTCCTTTACAGGTGTCTTGGCAATGGCAAGAGATAATGGTTATCGTGTTGCCATTATATTGACCGGCATAACCACAAACCTGCAAAGTCAGACTGCAAATAGATTGGAACAGGATTTAGATTCTGATTTCGAATTAGACCGTTATTCGTTTATCGGTAATCCAACAGACAATGACACAAGTACTGTTATTAAGGCTCTTCGCCTTTCTGACAAGCCCTTACTTATTATTCCAATTCTGAAGCATTGCAAGTATATCAACAATGTAACCAAAATATTCAGCCACGAAAAGGTAAAACAAGTTCTTGGTAACGAGACGGTATTAATCATTGATGACGAGGCAGATCAGGCTTCACTAAACAGTTTCGGCTACAAAAATAGTAAAAAGACGAGTGGAGAAGATGAAGAGTCGGCAATATATGCTTCTATTCTTAGGATGCGGAGTAAGATGCCAGGCAATTCTTATATTCAATACACGGCTACGCCACAGGCTAACATTTTAATTACCACAATGGATTTGTTGTCACCTAAAAGCCACACGTTACTTATTCCTGGTGAAGAATACATTGGAGGAAAGAAGATATTTGGACTAGAAAAGGACGATTGGCCTTATGAGGATAAACTGGTGGTAGAGATACCTGAGAACGAAGTTTATCATAAAAAGGAAAAACCATTGAGACAGATGCCAGAATCTCTACGTCAGGCATTGATGATGCATGTATGGGCTGTTATATTGGTTATTAAATGGTATAAGCGTCCTGGCATTAAACAACTTACGATGATGGTTCATCCTACTGACATTATAGAGGGTAATAAATTGTTTGCGAAATGGATCACAGATGAGGTGAATCTCTGGAGCGAAAGTTTAGACAAGGATGTCTGGCATGAAGACAATGTCACTTTGCAAGAAAAATTCTGTGCACTGTTGCCAGAGGCACTAAAATTATATCCAGAAAAAGGACGGCCTACTTTTGAACAAGTCAAAGACTATCTAGCTGATGTAATAAACGATTGCAAAATCTATCGTATAACTGGTGACAGCGACGATGATTCCAATAACATCAGATGGAATTCTCATCGTATGAATGTGCTTATTGGTGCTCAAATGTTAAATAGAGGATTTACAGTTGAGAAACTGACAACGACATATATGCCTCGCTATACGACAAGCATTACAAATGCAGATACTATTGAACAGCGTTGCCGTTTCTTTGGATATAAGAAAGACTATGTAGAATCATGTCGAATATACTTGCCGAAAGATTCAATTCGAGATTATAAGGACTACGTAAAGCATGAGGAAGAATTACGTAGTTTGCTTGCGTCATGCAGTAGTCTTAAAGATTATGAGCACAGAGTTATGCTCTCACCCAATCTTAGACCCACCAGACTTAACGTACTGCCAAAACAGATGGTGAAGGTTAAGTTGACCAAATGGACTAAGTATGAACGAATGAACGGGATGAAAATGGTTATAGAAAACAAGAATGTAGTTGAGGGTTTTGTCAAGACTCATCTCCCTGATGCCCATGAATTCGCTCTTACACGTTACAATTCCTCCAAATATCCAGTTGGGGAAATCAAGAAACATGCTCTGAAGGAAATTAAGGTGATGGATATAGTCCCCATGTTAACAGATTATACAGCAGGTTGCTATGACGATATTGTAACAAAGTCTATGACTATTCGTTATTTGCAATATCTTGAAACAATGGGATTTGGAACTGTCAATGTCATATTTATGAGTAATAACCAGATAAGAAATCGTAAGTTACTTGACGAGAGAGAGGGAACTTGGCGAGTGGAGGCATTCCAAGGTAGAAGCAATATCAACGAGAGTGACAACTATTGTGGCGATACTAATTTGATGGATGCAGATCGTATTACCCTGCAAATACACCACATCGCTCTTCAGGGGCTTCCCGTTGCCGATGCACCTAATGGCGAAACATATGTTTTGGCATTCCATTTTCCTGAGAAATTACAAGCACAATATAATGCGAATGTTACTGTTAAATATAATATAACGGAATAATGAAATGATAGCAATAGAACTATTTGAAGAAATGCAAAACTTCGCGGCTAACAGCAATGAAAGCCGTTACAGAGTTGTTTCTCTGCCAGACCAGTTGCATAAATTGGGATGCTCAGAAGACGGCTTCCCAAAGTTCTTCTTGGTGACGAGTGATAATGCAAGTATGATGCACAACCTGAATGCGGAACTGCTGTCTGTAGAATATAATATGTTATGCAATATTGTCGAGAAAGACGTTCAGATAGATAATCAGCGTTTTACTATTATCACACTGCGGTCTGACAACGAACAATTACAAAAGATGTTTGTTGATGTTTTCCTGATGATGCTTGGCATGATGCCCCAGAAGCCATCAAATATCTTGATAGCTTCAAAAATTGAGAGTTTGTTGTCTATTTTTTCAAAATTGAAGCGTAAGCCTGTGCACAAACTACAAGGCTTATGGGCAGAATTACTGATGATAGAACAGAGTAAAGACCCTGTCACAATTGCTACAGCATGGCACTCACAGCCTGAGTCAAAATATGATTTTACTATGGGGCGTGACAAAGTTGAGGTAAAGAGTACATCTAGCGAGAATCGCATTCACCGTTTTTCTCTTGACCAACTAAACCCATCTGACAGTTCACGCCTGTTGGTATGCTCTACGATAGTAAGAGAATCGGCCAAGGACCAGAACGGTCTTTCTGTCTATGATTTATACGATAGCATCAGCATGAAGATTTCTGATAGCGAAATCAGATTACATGTTTACGACGTCATGATGGAAACTTTGGGTAGTGATTTCTATATGGCAAGGAAGAAGTATTTTGATTATTCAGAGGCCTGTGATAGTCTTTGTTTCTTTGAGCACACAGATATACCCAAAATTGAAAAGTCATGCATCCCTGAGTTAGTGTCTGAAGTCAGATTTAGTGCGGATTTAAGCCATCTTACAGATGCTCGAGACAAGGGATTCAATAGAGATGATAGTACATTGTTCTACGCACTTTATTAAAGAAAAAGACTATGTCAGAGGGAACAAATTTAATGTCTGCATCAGACCTCATGCTTACATTTTTGTCGCATACGTCAGCACATGATGTGAAATATATAGGAGGCTTGAATCCGTTCACTATCAGAGTGGATGGTGAAGAAACGTATATCTTTATTAAGAATCTTTCCCCTGCGCAGTTGTCTAATAATAATCCAGACATTTGGCGGATTCAGTTACCTGTACGTGATGATTTTGAGAGAATAAAAGAGTCAGAATCGCTATTCGTACTATTAGGTTACGACAAGGAAAATGATGTTTACACAACGTGGAACCCCTATTGGTGTAAGCAGCGCCTAAATGTAGGTAAGAGTGTCTCGCTCTATTCTCGTTTCTCATTGCAGAAACGTGTTCATGAAACAGGAATGATAGAACAATTACCATTGAATAATGATGGTGATGTGGTGTGCATTCCTGGCAATTGTATCTATGAATACCTCAAGGATATTAAAGTCTTCTATCCTGAAGAAACTATCTTCGTAGCAAAGAATTCGAGCCTTCAAACCAAGACAGGTGAGCTAAAGACTCCAGAGGAACTGTATAATGCATTTGTCGATATTTCAGGTAATACAGAAAAATATAGTATCTTCTTAGAGGCTAGTGGTAGGACTAAGAGTACTATTAGCAATTATCTTAATGCTCTGAATTATGTTATTCAAAATGGTATATTGGAGAAATACAGTTCATTGTTTCTTGGTTGTCTGAATTACGCCCAGTATCAGATCCCCATGAAACATCTGGTCGCAACTGATGATATCAAAGAGAAGGATGTTCCTTGGCATGGAGCCATCCGGGCAGCTTTGAATCGCTATGTAGAATACTGGATGAGTCAATCAGGCTCAGAACCCCAGCAGCCATCTTTGTTTAATGATGAACCTTATGAACCAGAAAAATATTACGAGTTGGACGAATTCGGAAAAATAGTAGCTCTTGATGAGGAGTTGGTAAAACTATTGATTCCTTATACTAAAGAGGAGTATCCTGACTATGAGTTGATGTCTAGAATTGCAGAGAATTACTACGGTTTAGACATTACAGAAAAGATGAATCCCTTTGACTGGATAAAGATGTTCGAGAACTTGAAGAAGGTTAAGAAGGGAAAGGTCAAGAAAACGAAAGAGAAAATAGTACGTTCCCAGGCAGATAAACAGAAAACAAATGAATCAAAAGCATCTCGAAGAGTGACAATACTAAGGGTAGAATGTCCTGATGGTAAAGTGATTCAATATCCTTCAGCAACAGATACCTATGCCGAAATAATTGAGAATAATTACCCTGATTTGATTGCAGAGATTGATTTCGGATATGCTGTTATTTCAAAAGAAAAATTTCCAGATTTCAAAAACACTAAACGAGCGCAGAAGCGACTAAGTAATGGATATTATCTTTCTACCAATTTTAGTACAGATACCAAAGCAGAGATTCTAGAAAAGGTGTCTGAGGAGTTAGGATTGGGCTTGATAATTAAGATAATTGATAAAGATTAATGAGATACCCAAGACATTTAATTTATAAAGAACATCAGTCATTATTTGATTATAGTGAAGAGGAAAAAGCCTTCATACAGACTTTCGTTCCTATATTATCAGCAAAATTTCGCGCCAATGGTTCGTGGACTATTGACAGCGTTATCAACGAGGCGTTTTATGAAACAACTTCGCTTCTGTTAGATTTCTCAGATCAGATATATTTTGAGAATGATTATTTCAAGGAAGCGGAAAAAAGAATGCCTATCAGTGTTGCAAATGTAGTTTTTTCGATTGTCTATATTACTCTTCGAGAAATTAATAAACTGGAGAATGTACGGATGATGATAGAAAACAAACTGCGTACTCGTCCCATCTTTATGTCTTTAAAAAGAGTTACAAAAAAGAATATCCAACTTAAGTTCTATCCGCGAACTAAATACTTTAGACAGTCCGACTTTGTAGATTGGAAAAAAATCACAGAAGGATTTCAGGTTGATAATATAAAACATATTATGAGCCTATTTCCTCCTGAAAAAGAAGAATTAGTTGTTGAGAAAGCTACATTAAGTCAGGCAACTACGCCTGTTTATGTAGCCAGAGCTATCTATGGTCAGGCAGAAGCATCTAAAACTATTGGTGAATTAAGTCCTGAATCGTTTGATAAAGTTCATCAATTACTATATAGCTTCATAAATAATCAGTTATTTCTGTGGATTAATATGGATGAAGTGACTGACACAGGAAATGCAAAAATGTTACCAGAGGGTTTTATACTTGATTTGGAATCTTTTAATTCCACACATGATTATTTATTGACTAAAAATGATGCTGAAAACGCCAAGCAAGAAAAGAGTCTCTTAGAACAGCAATTATTGCAGGCCCAACGAGAAAAGCAAGAACAATTGCGCGAGACGGAAGAATACAAGGCTACTGTCACAGAAATGAAAGTTGGTCTTGGAAAATCGTATATTCGTCTTGATTCCATCGCTGAGTGTATTCTTCGTCTTCCTACTTTCGATTTACAATATGCAGCCTTTCAACATGTAAATACATTATTGACAGGTACTTCTTGGAGCGAAAAAGCCGCTGAGGTACTTGGAACAATGTTTTCTCAGCAGAAAGAGCAACTAGACAGGCAACATAAGATGGATGAGGCTGTGAAGAAAAGTTTGGAAGAGCCAAGGACGCAGAATATATATGGCGACAAGAACGAGTTTCAAGATGGAGGGCAGATGCTGAAGATGGTCATACCTCAGGGCACAGACCCAGCTAAGATAGCTGCACGTATAGCTGAACAGCAGGCTCTGCTGGAGCAAAAGGAGAATAA
>JAEEGL014192979.1_pt1 | contig 10289 bp, 6 predicted proteins | sample 9134231 | NCBI WGS metagenome assembly JAEEGL01 (sample SAMN16246548, study PRJNA631951) | gut metagenome | biome: gut microbiome; feature: rumen; material: fiber-attached | host: Bos | place: Iran: Karaj | collected 2018-10
AAGCCCTGATGTCCGCTGCGCTCCTTGATCTCAGTGATGTAGTAACCTTCCGAGAGGAACTTCGACTTGACCGTCGCCTTGTTCGGGCTCTCGATCGTTCCGCGCTTCTCCCGGCCGTTCGCGTCTATGATTTTATAGGCAAAAAGGGGCATTACTTATCCTCCTGCGTCCTGAGAAGGACCTCTTCCGGCGACGTGATCCCGCGGATAGCCTTGAGCGCTCCGTCCTCACGCAGGTTCAGCATACCGTTCGAAGCGGCTATCTTCCTGATATCACTGGCATCCTGTCTCGCTACAACCGCCCTGCGCAGTTCGTCGTCGATCAAAAGAAGCTCAAAAATACCGCTCCTGCCCTTGTAGCCGGAATAGCCGCACTCAGGGCATCCGACAGCCTTGTAAAACGGGTGGTCCTTGTAATCCTCCGGCTTGAGTCCGAGCTCCTCCAGGATCGCCGCCGGCGGATAGTAGGCCTCCTTGCAGGCGGGACAGAGCTTTCTGACAAGCCGCTGGGCAAGCACGCCGACGATCGTCGATGAGATCAGGAAAGGCTCGATCCCCATATCGATCAGTCGGGTAAATGCAGTCGGCGCATCGTTTGTGTGCAGGGTCGAAAAGACCAAGTGGCCGGTCAGCGAAGCGTTGATCGCGATATCGGCGGTCTCCCGGTCACGGATCTCGCCGACCATGATGATGTCGGGGTCCTGACGCAGGATCGAACGCAGTCCGCTCGCAAATGTGAGACCGATCTTCGAGTTGATGTGGATCTGGTTGACGCCCTTGATCTGGTACTCGACCGGGTCCTCGACCGTGATGATCTTGACATCAGGCGAGTTGATCTCGGTCAGCGCCGAATAGAGCGTTGTCGTCTTACCGCTTCCGATAGGGCCTGTAACGAGGAAGATCCCGTGCTTCACGTGGATGATCTTCCTCATTATTTCGCGGTCGCGCTTCGTGAAGCCGCTCTCGTCGAGAGAGAGCTTCTGCGACCGCTTGTCGAGAATACGGAGAACGATCGATTCGCCGTGGACACTGGGCAGCGTCGAAACACGGAAGTCGATGTCGTTTCCCGCGATTTTGACCTTTATGTTTCCGTCCTGAGGAAGCCTCTTTTCGGAGATGTTGAGGCGGCTCATGATCTTGATCCTCGTGATGAGACCGGCCTGGGCTGCCTTCGGGACACGCTGGACTATCGAAAGCTTTCCGTCCTTTCTGAACCTTACGATGACCTCGTCCTCATAGGATTCGAAGTGGATATCGCTCGCCTTCTCCTTTACCGCTTTGGCGATCGTGTTGTTGACAAATTTGATGATAGGCGCGTCGTCGTTGGAGTCGATAAGATCCGGGATCGCGTCGTCCTCGTCGGCCATTTTTCCGAACTCTTCGGCGTTGAGCGATTCGTCCTGACTGTCGACCCTGCTGTAGGCCTGGTTTATGATTTCGTTGATCGCGGCTGTCGAACAGAGATAAGGCACGATATTTTTGCGGTAGATCATAAAAAGCTGGTTGAAGAGCAGCGAATCGAACTCGGTGATCAGCGCGACAAGACTCTCGTCTTCGACATAGAGCGGAAGCGCTCCGAACTTGCGGGCAAGGGCGATCGGGAAATTCGCCAGAAGCTGCGGATCGGACTTTTTCAGCATCTCGTCGGTCACGATCTTGATGCCGCTCTGCTCCGCGTAGGCTTCCATGACCTGCTCGGGCGAAAGCTTGCCTTCACTGACAAGGATCGTTCCGATCCTGCGGGAATTGGGCTTTTCCCTCTTCTGCTGCTCAAGCGCCGAGTTCAACTGCTCGTCGTCTACAAAGCCTTTTCCGACTAAAAGCTCGCCGATTCTCTGCCTAGCCATCGCTACTCTCCGTCAAGCTCGTCTTCCAGTTCGGGAACCATCTCGTCCTCGGCATCGGGACTTTTCCTCGTTTTCCTGCCGTCTGAGGTATCGCCTGCAGGATTCTCGCCCTCCTCGAGCAGAGTCTCCTCGCCGTCCGGCGTGACCATGACCGAATTGTCCGCTCCTTTGGCGTCGCGGAGTCTCTGGAGCTCCTCGGCCTCGTACTTGTTGTTGTCATTCACAGCCTTGACCATCGAAAGGATGGCGCCGCGTTTTTTGTCGAGATAGACCGTATCCTCGAAGGCTGTGTAGTCGCCGTAGAACTTTCTCGCGAACTCGTCGCGTTCATCCATCTTCTTCCTGAGGATGCGCTCGAAATCCTCCTTGCTCTCGACGATGTGGGGAGTGAGGATCAGAAGCAGGTTCACCTTCGTCTTGGCGACCTTTTTGTACTTGAAAAGCGCTCCCAGTACCGGGATATCGCCGAGGAACGGGATCTTGTTCTCGCCGTTGGTGACGGTATCCTTCATCAGACCGCCGATGACGATCGTCTGCTCGTTTTCAGCGTTGATGATGGTTTTAGCCTGTCTTTTCGTTGTCTTGTAACCGTAATCGGTCTGTGCGCCGAGCTCGGTCATCTCCTGGTCGATCTCGAGCGTCATGTATCCAGACTCGTTGATCTGGGGCTTCACTTTCAGCTTGAGCGCGACATCTTCACGGGTGTAGGTGATCGTGCTGCCTGTCGTGCTGGTCAGGATGTTGCCCGACGGGAAGGGTACAGTCTCGCCGACCGTGATCTGAGCCTCCTCGTTATCTGTCGTCAGAAGGTGCGGCGTAGAGACTACGTTGACCGAAGAGTCGTTCTGTGCCGCGTTAAGAATGAGTCCGAGCGAAGGTACGCCGTCGACCAGCGAGATACCTGAAATGCCTGCCGTACCGTCGATCGAAGCTCCGACCATGCCGGCGACCAGACCGGGAGTCGGGTTCGCGAGAGCCTTTCCGAAGAAGAGCGGCATCTTTTCGCCGGCGACGTTGACCTCGACAGCGCCTGCCGTGTACGCGTTTCCGTATTCGAGGTTGTTGTCGATGCTGACCTCGAGGATCGCTGCCTCGACAAAGACCTGACGCCTCTTGACGTCAAGCTTGTCAATGACCTTTTTGAGATTGCGGTAGTCCTTGAGAGAGGAGACTACGACAAGAGAGTTCGTCTCCTCGTTCGAGGAGATCTGGACATCGCCCTCGAAGACGTCTGTTCCCTTGTTCCCGCTCTTTGACGAGCCGGACGATTTTTTATTTTTCGAAAGTGAATTCAAAGTCTTGAGCAGATCCTCCGACTTCGCGTTCTGAAGCTTTACAACGTGGATCTCGCCCTCGCCCTCGACCTCTCTGTCGATATTCTGGACGACCTGCATGATGAGGTTGTAGGTCATCTTGTTGCAGAGGACTATGATCTGCTGGCTCCTCTCGTCGGCAACGATGTGGATATAGGTATTGTCACTGAGACCGTCGTCGTTCTGCGGCATGGGCGGCATCGGACCGCGGGGCGGCATACCTCCTCTCGGACCTGTTGTCCCGACACCGGAAATCGAAGGAGCCGAAGAGTCGCCGGACTTCGATTTTTTGCCCGATTTTTTGGAGAAATCCTTAAAAATGTCCTCAAGGATCTTCTTCGCGTCGGCAGCCATAACGTGCTCGAGCTTCATGAAGTAGAGCTCGGATCTGTCGGATTCCGAGGGCTGGTCAAGCTCCTTGACTATGTTTTTGATCTTTCTGATATTGGTCGCGTAATCGACAACGATCAGCGTCTTTTCATCAAAAACGACCGAGGTAGCACCCTTGTCGCGGAAGATTTTGAGGACCTTGTCGATATCGTTTGCCGAGACATATTCAAATTTCATGATCGTCGCGACCATTTTGAAGAGGTCCGGCACGTCAGTCCCCGAGTAAAAAGGGATCTTCATCTCCGGAATGTTCTTCTCCTTTGTGATAATGGTAAATTTTCCGTCCTCGGAGACCGCGAAATCGTTAAGCGCCAGAAGAGTCAGAAATGTTTTGTAGGCCTCGGCGACCGAAACCTTCTGCGGCGCCATCATATTTACCTTCGTCTTGCTCAGATTTTCCGGTAGGATGAAGTTCTTCTGAAGAAGTTCGGAGAAGAGCTTTACGATATTGATAAGCTCCTCGTCCCTGAAATCCATCGTGATCTTGAGATTCATGTCTATCGGCTTCTGCTCGGCAACGACGACCTGGACCGCGTCAACGATCTTGTTTGCGTCCGGATCCGGCTTCTGCTCCTTGTCGAGGATAGTTTTCGGTTTCGGCGGAGTCACCGTCCTGACCTCGGGCTGGGTGTTCCCCTGGTTCTGCGGAACGTTGCCGGAAGCGGCCTTCGGCTGGTTGTTGCCCTGCTTTTCGCTCCCGCCCTCTTCATTTTTCTCTTCGTCTTTCTTCTCTTCGTCCGTTCCGCCATTTTTGAGCGGCTTCATCGGCTTCAGTTTCTGGTTCCTGACACTCGTGTTCAGATTTTTAAGCTGAGGCTTGACCGCGAGCGGAGTCTTGATCTCTTCGCCCTGTTCCTCTTCCGCAAAGAGAACAACCGAAAGCGAAAGCGTGACAATCAGGAAAAATAATCTTCTGAGCATACGATTCTCCTATATTATTCTATTGTATATTCCATTGTTTCGTTCTGGCCGTGGCGGACGATATCAAGCGAAAGCTTCGAGGCGCTCTGCAGTCTCGAATAGGCCTCGAGGGCCTTGTCCGGACTTGAAAGCTCGATACCGTTTATCGCCTTGAGAATATCGCCGTTCTGGATCCCTATCTTGCTGTAAATACTGTTTTTCGAGATCGAAAAGATCTTGAAGCCGTTGTCCTTCGGCGAGGGTACGATCCTCGCCTGGCTTGCAAGCGCTCCGAGGTTTCCCGTGATTTTGTTGAGGTAGTCACGGCTTACGACGTACTGGTTCGGACCAACGCTCCTGATCGCGTCGTCTTCGGGTGTCGAGGCAGGCTGGTCAAGCTTTTTCTCGGCAGGAGCAGCCTCCGCCGCTGCCTTGCCCTCGCCTACGCCCTCTCCGATGCACTTGATCCCGCTTGTTGTCCTGAAAATCGCGAAGTTTCTCCAGACAAAGGCAAGTTTAGCGCCGTCGGTCACATCGGATCCGATCCTTGCGATCAGCGACGAATCGCCCTTGGGAGAGCTGCCTTTTCCTGTTTTTAGAATGGCGATAGACTGGCTCGCGTCTCTTGCGACGATCGTTCCGGTGAGCTCGACACCGCTGAAGAGCATACACTTTTCCGGGTGCTCGACATAGTAGAGATAATCTTCGTTCGAAAGCTCAGGAGCCTCGGCAGTCACGTCTGTCGCCGCTGAGGATGAGGCGTCGGCTACCGCGAGTTCCCTCGCGCCGGCGTCAAAGATGTTCGCATTCATGTTTTTCGGGTTCTGGCCGAAGTAGAAGCTCTCCTTTTTTTCCTTCGATTCATCCTCTGAGGTCGACTTGTAGTAATTTTTTCCTACAGGGACATAAACCGAATCGCTCCTTACGACAAAGTTCAGAAGCAATCCTATCAGAGAAAAAACAGAAAGAACTATCGCCAGAAACAACGCTATGTTTAAAATCGTTCTGCTTTTCAATCTACACCTCGCATAAAAAAAGCCATTAAATTAAGCAAAAAAAATGCCAAAAAATTCCATTAATGAAATCAGCATGTTGCAGAATATTTTTCATTGACAAAACGACAAATTGCCGAATTGTCATTATGCTTAAATGTCATATAACTATGCATAACTAAGCTTTTTTGTGTTTTTTTTGTATTAATTTTCGCAAAGAATATAATAAGAGGCTTTTAACCTTCCTCTGGAGGAGACAGATGAGAATTTTATTCATAACGCCGGCAGAAAACGAATTCAAGCGTGAAAAAGAGGGCTTCTTCGACGCGCTGGGAAAACTTATTTCTGAAATAAAAAAGGGGCACGAAGACTTCGACGCCGAGATCCTGGACATCTCCGGTTTCAACATCGACCGTACGACCGTCGGTGATGTCAGAACCAAGCTCGAGAGCCTCGGGCACCCGGTTTCCGGCTTCGATGCGATCCACACGTTTTCAGTCCTGCCGTTCATCTACGGCGTCTACTTTCAAAACTTTATCATCTATTCGTTAAAGAGCGCCTTTCTTGATGAAATACCGGAAGGAATAAAGGTACTTAACGGAATATGCCTCGACTTTGACAAGTTTGAGCCGGAACCGTTCTACAGCTTCTATTTTTATCACATAAACAACCAGAAGATTTATGAAAAGCGCCCGTGGGGCTGGTGGAAGACACTAATAATATCAGACGGTTACAAAATCAAACAGTTTTATGTGGCACCCAGGCAGAAGCTAAGCCTCCAGACACATGAATATAGAAGCGAGATCTGGGTGATCGCCTCCGGGAGCGGAGAGATCACTATCGGAGATTCGGTCGTCACGGCCAAAAAGGGCGATATCTTTACGATCGAACGAAAGACCATGCACCGTGCCGCCGGCGGAGAGAGCGGCATGACGATCGCCGAGATCCAGCTTGGAGACTACCTCGGCGAAGACGACATCAAACGTATCGAAGACATCTACGGGAGAAACTGATGAAGAGAACAGCAGTCATTATGGCCGGCGGAAGCGGAAAGCGTTTCTGGCCGCTCTCACGAAAAAAAAGGGCAAAACAGTCACTCACCCTCTTCTCGGAAAAGAGCCTTCTTGCCGAGACGATCGAGCGTGTCCTGCCGCTTGTCGACGATGTTCTTGTGGTCTCGGCTGAGAGCCAGTCAGAGGCTGTAGCCCCCGATGTTGAAGCATACCCGCTGGCAAGAGTCATCTACGAGCCGTGCGGACGGAATACCGCCCCCTGCATCATGCTCTCGCTCAGGGAGATCTCAACAAGAGATAGTGAAGACCGCGCAATCGTCGTCCTCCCGGCAGACCACAGAATCGCAGAGTGCGGCAAATTCAGGGATGTTTTGAGCAAGTCGTTGAAATTCCTGGATGATCATCCGGATCTGATCGGTACGATCGGCATCACACCGACCCATCCCGAGACCGGATTCGGATATATAAAAATGTCGGAAGCTCTTGAAGAGGGCATTTTCAAGGTGGCATCATTCGAGGAGAAGCCCGACTTTGAGACGGCATCACGCTTCCTGAGCAGCGGCGACTATCTCTGGAACAGTGGGATGTTTCTCTTCACGCTGAACTCCATGCTCGAAGAGTTCAAAAGTTCTGCCGATGATATTTATCAGCAGATTTCACTAGTTACATCATTCAAATCTGGCGAGATAAAGGATTACGACAAGGTCCGCTCCATCTCTTTCGACTATGCGATCATGGAGAAGACCAATCGCGGGATCTTTGTTCTTCCGGGCAGCTTCGGATGGAGCGACGTCGGCAGCTGGGGCGCATTCTTCGACCTGCAGAAGAAGGATGAAAACAACAATGTCAAAACAGGCCGGGTCACTCTGATAAACTGCAGGAATTCGCTTGTTTTCAACCAGACTGACCGTGATCTGGTGCTCTTCAACCGCGACGGCGAACTCGTAGTTGCAACTGAAGACGCAACATTTGTCGCTTCGCTCGGCGACTACTCAAAAATGCGCGAAGTTACAGATTTTCTCAAAAAAAGCGGCGCTATTCATCTCCTTTAGAAAACTCGAAACAGAACGCTCCGTCCCGAACCGAGCAGACCGCGTCACAATCAGATAGATCTTTGTTTTTATTGTAAAATTCTTCGAGATATGTGCCCTCGAAATATTTACCTACGAGCCTATTGACCGCACGTGCACCCATCTGTCTGTCGTGCGACGACATCTTTGAAACGATCAGTTCCGCCGCTTCGCCGATGTTTTCAAACTCGACCTTAGAAGAACCGAAATTGACTCTCGCCGCCGATTTTAGAAGCGCGGACTCGGCAAGTTTCAGAAACTCCTCCTGCGTGAAGGGTTTGAAAAGAATGATTTCGTCGACTCTGTTCAGAAGCTCCGGCGAAAGGAACTTTTCGATCTTCGAGATTACATCCTGTTCCCTGACCTCGACCGGACCTGAATCTCCGAAACCGACCCTTGAGGCGGTGAAGAGTTCCGCTCCGATGTTTGTCGTCATCACGACGATCGCCTCGCTGAAATCGGCAGTAAATCCGTGCGTATCGGTCAGTCTCCCCTCCTCGAGAAGCTGCAGGAAGAGCGACATGACCTTCGGATGGGCCTTGTCAATCTCGTCAAGCAGAAGAAGCTGGTAAGGCTCGCGGCGAAACGCCTCGGTAAGTTTTCCGCCGTCCTCGTATCCCGCATATCCGGGAGGAGCGCCGATAAGCTTCGAAACCGAATGCTGCTCCTGAAATTCGCTCATGTCGAAGGCGACCATCCGCTTTTCGCTGCCGAACAAAAACGATGCAAGCCTTTTGGCCGTCTCGGTTTTTCCGGTGCCGGTCATTCCGGCCAGGATCATCGATGCAAGCGGCTTTCCATCAGGCTTGTTGTTGAATTTTCTAGCCAGAAGACGCGAGATCCGCTCCTTTGCCGTCCTCTGTCCGACTATGCTCCGGTCCAGGATCTTGGGCATGACGGTGATTATCCGCGAAGTATCTATCAGCAGATTTTCCGCCGGGATCGAGGTGACGCTGCTTATGAGCGATGTCAGATCGTCGATCTCCGCCTGAGGCTTCTGTTCACGCTTCAGGATGCTGCCGAGGGTATCCAGGATTGAAAGGACCTTGTCCGGCTGGCACTTTGACGAGATGTAACGGTCACTCAGATTTATCGCCGCACGGATAAACGAAGAGTCTCCGAAGTCGACCCCGTGATATTTCCCGAGCGTCTCCGCCGCGTTCTGAACTATCTTGAAAAGCTCTTCGCCCTTCGGTTCATCGATCTTCACGACCGAAAAACGACGCTCCATTGCAGCGTCTTTGGATATGAATTTGTTGAACTCTTCGGTCGTAGTCGCGCCGATCAGCGGAAAGAGACCTCTTGCGAGAGCCGGCTTGAGCATGTTTGCAACGACATCGTTCCCCGATGAGAACAAAAGATGTATTTCATCAATAAAAACAACGATTTGATCGGCTCTTTTCTCAACGTAGTCGAGCAGCGTTTCGACCCTTTTCTCTAAAGTTCCGCGGTATTCGGTACCGCTGACCAGCGATGAAACATTGAGCTCGAGGATCTCCCTGTCGGGCAGCAGACCGTCGTTCTGACGGAGCGCGATAGCCTCGACGATCGCCGTTTTTCCGCTTCCTGCCGGACCGACGATAAGCGGGTTGTTGCTCCGTTTCCGGCCTAAAATATCAATGATCGTCTCTATTTCGCGGCTGCGCCCGAAGACCGGGTCGATAGCGCCCTTCGCCGCGAGTACAGTCAAATTCCTGCTGAAAAGGAGCTCCGCCTCAGCCGGCTCCCCGACACTCCTCGTCTCTTCGCCTTCGGAGGGCTCTTCGCTCCGCACCTGCTGCTTTTCGCGCCGTTCGACAGCTCCCGCGATACCTACATGAGTCGATTCACGGTGCATCTCCTCGACGCGTGCGACACTCTTCCTGGTCGGCTCGTTAAGAAGTTTCATCGCCCCCAGGCGGAAGTCGGTAACTAGATCGAGCCGCTGGAAGATCTTGTATGCGATCGAATTACGCTGGTTTGCCATCGCCGCCAGGATATGGGTGGGCGAGACACTCTGCGACGAATCCACGAGAAGCCTCTTCGCTCCGGCCTCAAGCGTCGCTACCGCATCTATCGGCTCTTTGATAGGCGAACCGGAAAGCTTGGCCTCCTTGAGCATCTGATTGTAGTTCTGGGCCACATCTTCGTAGGAGACGCGCAGATTTTCAAAGACAACGGCAGCCTCGCAGGGAGCCGAAAAAAAGGCAAGCAGAAAGTGGAGCGTCGAGAGCTTCGTGCGCATCCTTTCGGCATAGTCCAAAGCCTCGCCGTAAAGCGCGACAAGCTCGTCCTCTTCTCTTTTTTTTACATCTACAGGTTCCACAAAATCGCCTCCAAAAAACGCGATAGTTTAGGAATCAGCGCCCTTTTTGCAAAAATAATCGAACTAAAAAAACCGCCAAAAATCTATTTTTTTTGTAATTTGACATAAATCATATAGAATTAGTCGAAATTTTTGTCGGAGTGGAGCTATGAAAAAAATATCCCTGTTTTTCGTCATAAATCTTTTCCTTTTGATTTCGTGCGGCGGCAACAGCGAAACGCCCTGCGAGACAGCTGTTTCGGCGATGATCTCGGCACGTTCAGGCGGAGTCCTTGCAACTGAAGACGGCTCCGCTCAGATCGAGATACCGGCGGGAGCGATCAGTCTGGACACCGAAATAAAAATGACGCTTTCGGATTCCTCGCTTTATCCGAAATCCGATTCGATCCCGACAAAAGTCGTCTCTCTTGAGCCGCACGGGACGATCTTCAAAAAACCGGTAGTAATCACGCTGAAAACC
>JAEEGL014862347.1_pt1 | contig 10289 bp, 9 predicted proteins | sample 9134231 | NCBI WGS metagenome assembly JAEEGL01 (sample SAMN16246548, study PRJNA631951) | gut metagenome | biome: gut microbiome; feature: rumen; material: fiber-attached | host: Bos | place: Iran: Karaj | collected 2018-10
ATTTGTGTTTCTAACTCATCAAAATGAGTTTCATTTTCAATGAATAAAGGATACTGGGCGATAATTTTTTCAGGTTTTGTATAAAATATAGTAATCCCGGTAACTTTTACTCCTGCAAGAATTGCTTGTTGTTCAGGATTTTCTCCGGCAAAAGCCGGTAAAAGCGAGTGGTGGATATTAAGTGCATTAAAATTCACGGATTTTGTATAGTTGCAAAGAACGATAAGGTCATATTCCGCAAATTTGTTATCTGTTATAATGTCTTGAAAACAACTAACTTCTGCATCAGACAGGCGCAATTTTATTGCATCAATTGTCGGATTGTATGTTGAATATAAAACAGCGACTTTTTTCATTTCAATTATTGTTGTGTTTCAAGCGGATTGTTATTAAGACTGTTTAAACGTTTTACCGGATCAGTAATGTGTGTAATTCTCAACCCGAAATTATCTTCAATTACAACAACTTCTCCATATGCTATTAATTTTCCGTTTGCATAACGTTCAACAGGTTCTCCTGCGGCTTTATTAAGTGTAACGATAGAGCCTTTAGTGAGTTCCAAAACTTTCTTGATAGGAAGTTCGGTTTTACCTAACTCTACTGAGAGCTGTAGTTTGACATCCAAAAGGATATTAAGGTTTTGGTTTTGCGGTCCTTGAACTTGGTCTAAATCTTCAAATGATGCAAATTGAACTGGTTGAACCGTTACGGTTTTGTCGCCGCTTTTTTGTGGTTCATCTCCTTCAGCAGGATTAATGTTAGCATCTTCTGCACTCATTTCTTCAAATGATGCAGGCTCATAAGCTTGTTGTTCATCACTTGAAGTATCACCGGAAGTTTCACTAACTTCTTCTTCGGAGTTTATGTCCTTTTTATCTTCATCATCAAACATCTCAAAACCTCTCTAAAAATAGTTTCTTAATAATTCGTGCATTTCATCATATACATCTGTTATTTTAACACAAATTTTGTCTTTTATTGTTCCAGGTCTGGCAAAAAATTTCTTTTCTCCGTTCACTTTAATTATCAAATCATCGTCGACTTTATTGTCCAATTTTATAATATCGCCTTTGGATAATTGTAAGAAATCATCTAATGTTATGCTGCATGAACCAAATTGTACTCTAAGATCAACTGTTGATGAGTTGATTTTTGATATCATTTTTAATCTTTCATCATTTGAAGCAACAAGACCTTTTGTCTGGAATATATGCTGTGTGCTTAAGTGCCCCAAGACAGTTTCTAATACAGGATACGGGAAACATATGCTAAATAAACCGAAATGTTTACCGGAAATTTGTACTTCAAATGTTAATAGAGCAACGATTTCACCGGCAGTTGCGACTTGTATAGATTGGTAGTTATCATCTAAGCTTATGAATTTCCCTGTAACCGGGATAATCGTATTCCAGGAATCTTCTAAGGATTTGATAATTATATTTATAATTTTTCTTGCCAAAGCTTTTTCAATATCAGTAAGTTCTCTGGATTGAGCGTCAATAGAGCCTACACCTCCGAGCATTCTGTTGACTATACATGAGATAACTTCAAAACTTATACCAAGAAGAATTTGTCCTGATAGCGGTTCAAACTCGAATACTCCGACGCTTATGGGTGAAGGCATGGAACGTACAAATTCTTCGTACGTTAATTGGTCAACTGAAACAATTTCAATTTCAACCCTCATACGCAAATAACCGCTTAAGACAAGCGAAATTGCTTTCGAGAACTCTCTGTGAATATCTCTCAAAGCGCGCAAGTTATCTTTGGAAAACTTGTCCGGACGTCTGAAATTATAAAGTTTATAACTCTTGTGTTCCGAATCCGCAAGGTCTTCTTCAAAATCAAGTGTATTTGTTAAATTGTTTTTATCGTTTTCTGTCATTTTATTGAATAATGAATTGTCCAAAGCTTACTCTAAGGACCTCTCTTTCTCCGCCAAGTATTGAATTTATATCATTCGTAATTTGTTCTTTTGCAAGTTCTTTACCTGCAGCAGTTGAAAGTTCAGAAGATGTTTTGCTTGAGAGATTAGTTATAACGGCATCTCTGATTGCAGGTTTAAACTGGTTCATTTCTGTTTGTATTGCAGCCATAGGATCAGCAGGAGCTGGAGCTTCTTCGCCGTGACCGTGTCCGCTGCTTTTAGCAGCGGCTGCGTCTGTTTGAAAATCGGTATCTTTCTTTGTAACTTCTATAGCTACGTTTACTTTTAAATATTTCTTTTGATTTTCGTCGCAAAGATTTAATATAAAGTCGCCTAAGTCAACGATAATACCTTTTTCAATTTCGTCGCCTTCTTCATCGCTTTCTGACAATTCTTCGCTACTAAGCTGTATTGACCCTATTTTTTGGCTAATTAGGTTTTCCATAATCACATAATTAACGCCTGCAAATACTACAAACATTACAACGATTGCTGCAATTGTCATTATTAAAAATTTTGTAATATCTTGTTGTTGCTGCGGTTTATTTTCTTCTGCAGCTGACTTTTCATTTTCAGCCATTCTTTTCTCCGTTCCTATTTTAAATTTTTGGGTTAGGTATGATTACCCAATCTCATTATAGCAGGATTTTTTTATTTGTGCCAAAAAATACTCTGTTTGTTGGAGAACTTGCTTCAAATTACACCGGGTAATATAATAATATTTATGGGGAAATTTGATTTATTTAATAAATTCAATAGTGCCGTAATCGTTTTGGATGATAAATTAGGTGTTGTTTTTATGAACAACGTTTTTAAACGTACTTTTCCTGATTTTGAAAACATTAAAAAGTTTTCGCACAAGTTATATTATGAAGTATATGCTCTGGTTAGTAACGATATGAAAGTACATTCTCCTATAATGCAAGCAATGGAGTCCGCTGAAGACTTTTCGGCACATGTTATATATCAAAAAGCCTCTAACGAATATCTATATTATGATATGAATTCAACAAAACGCGGGAAGTATACAACGCTTATTCTTACTGATGTTTCAGCTAAAGTAAATCTTGACAATATACAAAAGCAAAACCAAAAGTTTCGGAGTAAAGTTGATATTTTAGAAGATGAAAATAAAAATTTGTCAAAAATAAAACTTCAGGCGCAGTCGCAAGCTATGAAACTGCTTTTACTTAATAATATTTCCAATATTATAAGAGAATCAATTGATTCTTCTATAATTTTACAATCAGCACTTAAAGAACTTTCACAAATGTTTGCTGCATATAGAGCATACTATGCTGAATCTTACAGAAAAGGAAAGTTTAAAATTCAGGAATCAATTTCTAAAAAGGATGTCGGTAAAGTCATCTCGTTTGAAAAAGATGTGGGAGATTCTATAACATCAGGTAAGGTTTCTTGTCTTATGTGCAGAAAAGAGTTCAAAGAAGCCGAGCCTTTTAAGGAAAATGTTCAAAGAATAGTAGTTCCTATCTATCATATTGGAAAATTAGTCGGAATAATTTTGCTTTGCACAAAGCAAAAAATAAAATTAGATGATACCTTAGAGGTGTTGGACGGTGTATCTTTGCAGCTCGGAAATGCAATTATTCAGGCTGAATTGTATAAAAAGAATGAAGAAATGGTTCGTGATTTAAAAAAGACACTCAGGGAATTGCAAGATACTCAATTGAAACTTATTAATTCAGAAAAAATGGCATCTTTAGGTCAGTTGGTTGCCGGCGTAGCGCATGAAATTAATACGCCGGTTGCATCTATTAAGTCAAATAATGAGATTACCAAAAAACTTATTTCCAAAATTAAGGATAAAGAACTCAGTGCACTTTTGAGCGAAGTTAATGAGATTGATTCGGAAGCAATATCAAGGATAAACGGGCTTGTAGTTTCTCTAAGAAAATTTGTAAGGCTTGATGAAGCAGAACTTCAGGAAGCCGATATCAATAAAGAAATAGATTTGACGCTCGATTTAATCAGACATGAAACTAAAAACAGAATAGCAATTGTAAAGAATTATGGAAAACTCCCACCGATAAAATGTTATCCGAATATGCTTAATCAGGTTTTTATGAATATTCTTATAAATGCTACGCACGCAATAAAAGGAGAGGGAACGATATCTATTGACACACTCTACAAAAATAAAAATCTTGTTGTAAAAATTAAGGACGACGGATGCGGAATAAAAGAACCGGAAAAAATATTTTTTGCCGGATATACTACAAAAGGTGTCGGCGTCGGAACCGGCTTAGGACTTGCAATTTCGCAAAAGATTGTTGAGAAACATAACGGGAAAATTGATGTAAAAACAAAATTAAATAAAGGCAGTGAATTCTGTATTACTATCCCTAGTAAGTAGCAAATATTAAGAAAAGTAAACATACAAAAACCTTACCATTACTGCGATACAGGCATGCAATATAAATTTGTAAATTAAGTTTTGTAAAAATATCTACAAGAGCGAGCAGAAATTTGTAAAAATATGTTATATTATATTTACTAAGAATAAGTGTAATTTTTACCCTTATCCTAAAAATTGTAACAAAAAGTTAACATATCGAAAAAAAAGGGCAATTTTTAAAACGCTAAATACTTTATATAACTGTGTAGAAGTTAGATAACCATGTTTACATTTGGAGGTAACGTGTATGACAATTACAGTAAACAGCAAAAAGAAACAAGTGAAGAAAACTTTCCAAGAACTTATCAATGACCTTATGGGTTCAAGTTCGGAAAAAGTTCGCTATAATGCTGCCCGTGTTCTTGGTGAAATGGGTGACTCTAAAGCTGTTGAACCGTTAATCAATGTTCTCAAAAACGATAAAAACGGTTCTGTTCGTTTATACGCTGCCCGTGCACTAGGCGAATTGGGAGATTCAAAAGCTACTGAGCATTTAATCGAATCTTTACGTGAAGACAGAAATGTTGATGTAAGAGTTCGAGCTGCTCGTGCATTGGGTCGTTTAGGCGGTAAGATTGTTGTTGAACCGCTTGTAGAAGCTTTAAACGATGAAAATTCACAAGTATGTATTACCGCAACAGATGCGCTTATTGAAATCGGTGATGTTGCAACTGACGCTTTGATGAACTCTTTAGATCACGAAAAAGTTAACGTTCGTTGTGACGCAACTCGTGCATTAGGCGAAATCGGTAACAAAAAATGTGTTGATAAGATTATCAATATGTTGTATGACGAATGGGTTAACGTTAGAATTTATGCCGTAACATCTTTGGGTAAATTAAATGACCGCAAAGCAGTTCCGGCATTAATTGATGTTATGAAAAACCGTTCTGAAAATGATTTAGTCAGAGCAGGTGCTGCAGCAGCACTTGGTGTTTTGCGTGACCAAAGGGCGCTGCTTCCTCTAAGAGAACTTATTATGGAAGCTGAAGAACTTGGTGAGCTTGAAGATACTGCGCTCAAGTCATTTAAAAAGATTATGGCAGCAAATTGGCAGGCAATCCCGGGAGCTACTCAGCAGAAAAAACCGGCTGCAGTATAGCCGATAAATAATTATTAGAAAAGTGCGGAATTCAATTCTTGAATTCCGCACTTTTTATTATTTAAGTTTCAATAATTAAACAGTTAGTATTTTATTCAATTGTTCCTTCAAAACTTCACTGTTTGCATATGCTGCATCTGTATTTTCGCCAGTAGCTTCAATATAGAATTTTACGAGAGGTTCAGTTCCGCTTTTTCTTACTAGTACACTTGAACCGTCATTTAGGATAAATTTGTACCCGTCACCGCCTTTTCTGTATCCTTCCATATTTCTGCGGACTTGAGCTGTTTTTTCTGCATCAATAGTGTATTTGCCAAAATCTGTTTTTCCTTCAAGGGCTTTGTTGAAGATATTTTCAACTTTTGCCATCATTGCATTTTTTGACTCATCATCTGTCATTTTTATACTGTAATTATTAATTGCAAATGATACCCCGAGTTCTTCCTTTACCGTTTTAAGAATTTCGCTTAGAGGTTTTTTCTCAGTGGCAATCAAATCCATTATGAGAGAGAGTGCTATAATACCGTCTTTTTCCGGAATATGTCCGTTTACGGTTAAACCTCCGGATTCTTCACCAGCAACCAAAATGTCTTTTCCTTCTTCTCGTAATCTAATAATATCCTCTGCTATATATTTAAACCCGACAGGCGTTTCATACTTATCTAAACCATACAGATCAGCGAGTCTGTCCAGCTGCATAGATGTTGCTTGGCTGCGAATTATTGCGCCTTGTTTCCCTTTATTTTTAGCGAGATGATATCCTACAAGAAGAATAACGTCATTTGCGTTAACGAATTTTCCGTTTTCGTCAACGATGCCGAATCTGTCAGCATCGCCGTCATTTGAAAGTCCGATTTTCAGAGGACTATTATCTGTTTGGACGGCGGTTTTTAATTCTCCCAAATTCTTATCTATCGGATTTGGGCCTTCTTGACCTGATGATTTTACTTCTTTGAACCGAATGCCATAATCTGTTAAAAGTTTAGGCATAACGTTATTCCCAGTACCTTGAAGTCCGTCATAAAATACTTTTAATCCGGATTTGCTGATATTTTCCCAATCTATAAGCCCATATGATTCAAGTTGCTCTTTGTACATTTCGTATGGATTTATGTTTGTTAATTTCCCAAAAGGAATTTTCGATTCAATATAACGGCCTTCTTTAGCAATTTTTTCTATGTATTTTGCGACTTCTTGAGTCACCTCTGCAGGAGCAATTGCGCCGGATTTCGTAACTAAGTTATATCCGCCGTCATTCCACGGATTATGACTCGCAGTCATAAGTACTGCTATGTCAACTCCGCATTTTTGTGCTGCCATAGCAAGAAGTGGTGTCGGAACTGGCTCTTTTATATTCAATACGTTAATACTATGGCTTAGCAAAGTATCTTTAATCATTGGTAAAGATTCTCTTGATGCTTGACGGGTGTCACCGCCTATAAGAACAGTTGGGTATTTACTTGCATTGATAGCGGCATAACCTGCAACACCAAGAGTTATAAGTTTTACAATATCTTTTGTAAACTTTTCACTCAAATAAGGTGCTCTATGGCCTGATGTTGAAGTAGAAAGGCTGTTAGCTACTTCCTTTGCTATTTCAAGTGAAACTCCAACAGATTTTTCTACAAAAGGGCTGCCTTTAAATGATACTGTATCACAATTTAGCTGTTTTGTAGAATATTCAACAGGTCTGGAATATGGCTGTTTTTGAACTTGCAATTGCGACATATAGCCGTTGATTGGATTAATTCTCATAAATATTTCCTCCTAATACACACAAGTTAATAATATTACTAACATAGTGCGGTTTCCAGTAAGAACTTTGTATTGTAACAAAAACTTAATATTTGTTGTTTCTACTAGCAAAAAGTATTTTTACAAGTTTATATATGTATATATCGAGATTTTATTTATAAAGGAGAAAATATAGGATTATGAAAACATCGAAAATTCTTAGTAGAACAGCAATAGGTATAGTAGGTTCTGCTGCTATGCTTGCAGCAGCTCACAATATACTGCCTTCTAATCAACAAAAACAAAATAACAATGTTGAACAAACAACGAATTCGATGAAAGATTATGGAATACCTATTGCAATGGGTTTAACAAGTCTTGCGGTTGGTGTCGGTGCGATTGTTAAGCGCAGACAAGAAAGAATACAAGAAGAAGCTCGAGCAGAGCTTGCTGCACAAGAGAGAGAACAAGAAAGAATATTAAACGAAAAATATAGTAGCCACTACGGTTTGAATTATACAGGTGAAATGAAACAGACTCCTGATAGTGTGACAAAAAGAGATTTAAGAAATTACGTAGAACGAATGGAAGTAATATTGAATACTGAGCCGAAAGACAATTATTATGATAAATCTTCCGGAAAATACGTACTTAGTGATAAGCATGCTGCAATTTTGGCACAACAAGCAAAAAATTTAACTAAATTATATATGGAAAATGTTAAGAAGCACGGCTGTGAAGATTATCTTTCAGAAGATTTCAGATTTTTAAATACAATGTCAAATTGCTTTAACTATTCGTTGACTGCTAATCCTTTTGATTTTAATTGCAATTCGTTTTCATATTTAAATTCAGTAAAATCCTTGCTTGGAGTTAATGCTGAGCAAAAAGATTTTCCTGAATTTGTTAATAAAGCAGAAACGGACGCGCTTAAGGATTTGAGTGAAAAATTATATTCCGAAGCTGATAAGAGTGTTTCTATTGAAGCGTTAACAAAAGATAAAATACAATCTTTAATAAAAGAAAAATTAGGAACTTTATCAAGTTTAATTGATGTTGATAAATTATCAAACATGATGGTATTAAATGGATATAAAGAGCGCGATGTTCTCAATAGACTTGCGCATACTCTTGCGGTTACTCCTTGGTACGAGTTAAATAACGAAAGTTTTGCTTAAAATATATATGTAATACTAAAAAAAGAGCCGATTATCGGCTCTTTTTATTACATTTTTATTAATATCTTAATGCTTTCTTTAGCTTTGTTGGCTTCAAAAGCTTCTATTGCATCATCAATTGAATAAGTTTTTGATATCATTTTGCTAAAGTCTATTCGATTATTTTCAAGCAATCTCAGTGCCGGAGCGAACTGACCACAGCGTGAACCTAAGACTGTAATTTCGTCAATAACTATCGGCGCAAGATTTAGTTCTTTACCTGACGCGACTGTACTTTTAAGAACAAGTGTTCCGCGAGGCTTAGTGAGTGCCATTGAGGTTTCAAACCCCCCTGCGGTTCCGGTTGCCTCGACTACAACATCATATATTTTTTCGTGTTTAAAGTTTTCCAGCAATTGTGTTTTTACGCCTTGTTCTTTAGCAATATCCAATTTGTTTTGGTGTTTCCCAACAAGCAACACATTAAAGTTTTGAGCATGCAGAGCAAGAGCGGTAGTGAGTCCGAGTTTGCCGTCACCGAGTACAAGAACTTTATGCATAGGCTCAATATGTAATTGCTCTGTGATTTCACAAGCTGCCGCAAGCGGCTCAACAAAAACTGCCTGTTCATCGGAAACATTTTTTGGTACTTCAAACAGAACATTAATAGGCATCCTCAAATATTCTGAGAAACATCCGTCTTTTCTCCATATCCCAAGAGTGTGGCGGTTTGGGCAATGGCGGTAATTCTTCTTTGCGCACCATTCGCACTCAGGGTCATTACATCCGTAGTTGATTTCGGCAACAACACGCTTTCCAATCCATTTTTTATCTTCTTCCTTTATGCTGTTTACCTCTTCAACAATTCCGACGAATTCGTGTCCGAGAACTCCGTCAAAATCCATATAACCTTTGGTGATTTCTTGGTCAGTATTACAGATTCCGGCGAGTTTTATTTTGATAAGCGCTTCGCCGTTTCTTGGTTTTGGCTTGGGATAATTTTTATCAAGCTTTAAACCGTTATTAAAAATAATTGCTTTCATATTTTGGCTCCAATCCTTTTCAAGACTTAATTATAACCCAAAAATGTTACTTGTGATGATTTTGCTTCTAATTCAATAGACATAATGCATATAGACGCAAAAATCGGCGTTAAAATGCTGTAAATATTGAATCTCAGGTTTAGATGTAAAAATTTCTTTACAATCCATAGGTCGATTTTTAAAATGTAGTAGTATATATTTGTACCTGATTTCGAAACAAAGCAGAAGCTGCGTAGGACAAATCTTTAAAGGGTATGATGGGTAATTGTGCCTATAAATACTAAGATTCAACTATTAGCGCATTCTGAACAGATTGCGTAGGGGGTATTATGCGCCATTGTTGCAAATTTAAACCTGACGATATCTATTATCTGACGGAAACAAATTTATATACTTATAGAATGCTATCAATTGGGTTTTGTCCGATATGCGGCAAGCCTGTTGCTGAATTATACAGTGTTCGCTTTGACGGGAAACCTGAAAGAATCTGCTCTTCAGGAGTTGAAGCGAATGAACTACTTCAAAAACTTTCTTGTGAAATAGTTTATTCAATTAATGAAATCAATTACAAAAAGATAAAATCGCGTCCTTTTGGTTGGAAATATGGAGTAAATAAATCGGTCAAAAATCGAGGTAAACGTGATTTTATAAAACAATATGCCTGTGATTTTTATGGCAATAAAGAATTAATCAAAACTGTAAAATAGTTTGTTTCATAGTGACAGGGGCTTATTCATTTGACTATTTACACCTTTCTCTCTCTCTCTACTTGTTCCCTTTTAATGTAAATAGTTTCTCCTCAAAGCCCCTTTTTTTTAAGTATTAGATTTAAGTAAAAAGAAAGGAAGAAATAATGAATCAAGATTTACAAGATTATATCAACAGTTTATTGGAAGAAGAAGAAAAAAGA
>JAEEGL015759877.1_pt1 | contig 10289 bp, 10 predicted proteins | sample 9134231 | NCBI WGS metagenome assembly JAEEGL01 (sample SAMN16246548, study PRJNA631951) | gut metagenome | biome: gut microbiome; feature: rumen; material: fiber-attached | host: Bos | place: Iran: Karaj | collected 2018-10
AAGGACAATACCGGATAGATACCAACCAAACAGGAAAATCGCGCCAATTAATCCATAAGTCACCATCATCCATATGAAAAAACTATGAGGCGATGAACAAGTACCCCAATCGTTCCATTCAATCGATATTCCCGTGTAGGGTTTTCCTAAGGGTTCCACCAATTTCAGAGAGGCATCCCATATTTTTAACCGTTCCGAAGCAAATCTGTCAAGTGCATTAAGAATCGAATCCTCCCCGAAATACCCTGTTCGGTTTTCAGGTATCATCAAAACTGCTATATGATCGTATAGATAACTGTGTTCATCAGAATTATATTCTCCCCGCGCCACTTCACCTGCCGCATGAGATGCTATTCCGATTACAATACCCACCATCAAAGAAACTGCAACAACTGCACATAAAACCCTGATTAAAATTGCTTTCTTTGTTTTGCGCCCTATAAGAAATACAAAGAAACCCAGCGCAGCAAAAAGCACACCGAATTGAGCAGAGCGTGATGCTATCATAACTACGGGAATAACGGGTATAACAGCCATACTAATAGCGACTATGCCCTTATATATCTTCTTCCCTGAAGAAGAAAAGAAACGCGCCGTAAAATATAATCCTATCATCAATGCTCCGCCACAAAAGCATGTTCCGGTAGCTTCACTTAAAAAAGGTCCAACATACCGTCCGGATGTTGGCTCAAAGTTATTAGGGAAAACAAAGACTGAAAGAGCCATCATATAAAGAAACACCAGATAATACGCCACGGAAAACAAGTCCATAAAGCGTGTTTGGTCTTTTCTATCAATTACTGATGTGATAAACGCAAATGCAGGACAAAAAAGCGGAATGAATGCGCTATGTGAATTTAATAGGGCCCACCCTGCAAAAACCACAAATAGGATTCCAAACCAGTTAATACTCTTCAGAATCCTCTTAAAATCCCTTATTGAATCCACTACTAATGCAATAAAAAGAATATATGCCATATGTGTATAGTGAACAACTCTAAAGTAATCCACTCCATACGTGGCAGGAGAAATATTCTTCACGACATTATAAATAAACAGGCCTACGATTCCGAGTATCGCCATTGCCCAGGTCTCAACCTTCTTAATTGGGATCCTTCTGATTGCAAAGGCCAAAAGAAGGCTGAAAATCAAGCCTTTTTTGTATCCCACTTCCTTAGGCACCTGCCACACTTCTCTGTCTCCCTGAACAAAGAAGAAAACAGTCAACAATGACAGTATGAACACCAGTGCCATCCAGATATATTCTTTGTTAATCCACTTATACTTCATGCTCCGGCAACCCCTTGCGGTTTATTTTACTATCTTTTCAAAATCACTCGCCGGATGTTTGCAAATCGGGCAAATAAAGTCTTCAGGTAGTTCTTCACCAACATACTCATAGCCGCAGATTCTGCAACGCCATACAGTCTGCCCTTCGGGAGTTTTTCCAACTGCTTCGGGCTTGGGTTTGATGTTTTCAAAGTAATACGCATAAGTTGCGGAAGGATTATCGGAAAGCACATCCATATCGGTTATAGTGCCAACAAACATGGTGTGTGAACCTAAATCTTCAGTTTTCTCCACCTTAACGGAAATATATGCATTGGTCCCCTCGGTCACATAGTACAAGCCGTTTGCGCCACGCTTTACACTATCCTCAAAACCGGCAAACTTGTCAGTGTCACGACCGGAAGCAAATCCAAAACGCTTAAACAATGAGAAATCAGCCTTCTCACTGATAATAGAAACAGTAAACTCGCGGCTCTGCATGATCATGTCATGAGTAAAATTAGCCTTGTTAACACAAATACTAACCTGGTTCGGTTCAGATGCTGCTTGAATAGCCGTATTAATGATACATCCGTTGTCTTTGCCATCTGATTTTGCAGTAAGAACAAATAAACCATAAGATAATTTGTACATTGCTTTAGGGTTCATGAGAAAACCTCCTTTATACCGTTTCTATGCACTTCGATGCTATTACACCGACATTAGAATTCTATCACGAAAAGCAGACCGTTACAATCCACCGAAATACTGTCTTTAACATAAAAAAACTGAAAGAATGTTCTCGCTCGACTGTGGGAAAACTATTAATACTCTTTGAGCAAAGAGTACCTGCAACGCATGGAATAAATCACGTTGCAGGCACTCATATCTTCTGAAGTATCTATACTTCCTTACAAATTATATATTCATCAATACTATGTTGACGCTCTATAGCCCTCTCAATATACTTTTGATAATTCTTAATAAAACTAGACCACTTAACAGCTTCAATATAACTGCATGTTCCCGTCCAAATAGTATCATTATTGTCGCACTTTCTATTAGAGGCGTTCTTAATGCGGTTAAATTTATTCTTTTTTATTATCGTAAACAGGCGATTAATATGATGCATCGTACAACCACCAGCGCAACAGTTTTTCGACTCAAAATAATACGAATATGAGCCCATTGAATCAGGTAATACAACCGCCACCATTGCATTACTATGACTCGTAATTGCATCCCCATTCTTATTTCTACGAGATGTTTCTTTTAATGAATAGGACACTTCCCATGGAATCCATTGATCACGATCCTTTTTCCATGTTTCCCTCATTCCGGGTGAAATAAAAATTACAGTAACAGAACTATCATATATTCTAGTTTTTAATCTTTCCCAAATCGTAGTGTCTGATAATCCACTTAGATCTTCATCATCACTTTCACCTTTGTATATGTTATCAGAATAATCTAATTTGTATTCAAACTCGTCAACATAATCTCTGACTGTGGAATTCTCATAATTATTTAGATTTTCTACCTGAGCATCGCTATACTTATAAGAGACAAAAATCTTACTTCCCATTATTCCCCCTACTTATGCCACAATTCTGTATCTATCTGCTATCCTTAAAACAGTTTCGATTATTCTATTAACATCCTTCTCATTTTCAAGAATATCAACACTATCATCAATATAACTATAGAATTCTTTATGAAGTTTTAAATCTTCTAATATCTTTTCTGCAACATCGCCCGTACTTCCAATAGGAATAATTATACATCCCTTGGCTTTCGCAATTTGATATTCCTGCCAACATCCGTTTGCTTCTGTTTTATTTCCATTTTTTTCCTTTTTGTTACCAAACAAAAAAATAACTATGCCATTTTCCGAGAGAATTTCTTCACGATATGCTTTCCACTTTATTTCCCTTTCATCTTGGTCCCGAATATTTTGTGGAAATGGCCTAAGGCACAAATGCTCATCAATATGGTTATACTTAGTTCTATTAATTTCATCTAATGCCCCATTTATTACTGATGAACCGATACCCAACCCAAAACCAGATGTCACTCTATAACCTGACTTTACTAATTTGTTAGCTAATTTATAAGCCAATTCATCCGCTTTTTCCTTTGTCCACTCGTCATCAAAAAAATCTGCGCTTCCAGAAATAAACACATTATTTGCTTTAATGGCGCTCTCTATATTTCGCAACATATCCGTAATTTCAGAAAAATCATCTACATATACTATCTGAACTCCATAACGCGACAAATCCGCTTCTCGCAGGTCCTGCTGGGCTTTTTTATATCCAAATTCCTCACTATTATAATCTTCTTTTTTTACTGACTTCATTATGCAAAAATGGTTACGAACATTATCCTCAAGCAATAAACGTGTCTGGTTTATTACATAATCCAAATTAGGGTCTTCAAAACTAAATCCAATAAATAAAAACGTTTTGGAGATAAGATTACCTTGTAATACTCTCCTAAAAAAAGGATGGGAAACATCATATTTTACATAATCATCTTTTGTCAGAACTGCGTCTGCTGGATGATCCATATCGCCATGCATCTTATAGACAATGGCATCACTATCTCTTTTTGTGTTTGACAATTGCTTGTACTCTATCTTAACATCGGCGTTTCGATTAGCTTCTCTTAATCCCTCTTCAATCAGATGATCATAATTTGTTGTCCAGTATGTTTCAATCGGCAGCCTTGTAAGAATTCTGACATTTTCATTTAAATCAACTTCCCGATTAAAAGCATCAATAATAGATTCATTGATTATGCCTCGATTCCCTGCCTTATTACGAACATATTGCGCCACTAAGGTCAAATCATGTTCGTCATCGATGTTTAACCCAATATCATTAGCCAAAGGCCTTAATAATTCTTTCCAGTTAGCGAATCCTGAAGGCCGGGATAATCCTGCTCCAGCAAATACTGCAGCATTTCCATCTCTAATTGCTTTAATATACTCATTTATAAATTTATTCTTGGTTGCCATACTAATTCCCACTTTCTTTAATGTTTTTAATAAACAGTATGTTGGTCAAATTCACCTATTCCAAATCACATAAATAACTATTAATCTCACCAATCCATTTTGTATCCGCACATTCGAACTTTTCCATGAACAAAACCACGTTCGATGTACCTGCTTGTTCATCGTCATACTTTTCCCGACGAAGACGTTCTTTCATGTCCGCATATGAACGTCTGTGGATTCTATTGCATATTTCCTCAATCTGCTCCTCGTGCCCTGAGTAGCTTTTAATCCCCGTCAACTGTTCAATCAGATCAGCATTTGTCTTTTTTCCCTGAGTAGTCAACGACACTTGAGCAAAGTGAGACAAAATGATTTGCATTGAGCAAGGATTTGCCCAGAGAATAATCTTCTGCGAAGCGAATCTTTTATCAAAGAACTCATTAATTTTCTTCTTTAACCGAGAATACTCTCTAAAAGGCTTCTTATCTGTGTCACAAAAAATAATAATCATCTCATAACAGTCTTTGTTATATGCATCCTGGAATCTGGCAAAAATACGTGATTCACCTTTTGCATTGATGAGAATGAACTCATACTCCGGATTCCAAACATTTAAGGCGAGCAATCGATTCAGATATATATGTTCTTCATATCCTTCGCATATGATACAAACCTTATGCCGGCTGGCGATTACAGGTAATCTAGACACTCGCACGCACCTCCTGCACCGCGTTAAATAAATCTGGTTCCGGAAGGGCTCCGAAAACCCCTGCTTTGTACTTCTCAATCAAATTGGTTGTGTCTCTAACGCCTGTTTTATCAGCCGTAAACTCTGAAAGAGAATACAAATATGCACCTTCTGTATCCTTATGGGCAAACCATATCTGCTCTTTCCGAAACAGTTTTTTACAGTCCAGAAGTGTCACATCATGAGCAGTGCATATAAGTTGGGCATGTGTATTCAATTCATTGTTAAACAGTGCGATGATTGCCCTGGTTAACCTCATATGAAGACTATTGTCCAATTCGTCGACAACAAGAATACGGCCGGACTCCAAAGCATCAATTATGTAACTTGCTATAGCAGCGACTTTTTTTGTACCGGTTGAATCAAATAATACGCTCGGAACCGGAACTCCATGATAAACCGAACTCAGGTGAAGCATCTCCATAATGGGAGCAGACAGAGCCAACGCATTCTCTTGCGGCTTGATTCCATCATCAGTCACCACTCCGCCAAGATTTTGACGCAATTCTTCATCAGAAAGATACTTGAAATCATCCATTGACAGATCCGCGCTCATAACAAAATCCACTATCCGCTGTCGTGCTGCGCTTGGAAGTTTCATCATCTCAATAGTTTTCTTTACAGGAATATTGTTCATATCAACAACATCTATTTTAGTTGCAAAGGCTGTTATAATCTGCTTCGCCTGCTCCAAAACCGCAAACTGTTTAGTATCCAGCAAATAAAAAAGCAAATTATTTCGTGCCATCGCACCCATCAATTTCTGCAGCGCTTCATCATCACAAGTATATTCTTGCGCAATATTATCACGAGAATACAAAACCGTCTCTTTCTTGTTTTTATACTTGTCATATGAAACCTCTACAAGTTTCTCGTACAAGTATTCGGACTGACGCAAGCGAAGTTTAACATCAAAAGAATACTCTTTATTACCCTCCGTAAATTCAACGCAAAACTCGGAAATATCCTGAGTTGAAAAAAGGTTTTTCTCCAATCGGTCTCTCTGATTAAGCAATACCCCTTTGATTCCCTCAATGCATCTGATAAAATTGGTTTTTCCGGCATTATTGGGTCCAAGGATTAATGCCGACTTCACTACATTAACTCCATTTTCGGAAATAACATTAGACGAAAAGCGTTTCTGACGCATGTCAGCCCGCATAGAAAACTCAATTTCATCCTCATATATGAAACAATTCTTTACTCTTATAGATATAAGCATATCGAGTATCCTCACTTTACTGTGTAATTACTATACACCGGATTATGGTTTTCTGCAAATATTTTTCACAAAAAATATTTGCAGAAAAAACTCTATCCTCCCATGCATACAACATGCCGGAGGATACTATACTCCTCCGGCACGTTAACAAGACCAAATATAGTTTTTACGCCCTCGTTTACGTCCTTTAATATGTTCTCTACACAAAGAATACCTGTAACACATGGTATAAATCCAACTGCCAAGCCTTCATATCATGAACTCCACCCGGAATCACATAGAAAAAATAGTTATCACCCGGCTTGAGAATTGAGCATCTCTTCAGAGCCTTCTCCATAATGTCCTTCTGATCCTCATAAGCGATATCCTTATCACCGTTAGCGCAGAACACATGTGAAAGCTTGTAGCCTTTCTTCTCGCCCTCTCCAAGTGCAGTGCAGATTCTTTCGACTTCTCTCTCATGATTTCCAAAAGGTCCGCTACAACCGGAGAAGGGTCCGTACCAAGAGAACAAATCAAAGTTGTTATATCACAGCGTCTCTGCTCATCTGCCCCACCAAATCAAAACCATCCCAAATTAAATCAAAGTCCATCGTCTTTCCAATTGGTACTACTCGATCTACCCCTTTAATTCCCGATACAATCAGCGGAATCAAAATATTCTTATCGCCAAGATATCCTATGGTCTGGCAATGCTTATTGTCGCAAACAGGTTTCAGGTCAAGGATATTGTCGCAATCATACTCTAAAAAGAAACCGCTGTTTCCGCGATAATCCATCAATTCCTTGGAAAGAGTTTCTACATGCATGATCAAAAGTCGGTTGTCACCGTAGGTTTTGAGTTTTACATCAAATCCGTTTGCGGCAAGTCTGTACCCAATATCAAATTTATCAACGCCCTGTATATCTTGAAAGTCTTTCTCTTTTACCGATGTAACTGTTATTAAGCTCCGCAATTTCAATATCATCACTCGTGAAAAAATGATCTATAATGGCAAAAAACAACTCCTTTGATTTATCTGAGTAGAAATAGTTGTTATGGTGAGTTAAGACACCCTTTTGAATAATAGCGCAACGAATTCTAGTGACATCACAATCGACATAAGAATTTTATCACAAAAAGCATGCTGTTACAATCCACCGAAATATAGTCTTCGACACAAAAAGCCGAAGGATTATGCTCCTTCGGCCTTTTAAATCACTAAAACATTTATCATACTAGACCCACATCAATTGATCACAAGCGAAAGGTATTCCTCGTAATCTCTTATGTATTCTTTAGGATCATAATGCGTACTGGCTAGAACTAAGAGCACTGAATCCTTTGAGAAATCATACATATCCTTCCAAATCATCTTGGGAATATATACGCCCATCATTGGCTTATTCAATTCTACAACTACTTCTTCTATCCCATCCGAAATTCTTACCTTGCTCTGTCCAGCAACATTAATAAGTACAAACTCCGATTCCCTGTTTGCGTGCTGCCCACGAACAACAGTAGAATCCGAATCATAAATATAAAAAACTCGCTTTATTTCAAACGGAATCGCACGTGCTCCCTCGATTACAACAAGTTTTCCGCGCTCATCACCCAAATCAACAAAATGAAGAATCGGGCACTTTTCTTTTAGACTCATATTCACACCTTATTTAAATCGGTTAAGCGTATCTATAACATACGTCTGTTCTTCTTCTGTCATGCCATTGTACATCGGAATGGAAAGAACCGTATTCGCATAATGCTCAGTGATAGGAAGATCTCCTGCTTTATGTCCCAAAAATGCATAGGCTTCAGATAGATGCGGGGGAATAGGATAATGAATAATTGTCCCAATATCATGTTCATTTAAATACTGAACTAATCTATCTCGTTGCTCGCAACGAACAACATACTGATGCCAAACACAAGTCGCCCCTGGGGCAACTACAGGAAGCTTTATGCATGGATTTTTCAATTCAATACTGTATCTATGTGCCAGTCTTATACGCTCATCCGTCAATTCTTCCAAATGTCGTAGTCTTATTCGCAGCAGACCTGCTTGAAGCTCATCAAGCCTTGAATTTGCACCTACAACTTTATTGTAATACCGTTTCTCACTTCCGTAATTTCGGAAAATCCGAAATCTTCGTGCAAGATCCTCATCATTGACGACAACAGCACCTGCATCGCCGAACGCACCCAAGTTTTTAGATGGATAGAAAGAATAACATCCAATATCCCCAAAAGTCCCTGTCATTCTACCTTTAAAAGACGCACCGTGTGACTGTGCACAATCCTCAACTAGTTTAAGATTATACCTCTTGCAAATGGAAACAATTTCATCCATTCGCGAAGCCATCCCATACAGATGCGTTACAAGAACAGCTTTGGTCCTTTCAGTAATCAAAGTCTCAATGCGTTCGGGATTCATCCCAAAATAAATGTCAGGCTCACAAAAAATAGGCGTAGCTCCATTCATAGTAATGCCCATGACCGAGGCAATATAAGTATTACCCTGAACAATTACCTCATCACCTTTGCAAATATTTAACAGTCGAAAGGCAATCCACAACGCATCCAATCCACTAGCAAGACCGACGCAATACTTTGCGCCTACATATGAAGCAAATTCGCTTTCAAATAACTCAACTTCCTTGCCAAGTATATACCAACCTGACCGCAATACTTCGAGAGCTTTGTTTTCAAATTCTTGTTGATATTTATAAAAACCACGATCTAAACGATTGGACATTATCATCATAAAAACCTTCTATCATTGGCGACGCATCAACCACATTAGTGGCCTCCAAACCATCTTTTATGCCACAAAAAACTATAGCCTATTTGAATTCCAATACTTCACAAATAAACGGTGATCACCTGTTATATTTTCATAAAACATTCAAGTCCTTAAAAATGTTCTTCACAGCTTGCAATTCCATACTGGAACGACACTTTGTTGTATAAGTACAAATGTGCGGTGTTAAAATGGCATTTTCGCATTCATTAAGCATTCCTACATAGGGTTCTTGCCATAGGGCATCGCCCCAAAAGGCCGATACTTTACCGCTTTTCAATGCATTATATAACGCCTTTTCATTAATTAACCCACCTCTGGCACTATTGAGGATAATAACACCGTCCTTCATTTTCTCTATCATTTGCGGGGCAATAATCTCGTCTTTTCCCGATGCATGAATAGAGATTACATCCGCTTGTTTTAACCCTTCTTCAAAGGTAATGTTAGATTCAACTTCATTGTATTTGTCATATATCAAAACATTAGCACCCAAATTTTTTAGCAGTTTTGCTGTTTTCCGTCCAATATGACCATACCCTATAATAAATATCGACAGTTCTGCTATCGATTTCCCAAGTCGTTTCTTCCAAACGCCTCCATGAACATCACTGTTAGATGGTATTATATTATGACAGATAGATAGTAAAGCAGCTAAAGTCATTTCAGCCACAGCATCTGTGGGGCCATCTGGAGTATTAGACACTTTAATCCCGTGTTTAGCGGCCGCTTCTTTGTCCACATTATCCATCCCTATGCCAATCCTCGCTATTGCTTTGAGTTGAGGGCACTGGCTAAATACATCTTCATCAAGCGGTTCAAGGCCTGCAAGTAAGCCGTCTGCACCCTTCAAGTGCTCAATTATTTCATCTTTAGTAAGTCTCCTTCCAACAGGATTCTTGACAAGTTCAATTCCTCTGTCAAAAAACATCTCCTCAATTATCTTATTACCATCCGCAAAAGAGGATGCTCCTACAACAATCTTCATTAGTGTCTACCTTTCATATATTTATCTAGATAATAATCTAATGCAGCATGTAACAATACGGCATGAGCACTCTCAACCTCTCCATATGTCTCTAACGGAATGTAAAAATTTAAATCAGCCAATCCACGTATCTTATTATCTTCTCGCTTGCCAGACACGCTTATCGTATATGCGCCCTTTTGATTTGCCGTAGCAATAGCCTTAACTATATTGGGTGAATTGCCAGATGAAGAAATACCAACTAAAATATCTTTTTCAGATAATATTCTGTCTATCCGATA
>JAEEGL016675418.1_pt1 | contig 10289 bp, 8 predicted proteins | sample 9134231 | NCBI WGS metagenome assembly JAEEGL01 (sample SAMN16246548, study PRJNA631951) | gut metagenome | biome: gut microbiome; feature: rumen; material: fiber-attached | host: Bos | place: Iran: Karaj | collected 2018-10
CACCTTACCCGTTCAGGGAATCTTACTGATTTCTTTTTCGGGCCTCTTTTTCAGTTTCATTCAGCCGATCGCTTCCGCCGTATTCGCCGCGTCCGGATGGTTGTGTTCGCTCGCCGCCAAAATTATCTTCCATTTCTCATCCTATAATTATCTGATGCTGCCCGTACCGCCACGGATGACGCTTGCAGTTTACGCATTGATCGGCGTAATTCTGCTGGCCGTGTATTTCTTTTTCGGGAGAAACGGGAAACGCGTTATCCTCACCCTGATGTGCTGTGTGATCGTTATACTGGTCGGCGTGAACGTAAAATGCCTTTCGATGGAGAACACGGCACGGCTTTATATCCCGCAGAACGGCAACACTACGAATCTGTATTTTTCCATAGGTCTGCAAACCTACCGTGCAATGATCGGCGCCGGAGAGGACGGCGCCGATACGGTCGTTATGAGTGACGTCTTAAAAAGAAATGCAGTATATTGGTTGGACGCGCTGATCGTTCCGCGGAACGCCTCTGCCGAGGACGGAAACACCTACTATTACGCCGGGGTTTCCGACGCCGTTTACACCGCAGCCGGGAACCAGTATGCCACGGGCGGCGCCGCCGATTGCTTTGATCTTTCGCTGCCGAAAGGGTTCACCTACCGAAACCGCAACACAAACGACTACGCAGCCGGGATCCTGCAGGGAAACAACACCAAAATCGTATTCTCTTTCTATCCGGCGGGAGATTTCCGTTTTGCCGATGACGCCTTCCTCAGCGGAGATTATCTGATTTGCCGCGGCGGCATTCCGATGGGATTGGACGCGTCCGATTTCGGTGAAATCATCGTCCTTTCCGATAAATCGTCTACAGACCTGCATCTTCCGCCAAATGCCCGAACCACGGCGGAAGCAGGAGAAATAATCATAGAAATGTCCGCCTCATAATGATAAAGGAAAAAGAAATTGCTTTCCGGGAAAAAACTGGACCGGCGCAGGTTATCCGTACGGATACCCAACGCCGATCCGATTATTTTTTATATAGAAGAATTAAAACAAACCGGGGCCCAACAGGAAACGTGGCGCAGTTTACATCAGTTCACAAACGAGCGCGGCAAATTCGGCGGGATCTTCAAGTTGCATACCGCCGATCAGCCTTGCTTCGCCGTACAGCAGTTTCGTATACTTTTTAAGTTTTTCCCGATCTTCGGCAAAGAGCGTTTTCAGTTTTTCCGCAATCGGATGGTCCGCGTTGATTTCCAGCGCAAACTGTGCCTTAACGCCTGCGTTTCCGGGCATGGAATTGAGCACGCGCTCCATATCCGCGGAAAGCATGCCTTCGCTCGAAAGACAAACGGGGTGCGTTTTGAGTTTGTGCGTAAAACGAACGGCTTCAACCGCGCCGCCGAGCGCTTCTTTCATAAAGGCAAACATCTCTTCGCACGATTCGTTATCTTTTTTGAGTTGTTCCTTATCCGATTCCGTATCGAAATCCGCTTCGGCGGAGCACACGTTTACAAAAGGATGCTCCCCGTACTGCATCATCGTTTTCACGGCGAACTCGTCCACATAATCGGTGAGATAAAGGATCTCGTAGCCTTTATCCGCCGCGGCCTCAGCCTGCGGAAGGATCTTGATCTTCTCAATGCTTTCGCCGCACGCGTAGTAAACGGATTTCTGCTCCGTTTTCATCCGCTCTTTATATTCGGCGAGGGTAACGTATTTTTCTTCATTTGAAGACTTGAAAAGAAGCAGATCCTGAAGTTCGTCTTTATGCGCGCCGTAATCGTTATATACGCCGAATTTCAGTGAACTGCCGAACGCATCAAAAAACTTTTCGTAATTCTCACGTTCCGTAGTGAGCATTCTTGTGAGTTCGGATTTAATCTTTTTCTCAATCGTTTTGGCGATCAGGCGGAGTTGATAATCGTGCTGCAGCACTTCTCTCGAAATGTTGAGCGAAATATCTTCGCTGTCCACAAGGCCACGCACAAAATTGAAATAATCGGGAAGAAGATCTGCGCATCTATCGGTGATCAGAACGCCCTTTGAATAGAGTTGCAGGCCCTTTTCGTATTCTTTGGTATAATAATTAAACGGCGCGTGGGAAGGGATAAACATGAGCGCGTTATACGTGGCCTGACCTTCGGTTTTCGTGTGGATCACGCGGATGGGCGGCTCGTAATCGAAGAAGACTTCTTTATAAAAGGCGTTGTATTCTTCCTCCGAGATCTCGCTCTTGTTTTTCTTCCAGAGCGGGAGCATGCTGTTGAGCGTTTTATCTTCCGTAACCGTTTCATACTCCCCTTCTTTTCCTTCAACGGGACGGGAAGATTCCACCGTCATTTTGATCGGATACCGGATATAGTTTGAGTACTTCCTCACAAGCGCCGAAATACGGTAGGTATCGAGAAATTCATCGTAATTCACTTCTTCGGTATTGTCGCTGATGTGCAGAATGATATCGGTGCCTACGCTTTCTTTCTCTGCGGGATACACCACGTAGCCGTCAACGCCGTCCGCTTCCCAGCAATTCGCCTCTTCGGAACCGAACGCGCGGCTGATGACCTGCACTTTTTTACTTACCATGAACGCGGAATAGAACCCCACACCGAATTGACCTATGATCTCAACTTCGGGCTGCTCGCCCACCGCGGCCTCCGAACTGAAAACCTGGGAGCCGCTTTTCGCGATCACGCCGAGGTTGTTTTCGAGTTCTTCCGCCGTCATGCCGATACCGTTATCGGAAACGGTGAGCGTACGTTTTTCTTTATCGGGCGTAATGCGGATATAAAAATCGTCCCGGTTCATATTAACGGAATCATCCGTGAGCGAACGGAAATAGAGTTTATCCACCGCGTCGCTCGCGTTGGAGATCAATTCACGCAGAAAGATTTCTTTATGCGTATAAATGGAATTGATCATCATATCCAAAAGTTTTTTGGATTCCGCCTTAAACTGTTTTTTTCTCATTTTGCATCTGCTCCTTCTTCTTCTATCACGGCTTTTCTGGAATTCACCGCATAATAGAACTCCGCGTCGAATTTCGGGGTCCTGTCGTAATAATAACACCCGTTTTGCTCCTGCTCGATATCCGTAAGCTGCGTATAGCAAAAGCCGAACACTTTCGGGTTATCGAGGATCGCGTCCGTTAAGCCCTTATAACGCGCCTTATACGCCTCTTCCGTCTGCGGCGTATTGCCGTAGCCCCACGAAGTTCCGGAATCGGCTTCACGGCTCCATTTGATGCCGCCGTATTCGCTGATGAACACCGGCATACCGGGGACGTATTCCTGCCGATTGCTGCAGTGGTTCCGCAGAACGTCTTCTTCTGTCAGCAAACGCTGCGTTTCCGAAAGCACAGCCGGATCCTGCTCGTAATCGTGCACGTCGAACACGTCGGTTTCCACGTGGTAATTGCCGCTTGTATCAATGCAGGGACGCGTCGGGTCCACCGTTTTCGTAGTTCTGTAAATTGCCGAAAGCAACGGGTTATACTGTTCCCTGCCGCCGATATTCCACGTTTCGTTGAACGGGCACCAACCGATGATCGACGGATGGTTGAAATCGCGCTCCAGTTCCTCAAGCCATTCGGGCAGAATACCGTAAATACTTTCGGGCACGGTATGGTCGAGGCCCCAGTTCGGGTATTCGCCCCAAACCATATACCCCTCTTTATCGCAATGATATAAAAACCGTTCTTCAAATACCTTCTGATGGAGGCGCGCACCGTTGAAACCGAGTTTTTTGGAAAGCAGGATATCGCCGTGCAGCGCTTCATCGGAGGGCGCCGTATAGATGCCGTCGGGATAAAAACCCTGATCGAGCACAAGGCGCTGAAATACGGATCGCCCGTTCAACAGGAACTTATAACCGTCGATCGCAACGCTGCGCAGCCCGAAATAACTGTGAACCGCGTCGTCTTTAAAAACAAGTTCCAGGTCGTAGAGCCGGCCTTTGCCGATCTCCCACAGATGGCTTTCTGTAAGCGTGAGAGAAAACGATACGGTTCCGGTAACGTCGTTCAGTTCCGTCGCGGCCATTTCGCGGCCTTCGTATAATGCAAGCACACGAAGATCACCGCGCCCGGCGAGAACCGCCGAGATCTGCACGCTCTGCGATGCCGCATCGGGAATGATCCGGAAACTGCGGATATATTCTTTTGGCGTAAACTCCAGCCAGACGGTCTGCCAGATACCTGTTGTGCGCGTATAATCGCAGCCGTGTGAATAATACTCTCTGCTCTGTTTTCCCACAGGGATCATCGGATCGCGTTCGTCATCCTCACAATAGATCACCACGGTGTTTTCTCCGGCATGTACATAATTCGTTATATCGAACGAAAACGATACGTAACCGCCTTTGTGAACGCCGGCCTTCTGCCCGTTGATATACGCCGCGGTACGGTAATCCGCGGCACCGACGTGCAGCACGGTGCGGCCCGCGGCCTGCACGGGCGTTAGAATTACTGTGCGTTTATACCATACGCCGTAAACGAAATCTTTGTTTTCAATGCCCGAAAGCCGGGATTGCACACAAAACGGCACAACGATTTTGCGATCGAACGCCGCAGGGGAATCGTATATCTTGCGCGCTTCGCCGCTTCTGCCGTTATCAAAACAAAAATCCCATTCGCCGTTCAGATTCATCCAGCCGTCTCTCCGGAACTGCGGCTTCGGATGTTCGCTTCTCGGAATCATATACCATCCTCCTTACGATCAATAAAAAGTTGCAACCTGCTGTTCGGGCGGCTCGGCGTCCGATACGCGCTTGATTACAAAGATCGGGCCTTTTTTCCCGTACAATCTTGAAAAACGGATATCGATCTCGGCATCCACCATATACCATTTGGAGTTCTCGATCGTTATGCCGTCCGGTATTTTCGCAACGAGCGCGCAATACTGGATATCCTCCACGCAGCACGTCATAATATGGCGACCCAACGCACAGATTCCGTCCGGAAATTTCTTATCCGCCGCGGCAAGCGCTTTGAACCGCACCTTTTTCCCTTTATACTTTTCTTTTTCTTCGGTTAAATCACGGTAAAACAAAGCAAAATCCCGGTCTTCGATCTCAATTACGGGCGCGTTGATGTCAAAAGGAAGCGGATCTTCTATTTCATCGGGCACAAGCCGGCCGCTCGCGTATTCGTAAAGAATGTCCGTTCTGCGGGAAACGCCGCGAACGATCTTATGAAATTCGTTGATATCGGCGCCCTCCGGCATGCGGTTGAAAACGCACACGTCGCAGTTGTTGAGTTTATCCACAACGAGGGAGCGCATATTCGCGTTATAATTCAGAAACGTGTTTGCGTCAAAAAACAGCATATCCTGATACGGGATCCAGCCGTCGGGCATTTCATCGTAGAACCGCTGCAGCATCCACATGCCGTTGTATTCCACCAGCACGCGTTCGGCGCGCGCTTCCCTGAGCATGGCGGCAAGATTTTTTTCCGTAAGATCCGATTGGTCCTCAATGGTGCGGATAATCACATTTTTCCCGGAAAACTTCTCGGGACGGTATTCTTCTTCGCCTTCCTCGCACACCAAAAGCAGCGTGCGTTCGCCGCTGTTGAAGCGCTTATCCTCAAGCGTATCCTGAATAAACATCGTTTTGCCGCTTTCAAGGAAACCGGTAAACAAATATACGGGGATCTCCATGTCTTTCTCCTTATACGTTGAACAAAGCGGCAACGGCGTCTTCTTTCAGCGCGGAGCCGATGACGCAGATCCTGCCGATCACCCCCGCGCTGCCGCTGCGAACGTCGCATTCGCCGGGTACGTAATCAAAATGGATCCAGTTTCCGTCAATTCCTTCTACGATCCCCTTTGCGCGAAGAACGAATCCGAAACGCGTTTCATCGCAGAGCTCTTCAAGAATGGAATTGATCGCTTCGGGAGAATATTTTCTGGCTGTTTCAACACCCCAACTCACGAAGACCTCGTCGGCATGGTGATGGTGATGCCCGTGCTCGTGATGGCAGCCGCAACTGCATTCTTCACCGTGTTCATGATGGTGATGCTCATGTTCATCATCATCATCGTCATCGTGGTGGTGGTGATGGTGATGCTCATGTTCATCATCATCGTCATCATCGTGGTGGTGATGATGGTGATGCTCGTGCTCCTCATCGTCGTCATCGTGGTGGTGGTGATGGTGATGTTCGTGCTCATCATCGTCGTCATCATCGTCGTCGTGATGATGCGCATCCGCTTCTTCCTGTTCATGCATAAGCAGTTCCATTGCGGAGTGCAGGGTGTCTTTTCTCTCAATCGCCTCAAGGAGCGCTGCGCCGTCAAGCTGCGTGATGGGCGTGGTCACGATCACTGCCGTGGGGTTCTTTTCGCGCACGAGCGCAACGGCGGCAACGAGTTTTTCTTCGCTCACCACGTCGGCGTGGCTCATGATGATGGTTCCGGCATGTTCAACCTGGTCGTTGAAAAACTCGCCGAAATTCTTCATATACATTTTGCACTTGCCGGCGTCCACAACCGTGGTAAAGGAATTCAGCGCGATATCTTCGCTGTCGACGTTGCGAACGGCTTTGATCACGTCCGAGAGTTTACCGACGCCGGAAGGTTCGATCAGGATACGGTCCGGTGCGTAGGCGGCAAGCACTTTTTTTAGCGCTTCTTTAAAATCGCCCACCAGGCTGCAGCAGATACAGCCGGAATTCATCTCGTTGATCTGAATACCGGAATCCTGCAAAAAACCGCCGTCGATCCCGATCTCGCCGAATTCATTTTCAATAAGGACGAGTTTTTCTCCACGGAAACTTTCGGCGATCAGTTTCTTAATCAGCGTTGTTTTTCCGGCTCCTAAAAAACCGGATACGATATCAATTTTTGTCATACGTATTTACCTTCTTTATATAGAATTCTTTTAACCGTAAACTATCTGCGGCCGCCTCTGCCGGTAACCGCATTCAGGATGATCCGCAGCAGGCCGCGGCCGTGCCGCCCGCCGAAAACAGAAGCGATCGCGGCAATGATTACCTCGAAGAGACGTTCATCCCGCTCGTCCTCCGCCTGCTTCTGCCGCGTTTTTTCTTCGTTTATTCTGCGTTCTTCCTCCTGCCGGCGGTAAAGGTCTTCGGCCTCCTTTACCTCTGCGGAAACAGAACCGCCGCAATTCGGGCAGTTCATATTCTCGTCGGCTTCAATATATGAATCGCAAAACGGACAGGTTACTTTCATAATTTATATTTCCACTATTTATTATTTTACAATATATTAGCACATGGCAACCGCATTTGCAAGCGTTTGGACGGTAATTTTTAACTCTTCGGCCGCAATTATAACGCGCGCTCTCTAACATACCAAATCAAATTTTTAATAATTTTTGAATATTGCCGAAAAAGACCATAATTTTCTGTTTTGGAAAAAAGAGCGAAAAAATGTATGATAGAATGCATCCAAGGGGTTGATGAAATGAAATTCAAAAATTACGTAAAAGGGATACTCTCTCAGGTAACGAAACCGGAACTCATTTATTGGTGGGTTCTCCGTATATTGATGATATTTGCGCTGATCGATACCATCGGCGGCGGCAAATTCCTGCACTTGATCGGCATCCACGCCGATTATAAAGGCAGCAATCCGCCGATCCAGATCGTTGCAAACCTTGTTGGCATGTTCGCCTATGAGATCATCCAACTTTTCCCGAAAAAAAGCCGGTTTCGCTTTTTCTCTCCGCGGTTTCAGAACATCACCGCGCTCGGCTTTTTCCTCGGTTCGTTCGGCGGCGCTTATCTGCAGTTCTATTATCTGATTCCCGCATACGATAAGATCCTGCACGCGTTCGGCACCGCGGAGGCCGTGTATATCGGCTACGAATATGTTTGCGCCACGCAACTTAAACTGAAAAAGGCCTGCCCCGCGCAGATCGCAACGCTCTGCTCGCTCGGCTTCGGCTTTATTCTTGCGAGCGCATGGGAACTTTTTGAGTTTACTTACGATCAGTTTTTCGGCGGCGACGCGCAGCACTGGAATTATCAGAACGCGCTCGACGCGGCAGGCGGCGATCCGAACAAAATTTTCCAGTTGATTCCGATGAACGACGCAATGCGTTTTGCGCTTATGGATACGATGGGCGATATTATTCTGAACTTTATCGGCGGGCTTTTGTTCTATGCCATCCTCTGCGCGCATCCATACCGGCATAAAGGCAAAAACGATATCAATCTCCGGATTGAAACCGAACTTGCAGCCGAAGGACAAAAAGAACCGATTGCAAAATAACATAACGGAACCGCGGACCGTTTTGATCCGCGGTTTTTGTCTTTTATATACGGCAAAGAGATATTATCTAATCAGAATAATGATTTATAAAATCTCTGAGCCGCGCTGATTTCGGCGACGTGAATATCTGCTCGGGCGTTCCGCGCTCTTCTATGACGCCCCGGTTCATAAACAGGATTTCATCGGAAACGTCTCTTGCAAACGACATTTCATGCGTTACGATCACCATCGTCATATGCGTTTGCGCCAGGCCGCGGATCACGCGCAGAATTTCACCGGTCAGTTCCGGATCAAGCGCGCTTGTTGGCTCATCAAAAAACAGAATGGAAGGCTCCATGCATAGCGCGCGCGCAATGGAAACGCGCTGCTGCTGCCCGCCGGAAAGTTGCCAGGGATAATAATCGGCTTTATCCGAAAGGCCCACTTTATTCAGCAGGTCCAAACCGTGTTCCCGTATTTCGCCGCGGATCTGTTTTTTATTCTTTTTATAATCCGGCCGGTCTTTTGCCGCCAGTTCGGATGCCAGCGTGATGTTCTTAAGCGCCGTATACTGCGGAAAAAGATTGAACGATTGAAACACAAGCCCCACGGCAAGTTGTTTTTTGCGTTTTTGGGCGGCCGATTCCCTGCCGGACGATTCGCCGTCAAACACCGTTTCGCCGTTCACCCTGATACGGCCGCTATCGGCTTTTTCAAGAGAGGTGATACACCGCAGAAGCGTCGTTTTCCCGCTCCCGGAAGAACCGATGATGGAAAGCACTTTTCCTTTTTCGAGCGTAAAATTGATATCTTTCAACACTTCAAGGCTGCCGAAACGTTTTTCCAGATTTTCAACTTCAAGAATCATCATCGCTTCACCCCTTGAAATAATCAAGTTTCCGCTCGATTTTACCCAACAGCAACGTGAGCAATCCAACGAATATCAAATAAAACGCGCCGGTATAAAAAAGCGGCCAGATCAAAGCCTTCGTTGCGGCAAGGGTATTTGCCTGTTTTATGATCTCCGCCACCATAATACAATTCGCGAGCGCTGTATCTTTGATAAGCGTGATGATCTCGTTTGACATCGGCGGAACGATACGCTTGATCACCTGCAGCAGAACCACTTTGAAAAAGACCTGCGATTTCGTCATACCGAGGACCTGCCCGGCTTCATACTGGCCTACGCTGATGCTCTCAATGCCGCCGCGATAGATCTCGGAAAAATAGCAGGCGTAATTGATCGCAAAAGCGATCAATACGGCCAGAATACGACCGGCATCCTGTATTCCGTAGTTGATCAGCATTATTTTATCCACGCGCCCGAACAACTGATAATGGAATACAAGCCCCGGCACGTAGTAAATAATAAAGATCTGCAGCATCAGCGGAACGCCGCGAATCACCCAAACGAACACCTTCGCTACGGTTTTCAGGGGCTTGAATTTGCTCATCGAACACAGGCAGATCGGAAGCCCGAGCGGAATCCCGACGATCAATGTGACGAAGAAAATCAGCAGCGATAACTTAAAGCCGCTAAGCAAAAACAGCGTGATTTGCCAAAATGACATGAGATCTCACTTCCAAGCACAAAATAAAAGGTGCAGAAGCGTTGATTCTGCACCTTAAGGAATCATAGGCAACAGGTTATTATTGATTGGAAAAATCAACGATCACAGATGTTTCAAGCGCATATTTCTGCGCGATGGAAAGCAGCGTTCCATCGACCGCGAAGGCCGAGAGTTGCTCGTTTACAAGCGAAGTTAGTTCGCTGCCTTTCGCAAAACCGATCGCGTAATACTCCACTTCATTTGAGAGCGCCTCAACGATCGTAAGATCTTTATAATCGCCTTCCCCGCAATAACTCTTTGCAAGCTGCGCGTCGAGCACGGCAAAATCAGCGGCGCCGGAGTTCACGTCCATCAGGGCGTCCGTTTGTTTGGCAACGCTTTTGATCTGCGCGCCTTCAAATTCCTCCGCATAGGTTTCACCCGCAGAGCCGCTTTCCGCTTCGCCGATTTTTCCGGCAAGATCCGCGGCGGCGGCAATCCCGCTGTCGTTCTTTACAACAACCACCTGGTTGTTCTCCA
>JAEEGL010835947.1_pt1 | contig 10288 bp, 7 predicted proteins | sample 9134231 | NCBI WGS metagenome assembly JAEEGL01 (sample SAMN16246548, study PRJNA631951) | gut metagenome | biome: gut microbiome; feature: rumen; material: fiber-attached | host: Bos | place: Iran: Karaj | collected 2018-10
ACGAGCCGGGTTCCACCTTCAAGACGGTAATCCTCACCGCGATGCTCAACGACCCCCAGCTGAAGATTGACACCGCGATGATGCTTGCCTCGGGATACAAGAACTTCGGCGGCAAGTATGGCGAAATCAAGGACGACCACACGCTGAAGGGACGCGACTCGTTGAATGTGCGTGAGGTGATTGAGCAGTCGTCGAATGTGGGTATGAGTGATTTGGGTTGGCGTTTCTATGCTGACCGTCGCGATACGTTGCGTCACCTGGTGGAGAAGATGTTCCCCTATGAGAAGCTGCATCCCGATGTGACGGCCCGCGAGTACAATTCGCGTATCAACAACCTGCACGCTTCGAACCGCGACTTCCTGAACTTCTGCTACGGTTACTCGACCCGTGTGTCGGCCCTGCAGCTGGTGACTTTCTATAATGCGCTGGGCGCCGAGGGACGTATGGTGAAGCCGCAATTCTGCAGGGGTGTGATGGACGGCGACCGGCTGATAGAGAACAAGCCCATCGTGCTCAACCCCTCGGTGTGCAGCCGCGAGAGTGCCCGCATGATGAAGACGATGCTCGAGGGAGTGGTGGAGCGCGGCACAGGTAATAATATAAAGAATACTACTTATGGTATAGCCGGCAAGACGGGTACCGCAGTGCACAGCTATGCCAATGTGAAGCGCTACAACGCTTCGTTCTGCGGCTTCTTCCCGTCGGAGAACCCGCGCTACACCTGCCTGGTGGTGCTGCAGGACATCCCCTACTACGGTCGTCAGGCGGCACTGGTGTTCAAGGCCATCAGCGACTGTGTGGTGGCGGTGGACAAGAGGCTGAGCGACGGAGCTGTGAAGAGTGTGTGGCCGAAGTTGGAGGAGGACAGCGCGATGGCTCAGCAGCGGCCGGTGGTGGCACGTGGTGACCAGAGCGAGATGCGCCGCCTCTACAAGATACTGAAGCAGCCCTTCCTGTCGGCCGACTCGGCTGCCCGCTGGGTGGTGTTCAAGGAAGCCACCGACAGCACGACGGCGCAATACTACCCCTACGAACCGGCCCACGGACGTATCCCCAACTGCTACGGGATGACCGCCAAAGACGCCGTCGAGATGCTCAACGAGATGGGTTATCGTGCGGTGGTGAGCGGATACGGCAAGGTGCTTTCGCAGCAACCCAAAGCCGGCACCAATGCGCCGAAGGGTACACGGGTGGAGTTGACACTTAGATAAATGATGACAATGAAACTGAAAGATATCATAAAAGGAATAGAGGCTCAGGTGACGGGGCCGGCCGAGCTGGAGGTGAAAGACCTGCAGTTCGACTCGCGCCGAGTGACCGAAGGGACGCTCTTTGTGGCTCAGCGCGGAACCAAAGTGGACGGGCACGAGTTTATCGACGGCTCGATAGAGAAGGGTGCTGTGGCTGTGGTGTGCGAGCAGTTGCCGAAGAAGCTGGTGAAGGAGGTTGCCTATATCCAGGTGCCCGACAGCAGCAGGGCGCTGGGCTTGATGGCGGCCAACTACTACGGTCACCCCTCCGAGCAGTTGAAGCTGGTGGGCATAACCGGCACCAACGGCAAGACCACCACCGTCACGCTGCTGCACCGCATGTTCCGCCTGTTGGGGCATCATGTGGGCCTGGTTTCCACTATTGTGAACAAGATAGACGAGGAGGAGTTGCCTACGGGGCACACTACCCCCGATGCGTTGGAGCTCAACCAGCTGCTGCGCCGGATGGTGGATGCCGGATGCGACTACTGCTTCATGGAGGTGAGCAGCCACGCTGTGGTGCAGCACCGTATTGCCGGTGTGCACTTTGCCGGAGCCATCTTCAGTAATATCACGCACGACCATCTGGATTTCCACAAGACGATGGCCAATTATATCGCCGCCAAGAAGGGCTTCTTCGATGGATTGCAGGAGGGTGCATGGGCGCTGGTGAACGTCGATGACAAGAACGGTATGGTGATGGTGCAGAACACCAAAGCCAAAGTGCATACCTATGCGTTGCAACATGCCGCCGACTTCCATTGCCGTTTGGTGGAGAACACCTTCGAGGGGATGCACCTCGACATCAACGGCCACGCGTTGTGGTGCCGTCTGGTGGGACGTTTCAATGCCTACAACCTCACGGCCATCTATGCCGCTGCGGTGCTTTGTGGAGCCGATGAGGCAGAAGCCCTCCGCCTGCTGAGCACGCTGGAAGCGGCTCCCGGAAGGTTCCAATATGTCAACGGTCGCGGTATCACCGCCATTGTCGACTATGCCCACACGCCCGATGCATTGCAGAATGTCATCTCCACTATCGACGGCATCCGTCGTCAGACGCAGTTGCTGATTACGGTGGTGGGTTGCGGTGGCGACCGTGACCGCACGAAGCGTCCCGAGATGGCCAAGATAGCCGCCGAAGGGAGCGACAAGGTGGTGCTCACGTCCGATAACCCGCGTACGGAGAACCCCGACAGTATCCTTGATGAGATGGAGGCAGGCCTCACGGCGCAGCAGTTGAGTCATGTGGTGCGCATCACCGACCGTCGTCAAGCCATCCGTACCGCCTGCATGATGGCCAAAGAGGGCGATATAGTGCTGGTGGCGGGCAAGGGACACGAGAAATACCAGGAGGTGAACGGAGTGCGCAGCCACTTCGACGATGTGGAAGAGCTGGAGAAAGAGTTAGGAGTTAAGAAATAAGAGTTAAGAATATGCTATACTATTTATTCGATTGGTTAGATAAAACGTTGGACTTCCCCGGAGCGGGTGTGTTTCAGTACATCTCGTTCCGTTCGGCGGCCAGCATGGTGACGTCGCTGCTCATCATGCTTCTGCTGGGTAAGCCCTTCATCCGCTGGATGCAGAATAAGTTGGGCATGATGGACGAGGTGCGCACCGAGTTGGGCCTCGAGGGTGCCGAGCGTAAGGCAAAGACCCCAACGATGGGCGGTTTGCTGATACTTGCCGCCATCATCATTCCCACGTTGCTCTTCGCCAAGCTGGACAACGTCTATGTGCAGATTATGCTGGGCACCACGCTGTGGATGGGTCTGGTGGGTTTCCTGGACGATTACCTGAAGAAGACCCGCGGTAAGGCTGGTTTGCCAGGCAAATACAAGGTGTTCGGTCAGGTGCTGCTGGGACTTGCGGTGGGTTTGATTGTCAGTTTCCACCCCGACATCACCGACCCGCTGAAGACCACCATCCCCTTTGTGAAAAACAATGAGTTCAACTACACGTGGCTCGTCTCGTGGATGGGCCCGTGGGCGACACAATATGCCTGGATACTGTATGTGGTGGTGGTGATATTTGTGGTGACGGCAATCAGTAACGCATCGAACCTCACCGACGGTATCGACGGTATTGCCACCGGAGTGGCCGCCGTTAACGGAGGTGCATTGGCCCTCTTGGCGTGGGTGAGCGGCAACATCATCATGTCGAACTATCTGAACATCATGTATCTGCCCAATATCGGCGAGTTGGCCATCTTCAGTACGGCTTTTGTGGGTGCCACACTGGGCTTCCTGTGGTTCAACACCCATCCGGCCGAGATATTCATGGGCGACACCGGTTCGCTGGCCATCGGCGGCATCATCGCCGTCTTTGCCATCCTTATCCGCAAGGAGTTGCTCCTGCCGTTGCTGTGCGGCATCTATCTGATTGAGGATGTGTCGGTGATTATCCAGACAACCGGTTGCAAGCGTTATCGTCGCAAACACAAGCTGCCTACGGGTGTGCCTGTGCCGGTGGAGAAGCGGCCGTTCCTCATGTCGCCGTTGCATCACCATTACCAGAAGAAAGGCGTGGCCGAGGAGAAGGTGGTCATGCGCTTTGTCATCATTGCCATCCTGTTGGCAATCTTCACCCTCTCGACATTGAAACTGAGGTAAATAAAAACAATCAATAACAAGAATGACTATCGAAACTTTGACTATGCAGGGTCGTGACAGAGTGCACACCGGACTTGCAGGACTTGACACACAGCGGCTGAAAAACATGCGCAACGAGGCTTTGCGTTCCTGCTTCAACCGTCTTGAAGATACGCGCTACCGTCTTGAGTTTGTGGCCCGTGTACGTGGTCGTGAGTATATTAACGATGCTGCTTCGCGCACCATCAACGCTACGTGGTATTCTTTGGAGAAGTCGCAGGGTGGCCTTATATGGATAGCCGATGCCAACGACCAATCGGCCGACTACAGCCGTCTGGTGCCTCCTGCTTTGCGCAAGGTGCGTATGCTGCTGGTGGTGGGTGACGCCGAGGACCGTATGCATCACACCTTCAAGGGCATTATCCCGTCGATAGTGCGTTGCTCCACGATGAGTGAGGCGTTGCAACGTGCCTACCGCTATGAGTCGGAAGACGAGGTGCGGGTGATTTATTCGCCGGCTTGCTACAATGGTCATTCCACGATAACGCAGGGCGAAGTGTTTCGTCATGAGGTAAATGAATTATGAAGATAGCAAAACTGTTCCGGGGCGATAAGGTAATCTGGGTGGTGTTCCTGCTGCTCAGCATTATCTCGCTGGTGGAGGTCTACAGCTCCATCGGCCTCTATGCCTATTCCTTCTTCAGCACCAAGAGCCCCACGTCGCTCTTCCTGCGCCATTTGATTATCGTCATTGCCACCTATGCCGCCATCATCCTCATCTCTAGAATCAACTACCGGGCTTTCTCGCGGTTTGCCTTGATGGGGTATTGGATTGCATTGGTGCTGCTGGTGGTGGCGTTGGCGTTTGGCCGATGGATTAGAATTCCCGTCATCGGACAGTTCCAACCTTCAGAGATTGCCAAGATAGTGCTGATAGTGTTCATCGCCAGAATGTTGGCGTTGAAGAAAGAGCATGTCGGCGAGATTGGCACCTTCCTGCAGTTGATGATATACACCGTTTTGGTGGTGGCGTTGGTGTTCCCGACCAACTTCTCGACTGCGGCGTTGATATTCCTGGCTTGCTACCTGATGATGCTGCTGGGTGGCGTCAACCGCAAGTATTGGTGGCGTCTGTTGCTGGTGGGATTGGTGGCAGTGGTGGCTTTCCTGGCCATTAGCTATTATCGTTACGAGCGTTCGATGTCCACGGGTCAAACCCAGGAACAGATGTTTGAGCGTCAGGATACTTGGGGGCACCGCGTTTATTCGTGGATTAATCCCCAGCCCGACGAATTAACGCAGGAGAATATGGCTCGTATGGCCATTGCCCGAGGGGGTGTACTGGGTGCCGGTATCGGCAATACGGTTCATGCTCGCTTGATGACACAGTCGCACAACGACTTCATCTATGCCATCATTATCGAGGAGATGGGCCTTGTGGGAGGTATAGTGGTTTTCCTGCTTTACAGTATCCTCTATTTCCGCTGTATCCGCTTGGCTTGGCGCTGCAAGGGTCGTTTCGGGGCCCTCACGGTGGCGGGCATGGGTACTGTCATCTACCTGCAGGCGTTGGTGAATATGAGTGTGGCTGTGGGTGTTCTGCCCGTCACGGGTCAGACGTTGCCGTTCATCAGTTACGGCGGTACGGCCTACCTCTTTATGGGATGTGGTTTGGGTATCATTCAATCCGTTGCGGCCGATGTGTACAAGAAGGAGGATGAGGAGAAGGGAGAGGGCGAGGCGACTCCGGCCGAGGGAGAAGTCAATAATGAAACGAATCTAAAAGAAGAATAATAATATGAAAGCAATTGTAAGTGGAGGCGGTTCGGGAGGACACATATTTCCCGCAGTGGCCATTGCCAACGCTGTCAAGAAACGTTGGCCCGATGCCGAGATATTGTTTGTCGGTGCCGAGGGACGCATGGAGATGGAGAAGGTGCCGGCGGCCGGTTATGAAATCAAGGGTCTGCCCATCGCGGGATTGCAGCGCAAGCTGACACCCGCCAATATCGTCAAAAACCTGCAGCTGCCTTTCCGTATACTGAAAAGCCGCCGTATGGTGAAGCAGATACTGCTTGATTTCCAACCCGATATAGTGGTGGGAGTGGGCGGTTTCGCCAGCGAACCCACCCTTAAGGCCGCTGCCAAGATGGGGTACAGGACGCTGCTGCAGGAGCAGAACTCCTATGCCGGCTTGACCAACAAGATGCTGGCTCGCGACGCAAAGGTGATTTGTGTGGCTTATGACGGCATGGATCGTTTCTTCCCGAAAGAGAAGATTGTCTTCACTGGTAACCCCGTGCGTGCCGACATCGAGCAGATGACGGTTACCTCCGCCGAAGGTCGTGCCCATTTCGGCCTTCATGCCGAGGGTCCGGTGCTGCTGTCGGTGGGCGGAAGCCTCGGTGCAAGAACCATCAACCAGATGGTCATCAATCACCTGCACTTCTTCAAGGAGAAAAAGATACAGCTGTTGTGGCAGACGGGCCGCTGGATGTATGACGAAGCGGTGCGTGCCGTTGAGGCTGCCGGAGTAGGGGAGTGGGTGAAGGTGCATCAGTTCATCAGCCGTATGGATATGGCCTATGCCGCTGCCGATGTGGTGATTTCGCGTGCCGGTGCCATTGCCATCAGCGAGCTCTGCCTGGTGGGTAAGCCTGTGGTGCTGATACCGTCGCCCAATGTGGCCGAAGACCATCAAACCAAGAACGCACTTGCCCTCGTGGATCGTGGTGCCGCTTTGATGGTGCGTGATGCCGACTGTGATAACCAATGCCTGCCGCGTGTGCTCGAACTCTTTGAGAGTCCTGCCAAACGTGAAGCTATGAGTGCCGCCATAGGCAAGATGGCTGCCCGTGGTGCTGCCGACAAGATTGTTGACCAGATAGAGAAACTTGTGAAATGAACTATTATTTCTTAGGCATAGGAGGTATCGGCATGAGCGCTTTGGCGCGCTTCTTCCATCAGCGTGGCGACACGGTGAGTGGCTATGACCGTACCCCGAGCCCGTTGACGAAGGAGCTTGAGGCAGAAGGCATCAGCGTGCACTATGACGACAATCCCGATGCATTGCCTGCCGATATCGACTTGGTCATCTACACGCCGGCTGTGCCACGTGAGCTTGGTGAGTTCCAGGCGCTGGAACAACGTGGGGTGAAGCTGGAGAAGCGTTCGCAGGTGCTGGGTGAGTTGACCCGCGGAAAGAAGTGCATCGCTGTGGCGGGTACGCATGGGAAGACCACCACCAGCACGATGATTGCCCACCTGCTGAACCAAGCCGACTGTGGCTGCAACGCCTTCCTGGGCGGTATCAGCAAGAACTTCGACAGTAACCTGCTGGTGAACCCTAAGAGCGACTATATCGTGGTGGAAGCCGACGAATACGACCGTTCCTTCCTGCAGTTGCACCCTCACATGGCTGTCATTACCGCCACTGACCCCGACCATCTGGATATTTATGGCGACCATGAACACATGCTGGAGGCTTACCTGCAGTTCGCCAACCAGACAGATGCCGACGGACACCTTTTCCTCAAAGAGGGAATCTTTACCCGTGAGGACGGCGAGCCTTTTGTGGAATATGGTCCGCACCACCATCATGACCACGAGCATGACCATCATATTGAACACTCAATACTAAACACTAAACACTCTACCTATACTGCCCGCGGCATTGAGGCTGACTACTATGCCATCAATGTGCGCACCTATAACGGAAACCTCTTCTTCGACCTCCGCACCCCCGACGGTGTCCTTTATGACCTGGAGCTTGACGGCACCGCCCTCTTCAATGTAGAGAACGCGGTGGCTGCTTCGGCTGTGGCCCTTGCTTGCGGGTTGAACCAATTCCAGCTGCGTCACGGGTTGAAGAGTTTTGCCGGTGTGCGTCGTCGCTTCGACTATCGCATCCGTGAGAAGGAGCTGGTGTATATCGACGACTATGCCCATCATCCGCAAGAGATACGCTCCACGTTGGAGTCGGTGCGCTACCTCTACCCGGGCAAACGTGTGGTGGGTATCTTCCAGCCACACCTGTACACTCGTACACGCGACCTCGCCGACGAGTTTGCCGAAGTGCTCGGCACCCTCGATGAGCTTGTCATGATGCCTATCTATCCTGCCCGTGAGAAGCCTATCCTTGGAGTCACTTCCAGCATGGTGCTGCGCAAGGTTGACTCCATGTCGAAATACCTCTGCACGCCCGACCAGGTACTCGAGCTGGTGCCCGCGCTCTGCCCCGATGTGGTGGTGACGCTCGGTGCCGGTGATATCGACCGCCTGGTGCCGCGTCTGGAGGCTGTATTAAGAGAACAGATGCTATGAAACGACCGTACAAAATAATGCTCATCCTGCTGGGCGCTGTGGCGCTGCTGGTGCTCGTGGTGGTGGCCAATATCAGCCGCTCCCACTCCACGGTACGCGGCATTGAGGTGAATATCCGCTACGGCAAGCAGCCTCAGCTGGTGAACAGCCAGGTGGTGAGGGACAGCATCCTTGCCGGAATACCGGCGTTGTTGCAGCAGCAGGTGGGTCAGGTAGACCGTCAGGCAGTCGTCGAGGCAGCCGGCACGGTGCCCTATCTGTCCGATGTCACTGCCTCTACCAGCGTCAGCGGCAAAGTGGTGGTGCGTGCCAAGCAGCGCCGTCCTATCGCTCGCCTGTACTACGGCTCCAAAGAGTACTATTTCGACAGCGAGGGTGCTTTGATGCCCTCCAGCCCACTGGGCAGCTGCAATGTGGTAGTGGCCGGTGGCGACTTCACCGAACCACTGCGAGCCGACAGCCTCAACAGTCAGATGCTTGCCCTGCTTGAGGTGGCCCGCTTCCTCGACCGTGAGAGCAAGTACGGTGACTTGATTGACCAGATATACGTCGAGCGCGACGGCGACATCATGATGGTGCCCAAGTTGGGCAACCATGTGGTGGAGCTGGGCGCCCCCGATGACCTCGACACCAAATTTGCCAACCTCTTGACCTTCTACCGCAAGGGTATGCCGCGTGCCGGATGGGACACCTATTCGCTCCTTAGCCTCAAGTTCGAGAACCAAGTGGTTTGCACAAAAAGAGAAACAAAGTAACAATAAAAACATACAACTATGGGAACAGAAATAATTGTTGGCCTCGACATTGGTACCACGAAGATTGCATGCTTCATCGGTGTACGTGGCGAGAACGAAAGAGTGAAGATTCTCGGCTTCGGCAAGACTGAGTCGTCGGGCGTGGAGCACGGGGTGGTCAAGAATGTGAAAGACACGGCCGAAGCCATCCGCCGTGCCGTCGACGAGGCCTCCGAGCAGGCCAATGTGGATGTCGACGAGGTGTGGGTCGGTATTGCCGGTCAGCACATCAAATCGCGTCCGAGCCAGGGCAGCACGCCCATTCCGCCCGAGCACGTGCTTATCGAGGAGGAGGACGTGGAGCGCCTCACCAACGACCAATACAACACCATGCTCGAACCCGGCGAGGAGATTGTGCACATCTTCCCGCAGCTGTACTATGTCGACAACGAGGCCCTGAGCCGCGATGTGCCTCCCGTGGGTGTGGCTGGCAAGGTGCTGAAGGCCGACTTCCACATGGTGACGGGTAATGCCCAGAACCTGCAGTATATCAAGTACGCTGTCGAGCGTGCCGGCCTTAAGATCAAGGGTGTGGTGCTCGAACCCGTGGCTTCGGCCAAGGCTGTGCTCGACGATAGCGACCGCGACGCCGGTGTGGCTATGGTCGATATCGGCGGTGGCACCACCGACATTGCCATCTTCCACGACGGCATCATCCGCCATACCTCCGTGCTGCCTTTGGCCGGTAATGCCATCACCAACGATATCCGCGAAGGCTGCAATATCCTTAAGCGTCAGGCCGAAAGCCTCAAGGTGAAGTTCGGCTCTTGCCTCGTACAGGCCGTCAGCGAGAACGATGTCATCTCCATCCCCGGCATCCGCAGCCAGGCTCCGCGTGAGATCTACGTCAAGACCCTGGCCGGCATTATCAACGCCCGCACCAAGATGATTATGGAGCAGGTGGATTATGAAATCAAACTTTCCGGCTTTGGCAAGAAACTTATTGCCGGCGTGGTGCTCACCGGCGGCGGTGCCCAGCTGAAGAATATCAAGGAGCTCTGTGAGCTCATCACCACCACCGACACCCGCATCGGCATCCCCAACGAACACCTCGAGCCCGACAGCGTCAACTATAAGGAACTCATGCACCCCATGTATGCCACCGGTATCGGTCTTGTGCTCTATGGTTTGGAGCAGGCCGAGCAAAATGGCGAAGCGGATGACATGCTCGACAAAAAACCGTCGCGCAAGTCCGACCATGTCGACATCTTTGCCAGTATGGACGAACTGCCTCCTGCACCCGAGAAAAAGCCTGAACCTGTGGAAGAAAAGAAGCCCAAGAAGACCAAGGACGACACCTTTGGCACTGCCGTTTCGCGCTTCTTCAACA
>JAEEGL011042852.1_pt1 | contig 10288 bp, 9 predicted proteins | sample 9134231 | NCBI WGS metagenome assembly JAEEGL01 (sample SAMN16246548, study PRJNA631951) | gut metagenome | biome: gut microbiome; feature: rumen; material: fiber-attached | host: Bos | place: Iran: Karaj | collected 2018-10
AGCTCACCGAGCAGACGGCGGAGCTGGCCCGGGTCGATCTGGACGCGCTGGACGCGCGCCTCCGGGAGGCGGAGGGCCGCTATGCCGCCGCGGAGGGGGCCTTCTCCAGGCACGGCGCCCTGCTGGAAAACCACACGGAGGTGCGCCGCAGGGCGGGCGCCGCCCTGGAGGCCCTGTCGGAGACCGAGGAGGCCTGGACCCGGCTGGACAAGCTGGCGGAGCTGGCTCTGGGGGCCAGCGGCGAGGGCGGCAAGCTGAGCTTCGAGCGCTATGTGATGGGGTCCATCTTCCGGCAGGTGCTGGACATGGCCAACCGGCGGCTGGACGTGATGAGCGGGGGCCGCTACACCCTTGTCCACACCACCAACGCCCCCCGGGCCAACGCAGTGGCCGGGCTGGAGATCGAGGTGCTGGACGCCTCCACCGGCAGGCAGCGCCCGGCGGGCTCCCTCTCCGGGGGCGAGACCTTCCAGGTATCCCTGTCCCTGGCCCTGGGGCTGTCCGACGTAGTGCAGAGCCGCTCCGGCGGCATGGGGCTGGACGCCATCTTCATCGACGAGGGCTTCGGCGCCCTGGACAGCGGCGCCCTGGACAGCGCGGTGGGCGTGCTCACCCAGCTCACGGAGGGGGACCGGCTGGTGGGCGTCATCTCCCACGTGGACAAGCTGGAAGAGAGCATCCCCCAGAAGCTGCGGGTGAAAAAAACGGCCCGGGGCAGTCATCTGACCTGCGAGCTCTCGTAAAGCCTCCTATACGGGAAAAGCCGAAAGCCTTTCGCAGGCTTTCGGCTTTTCTTATATCGGCCGCAGGCGGCACTCAGGCCAGCAGCTCCCTGAGCTGGGCCGGGGTCTTGGGGTAGTTTTCCACGGCGGGGGCCAGGCCCTTGTCCCGCAGCGTCTCGTACACGTCCAGCATGGCGGGCCGCTTCAGGCTGGCCCGGTTGATGATATCCTCGTTCCGGAACACGTTCTGGGGCGTGTCGTCGGCGATGATGTGTCCGCCGCAGACGCGCATGGTCCCGCCGGCTATAACGATTAACGATTATTATATAAAAAAGCCCTTTCAGCGGATCTGCTCAGCTGAAAGGACTTTTCCATACCGTGATGAAACTGTATGACCGCGGCAAAAAAGCGCCGCTGTCTTCATCCGGCGATCATCCAGTGCTCGTGGCTTGATCCCGTATACGGCAGCCGGCAGGTCTCCTGGCTTGCGGATGCTTCGCGTGAACGCCTTCCCGTTTCCAGTGGCCGGGGCCTTCCCCCCGGTTCACGCTTATCCGCTTACAGTGACGAGCTCGCACAGGTCTTGCACCTGTTTCCCTTTTCATCGGTATCCCGACACCGGCTGTCCTTGTTGTATCGCTGTCGCAAAAATAATATGGGGCAATTATATGCTCCTGCGGACAGACTGTCAAGGTGAATTTTGTATAATTCGTCTGAATATTCACTTCCTGGACCCGATTCAGTTGTGCGTTGCTAACCAATATTTTGGCCCAATAGCACAAACCGCCCGGTTTTCACCCCCTCCCTTCTGCGGGAAAGGAAAGGCCGCCCGTGGTTTTTCATAAAAGTCTTTCGTATATTTCGGCAGTTTCCGGGGGGCGGCGGGAACATATCCTATTGTATTTGTACAATTTTCATGCTATCATGTTTTTGCCCCGGGACAAAGGATCCGGGGCGAAACACAGGGCGGTCCGCCCCCGGCCGGGAGCGGCGCGCCCGCAACAAAGTGAGGAGATTCAAATGAAAAAAGTATTCGCCATCGCTCTTGCCCTTTGCCTGATCTTCTCTCTGGCCGCCTGCGGCGGCTCCGGGAGCAGCTCCGGCGGTGCCAAGGGAGGCCCCTTTACTCCCGACGGCCCCATCACCCTGATCGTGGCCTACAAGGCCGGCTCCGGCACGGACAACACCGCCCGCGTCCTGGCCAAGTACGCCGAGAAGTATCTGGGCCAGACCCTGGTCATCGAGAACGTGGACGGCGGCTCCGGCTCCATCGGCTGGTCCCAGCTGGCCGGCGCGGACCCCAACGGCATGACCATCGGCTTCCTGAACCTGCCCAACTTCTCCAGCTCCATCGTCAATGAGATGGGCACCTACACCGTCAAGGACTTCAAGGCCATCTGCAACCACGTGACCGAGACCTCCATCGTCATCGTCCGGGCCAACGACGACCGCTTCCCCGACCTGAACGCCCTGGTAGAGTACGGCAAGGCCAATGACGGCCAGCTGAAGGCCTCCACCAACGGGCCCCAGGCCTCCAACCACATCGGCGCCCAGGCCTTCGCCAACTCCGCCGGCTTCACCTACATCGACATCCCCCAGGGCGGCACCGCCGACGAGCTGCTGAGCCTCCGGGGCGAGGAGGCCGACTTCTGCGTGGTCAAGCTGGCTGACATCGTGGGCCAGGAGTCCGAGTACCGGATCCTGGGCGTGTTCTCCGACAACCGTCTGCCCGAGCTGCCCGACGTGCCCACCCTGGGCGAGCTGGGCTACTACAAGGGCTGGCTGGGCTCCGCCCGCTGCCTGGCGGCTCCCGCCGGTGTGAGCGACGAGGTCATCGCCTTCTATGAAAAGGCCTTCAAGCAGGCCATGGAGGATCCCGAGTACATCGCCGCCGCCGAGCAGGCCGGCATGGCCACCGATTACCTGGACGCCGCCGCCACCGCCGCCCTCATCGAGCAGCAGCAAACCTTTGCCGAGAGTCTGGCCGAGGGCTTCTGGTAAGAAGACCGTCTTTTACAACTCCGGAAACATATAAGGGCAGGGTCCACCTGCCCTTTTTTGAAATCGGGAGAGCGAGAGAGATTTGAAAAGGAGTGACGCCCCTTGAAAATGAAAAAGACGGATATCGGCGTGGTCGCCTTCATGTACGCCGTCTGCGGCTACTTTTACAGCCAGACGCTGCAGCTGAAGGCGGACAGCCAGACATATCCGAAATTCACCATCATCCTGCTTTTCGGCCTGACGACGCTCTATCTCGTCGAGATGATCATCGCCGCGAAAAGGCACGGCGTGGAGAGCGGCGTGGATGAGGTGTTCAAGGATTTCGTGCCGGCGCAGTTCTTCGTGTGCCTGTGCGCCGCGATCCTGTACCTGGTGTGCATCCATTTCCTCGGTTTTTACATTGCCACCGTGTTGTTCATGGCGGCGGTGCTGCTGTATCTGCGGGTGCCCCCGCTGGCGGCGCTGATTTCCGTGGCGGTGATCATTGCCCTGATCTACTTCGCCTTCGGCAAGTTCCTGGGCGTCCGGCTCCCGGTGGGCACCGTCATCAAGGCCCTGCGGCGATAAAGGAGGTCGATGAGCATGCTTGAAACCTTATCCCTGATGGGCGCGGGCTTTGTCAACGCCCTGACGCCCATGAACCTGCTGATGATGATCGCCGGCGTGGCCATGGGCATCGTCATCGGCTGTATGCCCGGTCTCTCCGCCGCCATGGGCGTGGCGCTGATGCTGCCGCTGACCTTCACCATGAAGGCCGAGACGGGCCTGATCGTCCTGGGCGCCATCTACTGCGGCGCCATCTTCGGCGGCTCCATATCCGCCATCCTGATCCACACCCCCGGCACCCCCGCCTCCGCCGCCACCGCCATCGAGGGCTATCAGATGACCCTCCGGGGCAAGGCGGGCAAGGCCCTGTTCACCGCCTGCTACGCCTCCTTCTGGGGCGGTCTGCTCAGCTGCATCTCGTTGTACTTCTTCTCCCCCCTGCTGGCCAGACTGACGCTGAAGTTCATGTCCGCGGAGTATTTCTGGCTGTCCATCTTCGGGCTGACGATCATAGCGGGCGTGGCGGGCAAGTCCCTCACCAAGGGCCTGATCTCCGGCGCCCTGGGCCTGCTGCTGAGCACCATCGGTCTGGACCCCATCACCGGCGCCAAGCGCTTCATGTTCGGGCAGGCCTACTTTGCCGAGGGCATCAACACCACCTGCGCCTTGATCGGACTCTTCTCCATGTCCCAGGTGTTCATCCTGGCGGAGAAGAAGATCAAGGAGCGGGCCAAGGCCACCAAGGTCACCGATAAGATGAGCCTGACCCGGGAGGAGCGCCGGACCATCCGGCCCACCATCCTCCGCTCCTGGATCATCGGCAACATCATCGGCCTGCTGCCCGGCGCCGGCGCCTCCATCGCCTGCTTTCTGGGCTACAACACCTCCAAGCAGTTCTCCAAGCACAAGGAGCTGTTCGGCAAGGGCTCCATTGAGGGCGTGGCCGGGTCCGAGGCCGCCAACAACGCCGTCACCGGCGGCTCGCTGATCCCCACGCTGACCCTGGGCATCCCCGGCGAGTCGGTCACCGCCGTGCTCATGGGCGGACTGGTGATCCAGGGCCTGACCCCCGGTCCGGAGCTGTTCGGCAAGTACGCCCCCATGACCTACACCTTCTTCGCGGGCTTCGTGCTGGTGCAGTTCTTCATGCTGGGCATCGGCCTGCTGGGCTGCCGGGGCTTTGCCCAGATCTCCCGGCTGTCCGACGCCATACTGATCCCCTGCGTCACGGTGCTGTGCTGCATCGGCTCCTACGCCATCCACAGGAACATGCTGGACATGGTGGTCATGCTGACCTTCGGCATCCTGGGCTACCTGATGCGCAAGCTGGATCTGAACACCGCCGCGGTGGTGCTGGCCCTGATCCTGGGCCCCATCGGCGAGAAGGGCCTGCGCAACGCCCTGCGGGCCTCCCAGGGCAATGTGGGCGTGCTGTTCTCCTCCGTGGTGTGCTGGGTGCTGATCTGCCTGTGCATCGTGGGCATCGCCTCCCCGTTCCTCATGGCCAAGCTGGAGAAGAAATCCCAGGAGGAAGCCGACATCCCCGACGAGGAGCAGGACATCGAGCCCGCCGACATCGAGTGATCCCTTCCGCCCTCCCCGGAGGGCTCCATGGAAAAACAGAGATCCCGCTGCACGAGTGCAGCGGGATCTTTTTTTGGTTATCCGAGTAGCTCTCTCAGGCGCCCACCGAGCGCTCCCGGGCCCTGCGGAAGCGCCATTCGGTGTAGAGCTCCAGGCCCAGGGGCATCAGGCAGAACACGGCGTATCCCAGGTAGAAGGCATAGCTCATCACCGTCAGCGGCGTCCACTGGAGCCGGGGATCGTACACCATCCGGGTCTGCCGCAGGAGATATCCCATGGCGGTGATCGTCAGGCAGGCGAACAGCCCGATCACGTACGCCCTGTCCCGGTTGTCGAAGCGGTAGATGGAGAAGGCCGTCCGGCCCCGGAGAATACTGCCCCGGGAGCGCATGGAATCCGACGCCGTGGCCAGGGCCCCGATGGTCCAGCTGATGAGCATGGAGAAGATGCGGATGCTGTTCACTGTCCTCTGCAGGAGATTCCCCTGGTCCGTGCCCTTCCCGACCCCCCGCCGTGCGGTGTTGATGCGGCGGCCCTCCTGCTTGATCCGGGGGACCATCCGCAGCAGGATCGCCAGAAACAGGCTCAGCCGGGGGCTGACCTTGCCGAAGAGATACACCACCTTGTCCGTGGTGAACACCGAGTACACGCAGCTCATCCAGATCATCGTCCCGGCGATCACGAAGCCGAGCACCAGGCCGTAGACCAGGGATTCCAGGGTCATGCGGTTGCCCACGAAGTTCAGCCGCAGCTCGGTCATGCCGAAATGGTGGTAGCTGCTGTAATAAAAGGCGAACAGCACCGTCAGCGGGATCAGGATCAGGTTGAAGACAAGGGCCTTCCACCGGTTGCGCCGGAGGCTGTAGGCAAAGGCGCACAGGAAGGAGATCCCCAGGAACACAGGATGCCGGAAGGCGATCATCCCGGTGATCACGGCGGCGAAGTACAGCAGGTTCACCGCCGGATGGCATGCCTCAAACCCCATCGCTGTCCGTCTCCATCATGCCGTACTGGGTCTTCACCCGGTCCAGCTTTTCCAGGATCGCGTCGCCGAAAAGCAGCACGGTGAGGAAGCTGCAGGCACCCTGGCTCACGTTCACCGGGAAGCCGGAAATATAGATCGGCAGCATGTTCTCCCAGGTGAACTTTGTGGCGATGATGGTCACCGTGCTGGTGTCCAGCAGCGGCCCGATGAGGGTCACCGTGCACACGAAGCAGAACAGCCCCATCACCCAGTTCTTCCGGGGCAGCCAGTTATGCTGGTAGACGAAGCCCGACAGGAGGCCGGCCATGCCGTAGGCCATCATCTGCCAGGGGGTGAAGGGCCCCTGGCCGTAAAAGAAGTCGCTGCCCAGAGCCCCCAGGGCCCCCACGATGAAGCCGGTCTCCGGCCCGAAGGCCACTCCCGCGAGCATGATGACGGCAAAGGTGGGCTTGAAGCTGGGCAGGGGCACCGCCACCCGGGCGATGGTCACCAGCGCGGACATCACCGCCACGGTCACCAGCTCTCTCGGCTGGGGCCTGCGGCCCTCGAAGGCCATGAAAAAGGGGACCATGATCTCCAGCGCCACAAGGGCGCTGAGCAGGTAATAGGATCTCCCCTGCAGCCGTACCCCCAGCAGCAGCGTGGCGGGGATGACCACAAGCAGCATGAGGAACATGACGATCTGAGACTTTTTCATGCCTGTCCCCCCCTGTTGAGCCGGTAGAGCTCGATCACGTTCTCGGCGGTGACCGCCTGGGAGAACACGTGGCGGCTCATCCGGTTGGCGGCGGTGGTGTAGAAGCTGTTGCCGCCGAAGAACCGACGGGGGCTGTCCGTGGTCAGGATCTGGCCGTCGAAGAACATGCTGACCATATCCGCGTACCGGGCGCAGAACTCCACGTCGTGGGACACCATGACGATGGTGAGCCCCTTGGCCTTCAGCTCCGCGAGGATGCCGGCGAAGGTCTCCTTGAAAAAGCTGTCTATGCCCTTGGTGGGCTCGTCCAGCAGAAGGAGCCTGGGCTCCGTCAGCAGGACCTTCGCCAGGGCGGAGCGCTGCTGCTCGCCGCCGGACAGGTCGTAGGGGTGGGAGTCCAGCAGCGGCGTGATCTGACACAGCTCTGCGATCTGGGCCACCCGGTCCTTGTCCTTATTCATCTCCTCCAGGTCCTCCCGGACGGTCTTCTTGACGAACAGGCTCTTGGGGTCCTGGGGCAGCATGCTCAGGCAGTGGCTGAAGAGCTCGGCGGACTTGTATTTCTCCACCGGCTTGCCGAAGATCCTGATCTTGCCCCGATAGGGCCGGTTGATGCCGCAGATGGCCTTCAGCGTGGTGGACTTTCCCGCCCCGTTTCCGCCCACGATGGCGTAGAGGCTGCCTGTGGGCACCTCGGCGCTGACGCCCCGCATGATATCCGGGCTGTTCCGTTCATAGCGGAACCACAGCTCCTTCATGGAGAGGGCGGGCTCGTTGTTCTCCACGGGGTTGGGCTTCTCCGGCAGGGACCTTGTCTCCGCCCCCTGGGGGAAGGTCTCGCTGAGCCAGGTCCGGCCGTCCCGGACCGTCAGGGGGCACGTCCCCTCCGCCCCGGCGCCGTAGAACACCCGGACGGGGGTGGGCATGGCGGTGAACATGGGGCTGTTCTGTTCAAAGAGCAGCCGGCCGATGTTCCGGGGGACGTCGTCGGCGATGACGCGCCCCTCCTCCATCACCACGGCCCGGTCCGCGTGGGGGAAGATGTCCTCCAGCCGGTGCTCGGTGATGATCACCGTGGTGCCCAGCTCCAGGTTGATCTTCCGCACGGTGTTGAGAAAGTCCGAGGCCGCGATGGGGTCCAGCTGGCTGGTGGGCTCGTCCAGGATCAAAACCTCCGGCTGCATGGCCATGATGGAGGCCAGGTTCAGCAGCTGCTTCTGGCCGCCGGACAGGTTGACCACATCCCGATGGAACCAGTCCTGGATGCCGAAATAACAGGCCATCTCCGCCACCCGGGCGCGCATGGTCTTCTGATCGCAGCCCAGGCTCTCCAGCCCGAAGGCCAGCTCGTGCCAGACCTTGTCCGTGACGATCTGGTCGTCCGGATTCTGCATGACGTAGCCGATCTTGGCCGCCTGGTCCCGCTCGGACAGCTCCCGGACGTCCGTGCCGCCGAACAGGACCCGGCCGCTCTTCTTCCCGGCAGGGGCCAGGACGGGCTTGAGCTGTTTGAGAAGGGTGGTCTTGCCGCTGCCGCTCCTGCCGCAGAGCACCAGGTACTCCCCCTGGGCCACGGAAAAGGAAACTCTATCCAAAGAGAGCTTTCCCCCCGCCGAGGCATAGGAAAAGCTCAGATCCTCGATCTCGAAACGCGCCATTGTATGGCCTCCTTTATATACAGGACGGTGGGCAGGGACAAAAAGGCGCAGTAGGCCGCAAAGCCCCATACATGCCGCCCCGTCACAGGCGTGATGTTCATGACCGGCGTGTAAGCCGCCGCGGTGCCGCCGGCGCCGATCAGGGCGATCACCGCCGCAGCCAGCACAGCCATGATCCCCAGCAGGAGCCGGTCCGGCGCCCTCATGGTATGGATCAGGTAGCAGGAGCGCTTCCCGGCGTTATAGCCCCGGGAACGCATGGCGTCGGCAGTGATCACGCCCCCCTCCAGCGCCCAGGTCATCAGGGCGGAGAGGACGTTGAGGCTGTCGGCGGCCTTCTCCCGGCGGGAGGCGTTCTCCCCGGCGCCCTTGCCGATGCTCTTCCGGGCCCCGGCGATCTGGCCGATCTTGCGGATCATGTTGGGCACCAGACGCAGCACCATCAGCAGCAGCATGGACAGGGACGGGACCATGCCCCCGAACAGCGTCATGAACTTGTCCGAGGTCATCACCGCGTTGTAGCACCCGGCCCACAGCAGCATCACGATGAGCATCCCCGCGATGGCCATGCCGTAGATCAGCGCCTCCAGGGTGTAGGGTCGGCCGAACACATAGGTGAGGACCCGCTCCCCGTCGTGGTTCACCAGCGGGTTGGCAAAGGTGAGCAGCAAAAACACCGGAATGGAGATCAGTACCATTTTAATGCCTCTGCCGCCCTTGAGCAAGCAGTAATAGCTCACCGCGAAGAACCCCGAGGCCAGGATATACAGCGGGTGCAGTATCACGGCTCCCAGGCCGATGGCCCCCACGAAGAACATGAATCCCACCAGCGGATGACACCGGGAAAAGGCGTCGTTCTCCTCCCGTTTCACCAGGCCTGACCCCCTATGTCCGTGCCCAGGCCCACGCAGGTGTACTCCCACATGATCGCGTCCCCGTCCTGGAGGGCGTAGGACGACGCGCCGTAGTTGGGGAACCAGCCGTTGACCTTGAACATCCAGCCGGACTCGGCCCCGCAGTCGAACTCGTAGAGGTGGTTGATGCCCTCCACATAGTAGCTGTTGTACAGGGGCGTCCAGCTGTATTCGATCTGGAGCCCGTAGGCCTCGCAGGCCCGCTTTGTGGCGTCAAAGGCGCTCTCGCCCTCGGCAAAGGGCACCTTCACTACGGCCAGGATCACCCCGTCCTCCGGGACAAACTCCGCCTTGGCCGGGTCCAGCTTGTCATAGTTATTCAGGATGGTGTCGCAGCGGATCTCCACCGTGCACTCATAGGCCAGGTCCAGCTCGGAGAGCTCTTCGGACATGGTGGCCAGGCTGGCCGCCTCCTTCTCCGCTTTGCGCTCCGCCTCCATCCGGTCCAGCTCTTCGTTGGTGAAGCAGCACTCCGCCACGGTGTTGGCCGCCCGGAGCTGCAGGATCGAAAAGGCGTTCAGACTCCGGATATCCAGGGGGACGACCGTCCGCTCCTGCTGCACCCAGCCGATGGACTCCCCGGCGTTGGCTCCCCCGGCCTGACCGGTGTACACGTTCACGTTCTGGGCTCCCGCCCGGACGCTCAGGGACACGATGGCGCCGCGCACCTCCACGCTCTTGCCGTCAAAGCGCAGCGTGAGGGGCTTTGCCTTCTCCCCGGTGACGAAGGCGAACAGCTCCCCGTTGGTCACGTCTGCAGCAAAGCTCCCGGCGGAGGGGTCCTCCACCGTAATGGCCGCCTGCTCGCCGATGGCCAGGGCGCTGCCCTCGTCCACGCGGACGGCGGCGCTCCCGCCGGGAGTGCAGACGATCACGTCGCCCTTTCTCAGGGGCGTGTCCTGCTCCACCGGATAGGTGACCCCGTTCCGGGTCATGTTCACGATGCCCCGCACGTCCGCGAGCACCGCCGTATCCGCCCCTCTGTCGCCGATCCATCCCCGGAGATAGGCCACGGTCAGCAGCCCGGCGGCCAGGATCATCACGATGATGGCTGTCATAACGGAGTTGGCAAAAATGCTCTTCCGTTTCTTTTTCTGCATGGTTCTCCTCCTCTTGCAGCACAGCTCAGTGCTTTCGGGCCCTGCGCATTTTGTCCAGCCACCAGGTCAGAAGGCCCAGCA
>JAEEGL011066891.1_pt1 | contig 10288 bp, 7 predicted proteins | sample 9134231 | NCBI WGS metagenome assembly JAEEGL01 (sample SAMN16246548, study PRJNA631951) | gut metagenome | biome: gut microbiome; feature: rumen; material: fiber-attached | host: Bos | place: Iran: Karaj | collected 2018-10
GGTCCGCTAATAATATAGCCGTTATCGTATCGCTGAACACAGTAATTCTTCTTATTTTTTGAGTTCGTATAGCAATATACCTCATCCATTGGGTAGCCAAGTATGCCATTCTCGTAACTGAGAGCCGCCCAACGTTCACGAATTTTGCCATATGATTCCCAGGCACCATTTGGTCCGCTAATTAAGTAACCACCATCATAGCGCTGTACGCAATAATCTTTTTTATTTTTCGAATTTGTATAGCAATAAACATCGCTTATCGGATATCCTAGAATACCACGTTCATAATCAAGCTGCGCCCAACGCTCACGAATTTTGCCATATGATTCCCAGGCGCCATTTGGGCCACTAATTAAGTAACCACCATCATAGCGCTGTACGCAATAATTATTCTTATTCTTTGAATTTGTGTAGCAGTAAACATCACTCATTGGATATCCCAGAATGCCATTTTCGTAGCCAAGGGCAGCCCAGCGGTTACGAATTGCACCATATGATTCCCAGGCGCCATTTGGGCCACTAATTATATAGCCATTCGCAAATCGCTGTACGCAATAGTTTTGATTATTTTTTGAATTGACATAGCAGAATACATCATCGATTTTATCGCCAATATTATAAGTTGCTTTTATGCTTTTAGCGCGCTCATCAATTTTCTTTATTTCTGTGTCATAATTTGGCTCTGCTGGTTTTTCGTCTTCTTCTTTTGGTTCTTCCTTCGGCTCTTCTTTAGGCTCTTCTTTTGGTTCTTCCTTTGGCTCCTCCGGATCTTTATCGTCTGTATTACCAGCGTCTGTCGAATTATCGTCCTGGTTTGTATTGCCAGCATCGGTATTATCGTTAGTTGTGCCATTATCATCTTTTGGTTCTTCCGAATCATTATCACCAACATTAACAATCGGATCCGTTAAATCAGCTTTTAATGGGCTACCAAACCACTCACTAAAGAACATGAAGAAATTACGGTTCCCATACGATCCACAGTATGCTTCGCCAGGATAATTAGCCAATGCTGCATCATTTGGTGTGTATGGCGTATAGATATAAAGGGAAGTGGTCGCGATATTTTCTAGGTATACCGCTTTTGAGCCGCACGCTCGATTTGGCGAATATAAAATATTATTCGTCATGTATGGATAGTAACCATAGCTATAAATGTGCTCCTTGTAATAATTTAATTGCCAAGCAGCTTTCATTACTTGGTTATGAAAACCGAAATAAGCCGAGTCACATGGTGCATTGTCTGGGCAGGCATAGCCCATTACGGTGTTATACTCGTTCTTTAATGGCCAGGTATCGCCCCATACGTAACTTTCCTTTTTTAGCATCACTAACAGAACCTGCGGATTAATATTATATTGGTGTGCAGCATTGTAAATAATCTGCGCGGCCGAAATCATACCTTCTTCCGGTTCTGCATTCGTGTCGAAATTAGTCTTATGTGTGGCTGGATTTTCGTAATATTTACTTATGCAAACATATGGAGCGTCATGATAATCTGAGCGACCAGCTTCACGCATCATTCGTGCATATTCGCGGCGAGATACGTTTGGATTAACTGCTACGCCATTTATTTTTCGTCCATAGCCAATTGCCTGCGTGCCCCACATGTCGCAGTTTGCGGAGTATTTATCTAAGTGGGCTTGAATTTCTGCTACGGTCATTGTGTCAGGATCATAGAAGATTGCATCATCAATAATGCGTCCAGCTAGGAAATCGGTTGCTTTTACTGCTACCGATTCTGGCGCATTCTTTGCTGCCAAACCAAAAAACACGCCCATAAAAGCTGCTACGGCTAGGCAATACAACATCCGATTATAAATTGATAATCTGCGCTTCACTTGAACCTTTTGCGTTATTTGATGAATATTCGACCCACACTTTCCATTCTCCACTGCCAAGCTCGCTTTTATCAAGCTTAATCGCTTCGCAGACGGTATTTTTTGCGTCTGGAATAACCGGCTTGCTATATCTCTTTTCGTTGCCATTGTTAGTCAAGACATAAAAACAACTGCCGCCTTCCTCCTTAAAGTTGGTTACGCGTCCGCTCAAAATATAGAAGCTATCGGCCTGCGTAATACTTAAGGTCGTATTAGCGACTTTTTTACCATCAGCGTCTTTTGCGACTGGTTTTTCCTGATTTTCGGATTCATAGCCGACCTTCTCGTCGTCATATACAGTCTCGGTGTCGGTAATTTCATCATCGTCAGTGTCCACATCTACATCAATATTGTCATCAGTATTATTTTTCAACTCTTTTTTGACATCCGTCGTGACGGTATCTTTCTTATTGTCCTCATTCTCTGGATTTGTTGGATCATTGACCAGCACGAAGATACCGAACGCAATCACCGCCACTAAAACCATGGACAAAAGAATTGTGAATACTGTTGAAAAGTTGTTTGATTTTTTTGCTTTTTTGTTTTTGGTTGCCATAATATAGCACTCCTTACTAGCATTAAAGCATATCTCATCTTAAAAATCAATATGCTTTTGCTTTTTGCAAATCGGATTTTGCTTGTGGTATAATTTTCATTAGATATGATGTCAATTGGTGGTGTCACAAGAGAGGTAATTCCATCCTATTTGACCCTTTCTGATAGGGGTTATTAGCTATGGCTGGCATGGATGATTATCTAAATGGTACTAGCTACACTGGCGATTCAAGCGAGGGTGGCGGCCAACCGATGTCGATTGATGATAATGGAAATAGTTTTTATGGTCGCATAACCAACAATCAGGATTTAAAATATGGCGATCATGATGCTTCCAAAGAAGCTAGACAGAAAAATGCCGCTTCCGGCTTAGCTAATGGAGAGAAAAGTGCTCTAGGCGGTAACGGTAGCAAAATCACCGGCGATGGCACCACGGGCGCTCGTCAGGGTGAAAATAACGTTATGTCGGATAATATCATCGGAAGCAAATCTTCCGGTGGCTTTATGAATAAAGTTATGGGCAGAGAGGCCGCCAAAGGCAGAGGAATTAAGGGCGGTGGCTGGCAAGGCAGGATGAAAAGAATCGCCCCAATCATTGCCGCATCTTGTGGTATTGGCGGCTTTGGTGTTGCCTCTTTCTTTACGCAAATGGCAATGCCGTTTAGTATAGTTGCGCAGCTAAAAGAGAACTTTAACTCTATTGCCGTATCTCAACATGTTCGAACGCGACACCTATACACATACCAAACAGATGTGAATAAACGGTTGGTAAAAGATTGTAAGAAGGCACGCATTTTTGGTCCAGACAAGTTTTCAATTTCTCCTCGTCAAAAAGATAAATTTGATCGCATCGGTATTAAGGTAGACAAAAGCACTAACCCAACTACCCTGAAGTGGAAGGCTGACAATGGCGAAATGTTCACAATTTATCCAGACGAAGGCTATGACATGAGTGGAGCCGAAGGGCACGGCGTAACTCTCGATTCTTTTTATGAAGAAAACCAAGAATTTCGAGATAAATATGCCGCAGGCGCACGCACTTGGAGGGGTGGAGTTAAGGCCTGGTTCGATGGGATATGTAATAAATTCCTTGCCCATTTTGGTGTTAGTCGCGGCGTCTGGTCTCGTTTCAAAAAAGGACAGCTATTAGAAAGTGACCTAAAGAAAGTGCGCTCAACTGTGAGCGATGGGGCTCATGAAGGGACAATGCTTGTTGGTTCAAGCGGAACTGCTGAGCATGATGGCCATGTTGGTGAAATCCTAGATGGAGAGGGAGAACATCAAGGTTGGGGTGACAGAATAACGGAGACTCCAACTGGCGCCACTGTGGACGATAATGCTATCTATTCTGATGATATTGAGACTAACCATACAACTGGTCTTATTACGGATCCTAGTCCAAACTCATCTAAAATGCATACTAAATTATCAAATTTTGCTAATAAAGTGGCAGGTGCGGCCAAGGTTACAGGTAAGATTTCCGCAATTGCTTCTACGGTTTGTGGTATCATGACCGCCCTGAATGCTATTAACCTTGTCGTTCAGGCATATCAGACTACTCAAATTTTAAAGACAGTTACTGCTTTGTTTGAAGGTGTTCAAAAAGCCCAAGTTGAAGATTCTACAACTACACCTGTTCATGCAATCGGTCAATCGTTACTCATGGAAAGCACCAAGACATATAATTATCGGCAAAATCCTAACAGTGAGATTGTGTCGCAAGACCGTACTAGCAATGCCATGAGGTCCGCCTCGATGCAAGCAATGTATGGTAATCATGCAATTGATTATCACGACCTTAGTATACAGAGTTTTAGTTTAAGTAATGCTGCTGGTTGGATTGGCTCCGCACTTAGTACGATTAGTGGATGGACGGGAGATACATTCTATACGTGTACTCTCGCTCAACTTGCGGCTCATATGGCTGGAGCTGTTGGGGACATTGTCGATATTCTATTATGTATTTTCTCGGTTGGCATTGGCTGTCTAGTAGATATGTTAATAGATGCCGGCATAGCCTTTGTAGCAGACGTTATTAGAAATACCGCAATTTCATATATTGTTTCTATCGCAATGCCATTTGTTGTAAACATTATCACTCGTAAACTTGCAACTGAATTCTTTGGTGAAGATTTTGGCAATGCTATAGTTTCCGGTGGCAATTCTTATATGGCGGGGAACGGCCTAATATCGGGTGGATCAGTGGCAAACCAAGATTCATTGACGACATATCTGGCTTATAAAAACGAAGTTGATGAAGATAATGCTCGCATAGCGCGCGAAACGCTCAGTCCATTTGACTACACGTCAAAATACACTTTTGCCGGTTCAATGGTAGCGAAGATGATTCCGGTCATGACTAATACTTCTACTGTAATCGGCTCATTAACCAGCATCGGCAATGTCTTCACGAAATCTATTAGCAGTATTATGCCTGGTGCGTCTGCCGCCGCCGCCGGCATTACAATTCAAGAAGCCGCTAATCAGACTAAAGAACATTGCAACGAATTGGATTCTATCGGTGCAGTAGGCGACGCCTTCTGTAATCCATACATTATTACGGATACTTCTACACTCAGCGATGATCCTGGCGATATAGTAAATCAAATTGCGGAACTAAAGCCAGACTCTTTTGAAAGCGGCGAGGATAAGGATGTGCCGGTTATTAAAGAAAATAGTAATCTAGCAAAGTATCTTGTCTATTGTGGCCAACGTCAATCTCCATTTGGAATGATAGATAATAATATTCAGTCCGCAATAACAAACAAATATAGTACTGGAGCCCAGATAGTAGACTCTCTCGTTAATCAAATACCAGTAGTTGGAGATTTGATTGGCGTATTACAGGACATAGAATTATTAAATAACTACGGTTGGATTACTGGTAAAACATGTGTCACAAATAATCAACAAGAAGGCTTGGATCTTGCTCCTTCTTGGGATGAGGTTAAGTTATATCAACGCTTCTCTGAAGATCAGCGTCTAATTGAAAACATGGGCCTTGTAGAAAAATCATCCGTTACGGCTTTTCTAGACAAATACTATACTGAGCATCCAGATGATAACTCATATGAGGGTATTTTAGCTAGAAGGTCTGGCTTAACTAAGGATCAAGTTTCGGCAACTATTGGATATATGGAATACCTACAATGGCAAGATCAATATAACCCAATCGGTTACGCTCCATATATTCAAGAAGAAAAAGAAGAAGACCAACTCCATATTGAAGAAGATTATGATTATTATGGCAGCATAATCGCAGTAGCTCCAAATCTATTCTACGAAGAGCGTCGCATCCGCAACTTTGCTGCATAAAATAACCCAGGCCTCAGCCTGGGTTATTTGTTGGTTTTTAAAGATCATAATTTTCACTTATTCCATGTGGCGGTTCACCAAGCAGCTCAAGCAGCGGATCTATATCTGGATTGTTTCCGAGATGTTCGCAGAGATAAGTGTAGTAGACAATGGAATCGAATGTAATCGTATAGCGGAAATCTTTATTATCAACGTAGTAATCGCCCTGTTTCTTGTTTGCATATACGTCTATCATTTGCACGTAATGCATGGTCGATCTATCGCCATAATAATAAGAGACTCCGTAGCAGAATTTGTCGCCATATCTATCTCCGCCAACGACATTCGTGCTGCGCAAAGCAACGGTAGCATTATTGCAGTTAAAGGTGGGGATTATTGAATACCAGGAATAATTGTCCGGTATTCTAGCATCCAGTTCCCATCCTAAACTTTCAGAAAAGCGTACGCATTCCCACACGTCGTCATGAATATAATCCATGATGTTTGTTCTGGTCTGGATAGTCACACCGCGCACAGTCCATTCGTACATTCCGTCGGCATTCCTGTTTTCGCTCTGAGGAGCCTCCGTGGTCAGTTCGGTCGTCATTGTCGGTTCAGTCGACGGAGTTTCGGGATTATTCGTCCCACTATCTCCGCTACTGCATCCGGTCAGCATCAGGCAAGCTATCAGTAAAAACACAACTAAAGTAACGATTCTTTTCTTCATGGTTCAACCCTCCCTTGATTTCTGTCATTTTGTAGCCCATCTCTATATGAGCCCACACTGAGGAAAAGAATATCTCAAAGTTCGATACTGAAGTGGTTCAGAAATCTGCCATCCCACCTCTGTACTTGACGAGATTATATCACAAAATGCATAAAAATGAAAGCATAAGCGTTGAAAATATGATATAATATGCAAATATGGATTTCTGGAAACAATTCAAACCTGGTTTTACAATCTTAGCGCCGATGGAAGGCGTGACCGATATTGCTTTTCGTCAAGTTGTCGCCAAAGCGGCTCGTCCAGAGATTTTTTATACCGAATTTACGAATGTTAATAGCTATTCGAGTGAAAAAGGACGTCATAATGCGCTCGGGCGTCTCCAATACGAGCCAGAAGAACAACCAATCGTTGCTCAAATCTGGGGCACTCGTCCAGAAATGATTATTGAAACCGCTAACGCCGTTCGTGAACTTGGCTATAAGGCTGTTGATCTTAATATGGGCTGCCCGGATCGTCACGTTGTTGCAACTGGTGGCGGATCTGGCATTATTCGCACACCGGAAATCGCCGTGGAAGCTATTCGCGCCGCCAAAACTTCCGGTCTTCCGGTTTCTGTTAAAACCAGACTCGGCTACACGTATATTACTGAATGGCGCGATTGGCTCACGACTTTACTTATGGAACATCCGGCTGCACTGACGGTACATCTTCGTACTAAAAAAGAAATGTCCAAAGTGTCCGCTCACTATGAACTTATTCCAGAAATTGTCGCGCTAAAAAATGAAGTCTCACCGGAAACTACGCTCATCATTAATGGCGATATAAAAAATCGCCAAGATGGTCAAAAGATTGTCGCGCAGGGCGTAGATGGTATCATGATTGGTCGTGGTGTTTTTCAAAACCCATTCTGTTTCGAGCAAGAACCGCGTGAACATAGTAGAGAAGAGTTCCTTGATCTTATGCGCTATCATCTTGATTTATACGAAAAATACAACCTTGCGCCATATGATCCGCTCAAGCATTTTTATAAAATTTACATCAACAATTTCCCAGGTGCTTCTGAAATTCGTGCAAAATTCATGGAGACAAAATCCATCGCCGAGGCTAGGGAACTACTCGCAGAAATCACTTCTTCGAAATAACTTCATCGCGCGCTGCTAAGACTTTTTCGTAAATTTCTTCCATACGCGTAAGCGTATAAGAAATATCGTGTTTTTGTACTAATTTCAAACTGCCTTCTGACATCTGCTTTTGTTTTTCTTGGTCAGACAAAATATTCACCATCGCTTTTGCGACACCATCGACATCGTCGGCTTCGCATAAATAACCATTTTCATCCGTTTTTACTAGCTCTGGAATTGCGCCTGCTTTAACGGCGATACATGGTAAACCGGTTGCCATTGCTTCGAGTAATACAATGCTTTGTGTTTCCGTCTTTGATGTAATTGCAAAAACTGTACCAGTACGATAAATCTGCGGTAAATCTGCGCCAATTATGCGGCCCAAAAAGTGCGCATATGCTGTTAAACCAGCCTTGCTAATCATTTTTTCCAAGTCCGGACGAGCCGTACCATCGCCTACTATAACTAAATGTGCATCTGGTACTTTCCTATGTGCTTTTATAAACGCGTCTACTAGAATGTGTAGACTTTTCTCAGGATCAACGCGTCCTACATATAGAACAATTTGTTTATCGCGTGGAATATCGAAACGTTTATAAATATCATCTGCTGGTTTTCCTTTTGAAAACTTTGATAAATCAATACCATTGCTGATTGCTTCGACTGGCACTTTGAAATGTTTGCGATCTTTTGGGATTAAGTCCGCTACGGCCTGTTCTGTCGGCATCGTTGCATATTCGCTACGTTTTAAGAAACTAATAAAATACGCATTCATAGTTTTATTAATCGGTGCTTTCATCGATTTTGGCAGTTTTACTTGTTGCGTTAAATTATCCGGATACGCATGATCGGTTGAGACCATTGGAATATTTCGCTTCTTTGCATAATGGAACAATGACAATGCAACTGGCCCAGGCGATTGATTATGAATAATATCTGGTTGGAATTCATCCAAAACTTTTTTGATTTCCACGTATGGCGCATAACTGACATGAAGACCATTTCTATATATTAATCGCGGCAACTTTACACCTAAAACATCTTTTCTTTCTGGAACTTTATTTATTTGATCCGGGTAAAGATGCATTTTCGTAGAAGTTAATCGCACAACTTTAAAACCAAATTCTGGATCTTTTTCTATGCCAAAATCACCCGTCGTGCTTGGCGCCAAAACCAATACGTCATGACCGCGTTTTGTTAATCCGGCAGCCAAATTTCTTGAAAAAACAGCCACACCATTAATCATTGGATAATAAATATCCGACGACACAACTATCTTCATGAGGCAATTATAACACCTTATGGAGTATAATATTGGCATGGCAATTCCGAAAAAGATTCATTACGTCTGGGTTGGCGACGCACCGATTCCGAAGAAAGACCAACAGTTCATTAAGCACTGGAAAGAACTCAATCCAGATTTTGAAGTTAAACGTTGGTCTGAGAAAGACATTGATATGAACAAATATCCACTCGTCAAAAAAGCTATTGACGAGAAACGTTGGGCACTCGCCTCGGATATTATTCGTATGTACGCCATGTATAATGAAGGCGGCTTTTATTTTGACACTGACGTAGAGCTGTTGAAGCCACTTAAAGATTTTTTGAAATATGACGGCGTCGCTAGCTGGGAATCACGCTATTGGTTTACGACATCAAGTTTTGCCGCTAAAAAGCATTCACCATGGATTGGCAAAGTTCTTAAGCGTTACGAAATTACACGCCCGAAAAAAATCACCAACGACACTTTTATGCGCACCGTGCATAGCCCATCTATTTATGCTAAAGATTTTTACAACATTAAATGCGACGGTAAAACTCGCGAGTATGCTGACGGCAAATTCATCACACTAGCTCCTGAATACTTTAATCCGAAGCATTATATGACCGGCAAAATGCGCCAAACTGAGAATACTGTTGCGATTCATCACTACGCTTCGACTTGGCATAGTAAATTTGAGAAATTCATGGCCGATTGGGGAGTTTTCTGGGTCAAACTCATGGGTCCAACTTTCCGCATTTGCGAGTTTTGCTACCATAAAATCATCACCATCAAGATTAGGCGCGAGCTTAAATAAGTGATAAAATAATAAATATGAAAAAAGTCAAAAAACCAGCCGCCGTCGTTAATCGTCGTGCACATTATGACTATAATCTTTCCGATAAACTTGATGTCGGTATGGTTTTGAATGGCCCACAAGTTCGTCTCATCCGCGATCATCATGTCCAATTAAAAGGAACCTACGTGACGATTCGTAATCATGAACTATGGCTTTTGAATCTTACTCTTGGCACCGAAACAGCAGAGAACATCAAGTTGCTTGCCACTAAAAAACAAATTGCTGCGCTTGAGCGCGCCAAAGTAGATGGTTCCACGATTGTACCAGTCGAACTTCATCCAGGCAAACGTCATATCAAACTCACCATTGCTGTTGGTGAAGGTAAGAAAAAATATGACAAGCGCCAAACTATTAAATCTCGTGATTTAGACCGCGAACGCTCTCGCTATTAGTCTGTTATTATGGTATAATTTACAAAAGTATGGCTCGCATGCAGGCGAGCTTTTATAAACGAAAAAGATAATGGAGCAACCTATATGAGAGCATTAGCGAAAGATCTCACTGTCAAATCTGGTAAAGTCGAGCTTGCTGGTTGGGTAAATTCCCGTCGTGATCATGGTGGATTAATTTTCATCGATATGCGCGACCACA
>JAEEGL011516641.1_pt1 | contig 10288 bp, 9 predicted proteins | sample 9134231 | NCBI WGS metagenome assembly JAEEGL01 (sample SAMN16246548, study PRJNA631951) | gut metagenome | biome: gut microbiome; feature: rumen; material: fiber-attached | host: Bos | place: Iran: Karaj | collected 2018-10
AGATCGTTGCCATCCACGAGGGAAAAATGACAGAAGGAGGTAATTTCTGATGGCTGTAGTTTTCGAACCCACAAAAGGCCTTACAGATAAGCCTTTCCACTATTGCCCCGGCTGCTGCCACGGCATCATCCACAGACTTGTCGCTGAGACACTTGTCGAGCAGGATGCACTTGAGACAGCAGTAGGTGTTGCATCCGTCGGATGCACTTACAACTCTTACGAATACATCGCTTGCGACATGGTCCAGGCTGCTCACGGAAGAGCACCGGCTGTTGCAACCGGTATCAAGAGAAACCTCAAGGACAGCTTCGTCTTCACATATCAGGGAGACGGCGACCTCGCTTCCATCGGTACAGCCGAGATCGTTCACGCAGCAGCAAGAGGCGAGAAGATCACAGTTATCTTCGTCAACAACGCTGTTTACGGAATGACGTCAGGCCAGATGGCTCCTACGACACTCGTAGGCCAGGTCACAACAACATCACCTTGGGGACGTAATCCTGAAACACAGGGTTATCCTATCAACGTTTCCGAGTTCCTTGCACAGCTTCCGGGCGCTGCATATGTTGAGCGTGTTGCGGTAACTGATTTCAAGAACATCCAGAACGCAAAGAGAGCTCTCAAGAAGGCTTTCGACGTTCAGAAGAATAACCTTGGTTTCTCACTCGTTGAGATCCTTTCCACATGCCCTACAAACTGGGGCAAGGAGCCTCTGGCTGCTATGGAATGGCTCAAGACTAACATGATGACCCAGTATCCTCTCGGATGCTACAAGGGTGCAGACCTCAAGTTCGATGAGAACGGCAACTATGTTTCGGGCGCAACACCTGCTACCGCAAACAATTGCGTTAACGTTGGGGAGGTGAAGAAATGATTGATTTCTCTGTAATTTTTGCCGGTTTCGGCGGTCAGGGAATCCTCTCCGCAGGCAAGATGGCAGCAGAAGCTGCTCTTTACGAAGGTAAGGAAGTTTCATGGTTCCCTTCATACGGACCTGAAATGCGTGGCGGTACCGCTAACTGCTCCGTCGTAATTTCCGACGAGGCTATCGGTTCTCCCGTAGTCAACGATGCAGACGTAGTTATCTGCCTCAACCAGCCTTCAATGGAGAAGTTCGAGAAGCAGCTCAAAGCAGGAGCTCTCATGATCCTCGATTCTTCCCTCATCAAGACAAGACCTGAAAGAACAGACATCAAGGTTATCGCTATGCCTGCTTCCGACATCGCTTCAGAGCTCGGAAAGATGATGTTTGCTCCTATCACAATGATGGGCTGCATGGCAACAGCAACAGGATGCTTCACAAGAGACTCTTTCGAGAAGTCACTTTACGAGATCCTTCCTGAGAGAAAGCACGGACTCATTCCCACCAACATGGCAGCGTTCGATAAGGGCGCAGCTTTCGCTCAGTAATTAACTGTATAACAGTTCAACCAAGGACCGTCTCAAATGCGAGGCGGCCCTTTTATTCTTGTCTGTTATCTGAGCATATAAGGAAATGTTTTTTCTTTCCCTTATATGCAAATAAATAAGATAAATCATTTGAATCGGTTTTTATGACATATAAGAAAGAGTGTTTTCTATCTGTTATATGCAAAACAGTGATCATATGCTGAAATTGAGCCTCGAAAAGCATATAAGGAGACCCCAAAATGCTCTGTTATATGCAAAACAACTGAAACCGTTAACTGTATAACACCCGTCAAACCCTTGACTTGCGGGCTTTTCAGCCATTTTGAAAAAAATTTGCGATAAACACCATAAAACAGTTGACAACAGTTATAAACTGTTATACACTGTTTGCAGATGGCAGGGAGCAACCGGTAACCCGATCATCCGGAAAAGAAAAGCCGGCACGCAGGCGAAGGGAATAAGCGCAGGTGCAGCCGGACAGAACAGTTAAGGAAAGTGAAAGGTATTAAGGGTTAAGAGTATGTGGACCAGAAAGCAGTTAAAAGAAAATGCGAAAAAGATACTGTCCAAGAATTATTGGAAGGCGTTCCTCGTTACGCTGGTACTGATTACGGTAACAGGTGCAGGATCGGGAGCTATGAGCGGAGCAAGCAACAGCATCTCAAGCTTCTCGAATTATAAGTTCAACAGATCCTCAGGCGGTGACGCTAAGATCACATTGAACACAAACCGCAATGACGATGATCAGGACAAAGAAAAGAATAATGACAAGAACAATGACAACGGCAAGAATGCTGACGTCAACGTAGATCTCGGAAAGGACGGCAAGTTCAGCATTAAGGTTGAAAACGGCAAAGTCTATATCAACGGCAAAGAGATCACGGCAGAAGACGGAGACGTTAAGGTCGTTATCAACGGCAAGGACTTCAGAATCAACAGCAGTGAAGGCAAAGTAAAGTTTAACGGCAACGAGTTCAACATCGGCGATGCAAGCGGAAGCGTCTCATTCGAAGACGGCAAGCTTATTATCAAGAACGATGAAGGTTCTGTGGTATTCAGCGGCAACATGAATGAAGGCAAGGAAGCTATAGGACTTGCACTCGGAATCTTCGCAGTCATCTTCGGAGCAGTAATGTTCTTCGTCTGTGTTATCGGAACACTCCTCGACATCTTCGTCATCAATCCGGTAAAGGTCGGCGGATACAACTTCTTCAACAGACAGCGTGAAGGCACATCCAAATTCACAAACATCTTCGGTGGATTTGCTCATGGCCACTACAAGGCATCCATCCGCAACATGTTCCTCATGGATCTGTATGTATTCCTCTGGTCGCTCCTGTTCGTGATCCCGGGCATCATCAAGAGCTACTCTTACTGGATGGTTCCTTACATCACAGCAGCAAATCCGAATCTCTCCGCAAGCAGAGCTTTCGAGATCAGCAAGAAGACAATGAGCGGCAACAAGTGGCGCACATTCGTACTCCAGCTTTCATTCATCGGATGGGATCTCCTCGCTTGCCTTACATTCGGAATCGGATTCTACTTCCTCGCTCCTTATAAGGAAACAACATATGCTGAACTTTACGGAGCACTCAAGCAGAAGGCGATCACAGAAGGCATTGCAACAGAAGAAGAACTTGCAATTGCAGCATAATTTAAGTTAATAACGGCCGTCGCAGGGTTATAATAGAAAAAGGGACCTGCGGCGGTCCGTTATTTTTGAAACCAACGCCCGAAAGGAGACGCAATGCACATAATCATCAACAACTCATCGATGGTTCCGATTTATGAGCAGATCGTCGATCAGATCAAGGCCGCTATAGTCACCGGTGAGATAAAGCCCGGTGACTTGCTTCCGTCTGTGAGGCAGCAGTCCAAGGATCTGAGGATAAGCGCCCTTACGGCGAAGAAAGCATATGACGCTCTTGAAGAAGAGGGGTTTGTCACTACGGTCCACGGCAAGGGAACTTTCGTGTCGGAGACCAATAAGGACAGGATCTATGAAGAGCAGGTACGTGATGTCGAAAAGGATATGGCGAAGGCTGTTTTGAAGGCGCGTCAGTCAGGCATCAGGGATGAGGATATCAAGAGCATATTCGAAATGATCATGGAGGACAGATAGGAATGGCACTGCTTTGCATGGAGCATGCCTCGGTGAGGTATGACCGTTTCAATCTCGATGTCTCCCTTACGGTAGAATCCGGAATGATCACCGGACTTATAGGCAGAAACGGCTCAGGCAAGACGACAACTTTCAAGGCGATCGTTGATGTTGTTAGGGCAGGGGGGAAGACCGAGATATTCGGTAAAGACAACAGAAGACTTACTGAAGATGAGCGTTCGCAGATAGGCATCGCCTATACGGATATCTTCTTCAGCGGTGAATATAAAGTGTCCGCGGTCAGGCGGATCCTGAAAGCTGCATATAAGAATTTTAATGCAGCTGAATACGACAGGCTGATCAAGCGTTTTGACATACCGACAAGGGGAAAGATCCGCAATCTTTCTACCGGTGAACTTGCCAAGCTCAGGTTCATTTCGGCGATGTCTCACGACGCAAAACTGGTAATCCTGGATGAGCCTACTTCGGGACTCGACGTCGTCGCAAGAGACGGCATTCTTGATGAGCTTCGAAGCTACATGGAAAACCATGAGGATGCTGCTATCCTTCTGAGCTCCAACATAACGCAGGATCTTGAAGGCCTGACTGATGACGTTTACATGATCGATGAGGGAAAGATCGTCCTTCACGAGAACACGGACACGATAACTGACGATTACGGCCTCGTTAAGTGCACCGACGAACAGTTTGAAAAGCTCGACAAGGAATATGTCAGAGGCTTTAAGGATGCGCCTTACGGAAAAGACGTGCTGGTATCGCAGAAGCGTTACTACATGGAAAATTACCCTGCGCTGGCTGTTGAGGACGGAACCTTAGACCAGTGTCTGATCGTGCTTGCGGGAAAGAAGGAGGATAAGAAATGAAAGGTTATCTGACTTACTTTTTCGAGCAGCACAAAAGGATGGCATTAGGATACGGCGCAATGCTCCTGATAGTCCTGATCTTTGCCGTCAGCCTCAAGACAACGACGATACCGGTCTCGGTTGCGATCCTTTATGTAAGCATATTCGCATCGCTTTCTCCGGTGGCTTCACTCAATTCTGACAGGGAGATAGATGAGCTTCTTTCACTCCCGGGCGGAAGAAAGAACCTTGTTACTTCACAGTATCTGAACGCTGTATTTGCGCTTTTGGGCAGCATTGTATCTGCTGCGATCGTTACGCTCCTGGCTTTGGCTTTCACACTCGGCAAGGCGCATCTGCCTTCACTCATGGTGATCTCACTCGTTATCTCGATTTCGATGATAATAACCGCGATAATGGTGCCTCTGTCCATGGTATTCGGTAAGAAGGGACTTCTGATAGGATTTGCTGCGACGATGTTCATCGGCTTCCAGACTGTTGTAAGGATGCTTTTGACAAACGGAGGCGCGGTTCTTTTCAAGATATTGAAGGACTATACGGTAGGTCACCAGATCGAGGGAATCTCCGTCGTTATCAGTGACAACATGGCACTTCCTGATGTAACGAATCCGGTATCCGTGATAATGACTGCAGGCACTGCCGTTACTGCGCTTGTGTCGTCTTATATCATCGCGCGGCTGGTGTTCTCACGGAAAAACTTCCAAGTGAACAAATTGTAAAAATGCACAAAACGCGGTAATTCTTACCGCGTTTTTTTGTGTTTTCGGATGGTAAAATTTTCTTAATAGTATATAATTAGAACAGCGTGGATAATTCTGCGCGCTATTCGGCTTGCCTGTTTTTGCCGCGGTGGGCATCAGGGGCCGGACGAAGTTTATTAGGAGGCACAAAGCACGTATATGGATGCTGCTTATTTGTTCAACAAGGGCGAGAACTACATGAGCTACAAGTTCCTCGGGGCTCACCCTTACGAGGATGAGTACGGGAAGGGATTCATTTTCAGAGTCTGGGCACCCAACGCGAGAATGGTCACTGTCATGGGCGATTTCAACGACTGGAATCCCAATGAGTGCCAGATGTTCATGCTCGGCAAGACAGGAATATGGGAACAAAAGGTTCCGGGCGCACAGCAGTGGGACCGCTATAAATACAGAGTCGTAGGCAAGGATAACCGCATTTACGAGAAGGGTGATCCGTTTGCCAGACATTTCGAGACGAGACCGAACAACGCTTCGATCATCTACGATCCGGAAGACTATATCTGGAACGATGATGAATTCTGCAGAAAGCGTACTGACGCTCTCGCGCCGAAGCCCATCAATATCTATGAGCTTCACCTGGGTTCATGGCGCCGTCATCCCGACGGGAATTTCTTCTCATACAGAGAACTCGCCATAGACCTTTCAGATTACTGCAAGAAGATGCACTACACCCACATCGAACTCATGCCAATCCTTGAGCACCCGCTCGATGATTCATGGGGATATCAGGTTACGGGATACTATGCCGTAACATCGAGATTCGGTACGCCTGCGGACTTCAAGTTCATGGTCGACGTTCTCCACCAGAACGGCATCTCGGTCATTCTTGACTGGGTTCCCGCTCACTTCCCGAAGAACCTCGAAGGCCTTGTAAGATTTGACGGCACACCCTGTTACGAGTACGCGGATCCGAGGATCGGCGAGCACCGTGAATGGGGCACCTATGTTTTCGATTATTCCAAGAACGAGGTTATCTCGTTCCTTATCTCAAACGCGGTATTCTGGATCGATGAGTTCCACTTGGACGGTATCCGTGTGGATGCAGTATCTTCAATGCTCTACCGCGATTACGGCCGCACCCAGTACATTCCGAACAAGTACGGTGGCAACGAGAATCTTGAGGCGATCGAGTTCTTCAAGAAGCTCAATTCCACACTCAGAAAGAACTATCCTTATGCGATGCTGATCGCTGAGGAATCCACTGCATGGCCCAAGGTCTCACATCCCGTTGAAGACGGCGGATTGGGCTTTACGCACAAGTGGAACATGGGCTGGATGCATGACACGCTCGACTACTTCTCGACGGATTCATATGCGAGGGGATGGCATCACGACGAGTTCTGCTTCTCGATGATGTACGCTTTCGCAGAGAACTATATCCTGAGCCTTTCACACGACGAGGTCGTTCACGGAAAGCATTCCCTGATCGACAAGATGCCGGGTGACATCTGGAGAAAGTTCGCGTCTCTGCGTACGATGATGCTCTATCAGATCAGCCATCCGGGCGCAAAGCTCAATTTCATGGGCGCTGAATTCGGTCAGTTCATCGAGTGGCGTTTCTATGAGCAGCTCGAGTGGTTCCTGCTCGACTATGAGTCTCACAGGCTCCTGCAGAACTTCAATTCAGAGCTCAACAAGTTCTACATCGATCATCCTCAGATGTGGATCGATGACCATACATGGGCAGGCTTTGAATGGATCGCCGCAGACGATATCAAGAACAATGTTTTCGTATACAAGAGATCTTCGCCGAACCCGAAGGAGAACGATATTTATGTCGCTCTTAACATGGTTCCTCAGCCTCTTGAAGAGTATGACATCCCGGTCTATGAACTCGGCACATACCGTCTTGTTTTCAATACGGACGACATGAGCCACGGCGGATCCGGTTATCCTACCGGAACTGACGCAATGGGATGCGTTGAGGCGATCGACGAGCCCATGAACGGCAAGCCGTATCACATCACTATCAATCTGCCGCCTCTCGCAGGAATCTACTTCATGAAGGTGAAGGATCCCAAGCCGAAGAAGGCTGCAAAGAAAGCTTCTGCCAAGAAGCCGGCAGCAAAGAAAACTGCTTCCGAGAAGGCGGAAGAGAAGAAGCCCGCAGCAGTAAAGAAGGCGCCTGCAAAGAAGCCTGCTGCTGAAAAGGCTTCAAAGCCCGCAGCGAAGAAAACTGCTGCAAAAAAGCCTGCGGCAAAGCCCGCTAAGGCAACCGAAAAGAGTAAATAAAATAAGGATATAAACCGGAGGTAAAATTATTATGGCTAAGACTGAAGTCGTTGCGATGATACTCGCAGGCGGACAGGGAAGCAGACTCGGCGTCCTCACGAAGAAGATCGCCAAGCCGGCAGTTCCGTTCGGAAGCCGTTACAGGATCATCGATTTCCCGCTGTCAAACTGCGTTAACTCAGGATTCGAGATAGTCGGTGTTCTTACGCAGTATCAGCCCCTCGCACTTAACACTTACGTCGGCAACGGACATCCGTGGGACCTCGACCGTAACAATGCAGGTGCGTACATACTTCCGCCTTACCAGACGGCAGGCGGCTCTTCCTGGTACAAGGGAACCGCAAACGCTATCTATCAGAACATGAGCTTTATCGACGATAACAACCCCAAGTACATCGTTGTTCTTTCAGGCGACCATATTTACAAGATGGACTACGCCGCAATGCTCAAGGCTCATATAGACAAGGGCGCTGACGCAACGCTCGCAGTCTATGAGGTACCGTGGGAAGAGGCACCGAGATTCGGTATCCTCAACACCAAGGAAGACGACATCATCGAGGAGTTCGATGAGAAGCCCGCTAAGCCTAAGAGCAACCTTGCTTCGATGGGCGTTTATATCTTTACATGGGACGTTTTGAGACAGGCGCTCATCGATGATGAGAACGATCCTAACTCAAGCAATGACTTCGGTAAGAATATCGTACCTAACCTTCTTGCTCAGGGCAGAAAGCTCTGCGCTTACAGATTCTCCGGTTACTGGAAGGATGTAGGAACGATCAGCTCCCTTTGGGAGACCAACATGGATATCCTTGATAAGCCTGAAGAGATCAACCTTGTAGACAGATCCTGGAAGATCTTCTCAAGGAACCCGGTCAAGCCTTCTCACTTCATCGGAAGCGGCGCGAAAGTAAAGAACTCCGCTCTGACGGACGGCTGCCGTATCTTCGGTGACGTTGAGCATTCTGTTCTTTCAGAATCAGTAATCGTTGAGAAGGGCGCGATCGTTAAGGACTGCGTTCTAATGCCGGGTGTAGTCGTACAGGAAGGCGCGCACATCGAGCGCTGCATCGTTGACTTCGGAACGATAATCGGTAAGAACGTTACGGCCGGTGCATTCGTCGATGGCGAAGGTGCTTACACCAACAAGAAGATATGCTCTGAAGGCATCTGCGTATTCGAGCGCGGCCTGAAGATCAAGGACGGCGTTGCCATTCCCGGCAACAGCATGATCGATTCCGATGTTCAGGTCTCTGATGAAGAGAGCGTCATCGAATCAACATTCAGGGTGTGAGCTTGAGGAAAAGGAGATACAGATATGTTTAACAATACAATGGGCTTGATCTTAGCCGACAACAAAAAGATATCATTAGGTGAGCTCTCCAATCCGCGTGCTCTTTCCGCAATGCCTTTCGGCGGCCGTTACAGGATCATCGACTTCATGCTTTCGAACATGGTCAATACCGGTATCAAGAACATCGGACTTCTTACATACAACAAGTACAAGTCCCTGATGGACCACACCGGAACAGGCGGAGCATGGTCACTCGACCGTAAGAACGACGGTCTCCACATCCTGCCTCCTTACGTTAACTCCGAGGCTACCGGAATCAATTCCGATGAGGAGCTTACGGGAATCATGGACTTCTTAAGACAGTCACGTACGACATACATCATCGTTACAGGAGCCAACATTATCCTTAACACGACATTTGATGCATTCATCAAGTCTCATGAGGAATCCGGCGCTGACATCTCCGTCATGTACAACCGTGACGGCACGAAGTTCGGCAGCCCTTCATACATCTTAGACATTGATGAGGACGGATTCGTAAGGGACATGCTCTACAATCCGAACAAGGCTGCTTCAACGAAGTCTTCACTCGGCATCCTGTGCCTGAGAAGAGACCTCTTGATCGACATCCTCGCGCGCCAGATGGCACACGGCCAGCAGCATTTCGGAATCCATTCGATCGTTAAGATGTACGATGAACTCAAGGTTCACGGATTCGAGTATTCAGGAGTTGCTCTGAGGATCAACAGTGTTCAGACATACTTCAACGCATCGATGTCTCTCATCAACGATTCAGTCAGGAACAATCTGTTCTGGAGCGGCGATCCGATCTACACGAAGGTCAAGGACGAAGCTCCGACACTTTATTTCGACAACGCGGACATGAGCAATTCGATCGTATCCGACGGTTGCCGCATCTACGGTAAGGTTGAGGAATCAGTCCTCTTCAGAAGTGTAACGATAGCAAAGAACACGACGGTCAAGAACTGCGTCATCATGCAGGACTCACACATTTCCGAGAACTGCCATCTTGAGAACGTCATCCTTGACAAGAACGCCTTCGTCAGGCCGGGAGTGCGTCTTGTAGGCCATCCCGATTACCCCATCGTCATAGGAAAGGGCGCAGGTATCTGATATGGAAAAAACTATCAAAGTTCTACTCGCTTCATCCGAGTGCAGTCCGTTTGTTAAGGTCGGAGGTCTTGCTGACGTAGTAGGAAGCCTTCCGGTCGAACTCAACAAGCAGGGTGTAGATGCAAGAGTCATCATCCCGCTGTACAAGAAGATCAAGGTCAAATACAATGACAAGCTTCAGTTCCTCGGCTGGAAGATGGTCCATATGGGCTGGCGTTCACTCTATGCGGGTCTGTTCTCAATGGAGATGAACGGCGTCACTTTCTACTTCGTGGACAATGAGTACTATTTCAACTTTGACCAGATCTATGTTGACTATGTTTTTGACATCGAGCGTTACTGCTTCTATCAGCGTGCGGTCCTCGACTTCATGGGCGACTTCATGAACTTCGAACCGAACGTTCTGCACTGCAATGACTGGCAGACCGGCATGATGCCCATGCTGCTCGACTGCCACTTCAAGAAGCACGGCTAT
>JAEEGL011741189.1_pt1 | contig 10288 bp, 9 predicted proteins | sample 9134231 | NCBI WGS metagenome assembly JAEEGL01 (sample SAMN16246548, study PRJNA631951) | gut metagenome | biome: gut microbiome; feature: rumen; material: fiber-attached | host: Bos | place: Iran: Karaj | collected 2018-10
ATCAAGGCATTTCTTAACAGTTGCCTGGACGGTATTCTTCTTACCCTTAAGAACAGCATTTTTAAGTTCGTCCGTGGGACTTACAGGCAACATCGCATTAAGCATTCGTTGCGAGCCATCCTCTGCAGATGTTCTCAGGTCAAGGTTCGTCCTTAGACGAGAATTCCCCTTCGCCTCTTCAAACAGTCTTTCCAGTAATTCTTGAGTTATTATCATATTCCTGCTATTTATTTAGAGATGCCAAATACTCTTCGTGAAGGTGGTAGTACTTCATCTTAAACAATACATATGCCACAGCCAGCACAGCCGCTGCCCCTACCAGATATACCCAGTGCGCCAGCACCGTATTCGGGCACAGATATATAAATCCAAGCGATACCACCAGCTGCATAGCCATATACAGCAGGCTCACTACCACATGGCTCATCTTCAGCTCATTCGCCATCAGTTGATACGCATGCTTACGATGTGCCTGCCCTAGATTTTCATGCAGCATAATACGATGGAATATAGTCATGCTTCCATCAATGCCATACACTAAGAAGAATACTATCCATGTCACATCTAGTGTCGCCAGCATCAGTTTACCCAATGCGAACAAGATAATGAATGCAATACCTATGCTACCGACATCACCGGCAAAGCACTTCGCCTTACCCTTCGGTCTGAAGTTAAACAGGCTAAATACAATCAAACCTATGATGGCCACAATGAGGTACGATTCATCAATGAAACCCATATTGTGGTTCAACAAAGCTATTGGCAAAAGCATTGCAAATCCGTATGCTGCTGTGATTCCATTAATACCATCCATGAAATTAATGATATTAGTAGCCCCCACGCAGAAGAAAAGCGCGATTAAGATTGCCACCACAGTCCATATCCAGCTGTCAAATGCACTAAACAGTCCGATACTCCAAAACATCAGCAATATCGAAACTATCTGCACCACCATTCGCAAACTGTCAGGCAACGAATGTATATCATCCACAAAGCTGATGCCAGCCACCATAAAAAGGCCAACAAGGAACGGAATATAAGGGATAATATCATTCCCCTGCACCACCTTCATCACAGCCCACGCAATCATGCTAAGGCTAAAGATGATTCCGCCTCCACGAAGAACTATCGTCGAGTGGCTCGACCTTTCATTCGGCTTGTCAATGATGTTAAACTTATCCGCAATGCGGAAGTAAATCAACTCTGCCGCCAACAGCAGCACAAAAATAATTATATAAGTCATCCACATAATCCCAAAATATTATTTCCCTTTATCCAAAGCTTCACCGTGTCAGGAATGTCCCCTGACACATTCTTTTTATCATCCATCTTTCGTCTTGGGTCATAACCATAAATCGATATTTTTTAATCAAATTTCTCTATCGAACAATATCTCGTTTCGTTCTCGAGAAACTCATGTACCATGCTTGCAATATCCATATTCGTAAGGTTAGAATAAGAATCTGTTCCCTAATCCTTTTATATAATCTTTAACTCCATTTAGTATCATATTAATCCACACTTTAATAGAGTCAAGGGGGAATATGGTGGAGATCGTAATAATATCTGCAGATCTTCGATATAATGTTGTTAACTTTCTTTTCGTCACACTGTATTCATTCAGGTAACTTCTATCAATATTCTGTCCAAAATTACCAGTCTCTAAAACTACCCTAAGTATTTTATCTGCCTTCTTTTTCCACTTAGTAGAAGAAGAATATAGTGGCATCGCTTCAACCGGCATTCCAAGATGATTTACGGCCAATGACGAGAATGCCCTCCATTCCGACATGACACCCATTTCTCTTAATCGACCATCTAATAATCCATGATCTAAAGTTGCACGATATGTCCAAATTAGTCTACACCAATCACATATCTGTCTCAGTCCGATACCTTCCCTATAAAAATGTTGGAGAATATGAGAAAAAACATATATCACATCTTCATCGGCATTGGGAATAAACACTTGAGTATGTCCATTCTTCCAAGAGCGAACTTTTCCTTCATAGAAAATTGCGCATTGAACTTTATCTATAGTTTTATCTATACGACCCCACAACCCACTTCTCAACGTTCCGTGCAGTTCTACCACCCATGGATCTATATTTAACGCCAAATGTTTATTATAAGCATTTTCATTATCAATATAATCAGCGACTTTTTTCAAGCAATGTGTAGCATTCTTGTAATTCTTCTCACTCAAAAACAAATCCACATCACCACTGGCTCTCCATAGCGGCCGCTCGTAACATTGTGCAATGCCTTGGCCTTTTAATAATAATGCATATATATCTTCCTGCCTTAGTTTCAATATAAGTTGTTCTATGAATTCGTCCATCGCTGTGTTTACATTCTCAATTTGAAGCACATCTCCAGCGACTGCAAGCGAAACCTCCTGCGGGATTCTCAAATCTGCTACATGCTCGAAACCCGCAGCCAATAATCCTACAACAGATTGCTCTTGTGCTATTTTATAGATAGTGTCGAAATTGACAACACCAAATTGAGAGAGCGGCACATCCTGTTCCCATAAGCCTGCTCTCACAAAGGCCATTAATGCTTGCTGATTATTACTTAACACAACAAGAAAAGACTTTAATCCCCAATATACTTATAATTTTTTCCCAAATCCCGATTCAGCCTACTGATGAACCCTCTGACAGAAAAATAATCTCTGTCTTTTTTACTATATTTTATTTTTTTTCTATTATCAAAAAAAGACAGATTAATATCATCCGGTTTATCTATAACCAAGATCTTATCAGGTGAATAAAAAGATAATTCCTTAATCTTCTTATTAGTTGTAATTAGTAACTTATCATAAAAAACAGCTTCACATACTTTAATCGTCATACCTTCACTATCTCCTTGTATCACATCAAGAAGACAATCAGCCCCTTCTATATAGTTTAAAACCTTATCATAGGGTATCAATTGGTTATAAATAATCTCATCAGTATGTACCTGTTTATCATCAGGCACGTTGAAAACAAAAAATCTTCGATCAATTCCAAGCTCTTTTAATCTGTTAAACACAGAAATTAGCATCGCGAATCTATCTTTTGCTCGACCAACATAAAATACACCATTTTTAACTATATTAACATTCCTGTTCTTAGAATAAATTAAGGGTGAATACTTAAAAGAGTATTTAATGGCATCTGAAGGGTCAAATGCATAAATAACATCATAATAATGAGATAAAGAACCTATAAAATCATGTTCATTCGCACCGCTAATTCTAACAACGTTAGTAAACATATAGACTAGTTTAATATTCTTAAAATATCTCCTCAAGTATAGTAAAAATGGCACTTCATTCGCTATTTTATTTCTATCATAAATCACTAAGCATAATTCACAATTTCTATCAGAGCAAATATGTCTACAAAAGTATGAATACCATATTGATTTAAGTGGTATAATGCCTTTAAATCTAGGAGAGTAATGAAGGCGTATTAAACAAGTCAGGAAACCTTTGGGCGGACACGGATATGTATAATTTAATACCTTCGCATTTTCTACATATTTCATGTCACCTAAGGAAAATCTACACCAATCAGTAGAATTACCTAATACAACAAAACTTTTCATCAATCTTTAATTGGATTTAATTTTATTCAAAACTCCGAGCTTTTTCTAATAGCTCCTCAAAAGATTCAAATAAAGGATTGGTACTCATAAAATTCCTGAGTACAAGCTCCTTATCATCACCATGAAATGGCAGTTTACGTAGAAAGTCACAGTTTTCTTTTGTTCTTTTTAAATACAATACCGCAAACCATCCCATATCATCACTAGTAGGGACACGTTTCATAACGTTTTCGATATGTTTAATCCTTTTAACTGCAGCTGCTACCCTGTCTTTCTCTTTCTTCTTATAGTAGTCATCTATAGAACATATTACACGAGCTGGGCTACCTGCACAAACAGAATTACTTGGCAAATCTCTTGTTACCACAGAATTTGCACCAATAATAACATTGTCTCCAACCTTCACATCGCCAATAATAATACTATTCCATCCGAGAAAAACATTATCACCGATCTCAATATAGCGCCCAGGGTCTGGCAAAAAATCATTATGTGATTTCCTAAGAACGCTCCATGAATAATCATGATTTAAAAATTGAACATTCTTTGTGATGCAACAATTTGCACCGATTTTTAAATAAGACAGACGCTTTTCGTCTATTACGGTATGGGCAGGGTCAAAGAAAAAAGTGTTAACACCAATCTTACCCCCCCCCATTCTAATATATTCAGCCAATTCTTCTGAAGTTGACCTATGTGGATAAATCTGGCGGAACAAAAACGACTTTATGGTTTTCTTAATATCAAACATAACAAATATCTTTATATAAATTGATTTATTAACTTAATCCAATTGCCCTTTATATTTTCTGGTGTAAAAAAACGACTTCTCGTCTTAGCCCGATTTCTCAATAATTGAGAGTAACTATTATCTGTTATTATCTTAATTATAGCATCTGCAAGAAGATAATCACTCTTCTCAAAATTAATATCATTCACATCGAAAGGGGTTGTTGTAAACGGGGGTATTAGAATACCATATTGAGCTTCACAAATGCAATTATCATCCCCGCTTGTTGCGCCTCCAAGTATTTCTCCCGGGCCACACGGGCAGTCTGCAGAAACAACAGGCATTTCACATGCAAGGGCCTCTAACAGTACATTACCAAGCCCTTCATATATAGAGGGGAAAATAAATGCCTGACATTTTGACATAAATTTGTGGTGATTCTTTACATACCCCAAAAAATGAACGTTGTTAATCACACCCAGTTTCTTTGCATAATCAATTAATTGGGTCCTTAAATCACCTTGCCCAAAAATGACTAGCTGGCATTCGGGGATGGTTTTATTAACTACAGAAAGTGCCCTTAACAAATGCCATTGTCCTTTTTGTTCATGAAGTCTGCCTGCTGTAACTATCGTAGGTTTATCCCAATCGTAATCTGCAATTAAATGATCAACCTCAGAGCTTTCCCTGTAAAACCAAGATGCATCACATGAGTTATATATTGTAACAACCTTATCTTGTGGATAATCAAAATTCTTAATCAAATCAAGGCGTGTTCCTTCTGATAAAGATATTGTCATGTCAGCGTGTTTGCCACAATATGTTATAAAAAACTTATCAAGCCGTGATAACTGTATTTGTGACATTGTATTTCTAATTGAAATGAACACCTTATCATCTCCTTTGGTTAATACATTGTACAAATTGGCCTTGGGCATAAAACTGATGGTAAGATCAAGTTTATATTGTTTTTTGATACGCTTAATTATTAGGTACCTCTTAATAAGGTTTAATAACTGACCAGCCTTACTATTTGACGCCTTAACACCAACATCGATAATAGTCCCTTTATATGGATATGCTATATTATCTACTTCAAATAGAATAAGATAAACATTATAATTATCTGACAAATCCCTAGAAAGGTTGGCAACAGCCCTTTCTGCGCCACCACCTCTCAAACTTTGAACAATTATACCAATATTCTTCATTACTATTAATTTGTGGATATAAATTTTGCTTTAGGGAACTTTTCTACTAAACTAAGCACTGCAACCTTTTTATTCTTTTTATAATCATCATAGTTATATGTTAGCCAAACGGATTGAAGAATACGTAGTTTCCAACTCCAGATGATGAAGTGGTTCTCTCGAGAACAACAAGGAATCCTCTAAACAACAAATATATAAAATAAATTAACATCACAATATTCCCATTTCCCTTTTTTGTTTTTTTGAATGAATCCGTTGAATATATTACTGACGGGATTAACATTGAATATAAAGGCGTAAGAACGATTTCCATGCGCTCTATTACTTCAAATGAATATGCCATTATTCGGAATAAACAACTCGCCAAAGCAAAAACCAACAACATGCTATTAATTTTCTTATCATTGTTTAGAAAATTTATGATATATACGATATAAAAAAGTGGTATGTACAATATAAAAAGCAGATAGCCAGAACCAACATAACTTCGTTCAAATTCATAGTGAAACCCTTCCACATTGCTCCGAGCGAAATCAAAAATCATGCTCGAAAAGTATGCTACTATAGAAAAAGCCACAATAGCAAGGATTTTGGATGATTTCGAATTCTTCGACCATTTATTAATGTATACGCACGCGAGAAATGCGGGAAAAAATATGTAACATGCATTATGTAGCTGTGCGGCAAAAAGGATTAATGCAATAGGCAAAAACAATTTATCTCTGAATGTGTAAAGACTAATTGCTAACGAAACAATTACTGACGCTATTGATATACTTAGCAAATAAAAAGACGGCAAATAAAAAAGAAGGAGATATGCTAATACAGAATAACCAATTCTGATATGGTCTTTTGCTATATATATAGAAAAAAAAGCAATTATTATTGTGATACTTTTTAGTATAAAAAGGGTTATGTCTATACTCCCGCAAATCGTTTTTAAAACAATAAAAGTCAAATTCATTCCTGGCTCAGAGTCCAAATAAGACATGTAATTCTGCATATCAACATTGGCAGCAATCATAGAGTAACTTACATAATCTGAACCGATATTAGTGAAGGAAATAAAGAACCATGGAATAAGGAAAGAAAAAATAAAAGGTGTTATACGAAAAGAACAGACCTTCTTTCCTTTTATTAATAGTACTCTTTGGGATTTAAAAGCCAAAAAAGTGGATGTAACAAAAATGGCCAAGTACAACCATATTGTCTGTGATAAACTAAGCATTTCTCGAAATTGATTTATAAAAGTTCAACATGTCTGACACGACCACTTTTATGTCAAAGCCTGCCTTTTGTGCCAAAAGAATACCCTGTTCTCGACTAGAACAACAAGAACATTTCTGAATTATTGTTTCGGCCCAATACTCTGCAGATTCTGACAATGGTAAAAATGTAGAGTTTCCTATATCCACCCCTCTTGTAATTGTATCTGACAAAACGCACGGCAAACCACATGTTTGTGCTTCTATTACTGATATTGGCATACCCTCGAATATCGAAGGCTGACAATATACGTCTAATGCAGATAATACTGCAAAAATGTCGCTTCTGACTCCTAAAAACTTCACATATTCAGATATCCCCAAAGCATTAACTTTAGCAACGATTTCACTTTTTGTAGACCCTGAAGCAGTACCTTCGCCTCCGGCTAAAAGCAAAAAAGAATTAGGGACTCTCTTCAGTATCTCTACAAAAATGTCGATTAAAAAAGTGTGATTTTTAACCCCTGCAAAACCGCCCACATGCCCTAACACAAGGTTATCACCGATACCTAACTCCTTGCGTATTTTCTGTCTATTATCTATTGAAAAGGCGAATTTTTCAATATTTATTGCATTGTTGAATATTGTAACTTCCCCCCTATTATATGCTTTATTTCCGAACAAAAAACGACCTGCTTTTTCACCGCATGCAACGTAATAGTCAGCGGTCCATCTTGTCATCTGGATAATTGCATAATTTCGCATCTTACGAATAATACCTTTCCCATAAACAGTACTATGGGCATGCGCAATAATGCATGGGATCCCATTTTTTTTCGCAGAATCTCCTAATAATGCGGCCGCAAACAAAGCATGGCAATGCATTGCAATCCATTCTCCATTATGTAGTTTAAAAAACTCATCACTTTCTTTACGATAGTTAAAACTCAGGCTGGGTTCGTTCAGCCGAAAGCAACGACCGCCTAATGACTCTATTTCATCACGAAAGCTGTAATCGTTTTCTATAAAATACAAGAAATCAAACTGTACCTGCGTGCGGTCAATATTGCGATAGTAGTTCATAACACAATTGGCGAGACCGCCACTCTTGAAGAGGCCATGAACTACATGTAGAACTCTTATCATAAATCAAAAATCATATTTTAACAATAAAATCTATCCACTGGCAGAATATTTTTTCTGGGGCTACTTTTTCTTTCAAACCGGCAGCTTTTTCTCCAATTTTTTCTGCTATAAAAGGTTGAGTGGCTAAATGCATCATACACTCAGCCAGCTGCTTAACATTATTTAGAGGATACAATAATCCATTAATTCCATGGTCAATAAGCATTCTAGGGCCTCCACAAGGACAATCTGATGCAATACATGGCAATCCCATAACCATAGCTTCTATCAATGCATTGGGTAACCCCTCATGCAAAGAAGACAAAACAAATATATCCCCTTTCTTATAAATTTGCTCATAATGGCTAAGTTTGCCAGTAAACACAACTTTATTTTCTATACCTCTCTGGCTACATAGATCTTGGAGCATTTTTAAATCAGCCCCATCACCAACGAACTTAAGTTTATATGTTGGAATCTTTGTATGTATTAACGAGAATGCCTCAATTAGCAGCTTTTGGTTTTTCTGCCTGGTTAAACGTCCAACACAAAGGAATGCTTCTTCTGACTCAAATAACTTTTTAGTGGCCGCAGATAGAAGATCTTCACTGACAGGGTTTAATATTATCTGTCGATTTCTTTTTATAACCTCTCGGTAAGTTTGCTCAGCATCTGTAGTCTGAAAAATTGCTCCATCTGCTTTGTTTAGGAGGATTTTTGAAAAAAACCATTTTGTTCGTGATGTGGCGAATGTCGTTTTGGGGTCATCTCTTTCTGAAAAAATAACAGGGACATTGAAAGTAACGCCTTTTAATGATAATAACATTAATACTGGCAACGGCAACATTACTAGGTATTTATCTGTATCTGAGGACCTTGTATATTTAATAAGAGCAAAATAACGTCGAATATGCTTATATATATCGTACAACCTTGAGCCAGATCTCCCAGCATCATGCAGTAATTCTACAATCTTAATTCGGGAATCTAAAGGATATGCAGGTGTATCGACATGAAATAAAGTCAAGAACTCCACCTCATATCCTTTCTTAACTAACTCATTCGCCAAATTTGCAGAAATGCGCTCAGTTCCGCCCAAGATCAACGCTGCAGTAAATATTGTAAGTTTCATTTCTGTAGACTTTTTATCCTTCTCTTCTTTGCTAACAGATTTCCCAAATTAAAACAAATATCAAACCGCTCTGCAAAAACATCAATAACTTCATACTTGGAAGATACAGAATAAGTATGCATTGCTACTTTCCGCCTAAGACCTTGAATGGGTGTATTATTTAATGTCATTTCTGACACAATTTCTTCTGTATACTGTGAACCTTTACTAAAAACTTTATTAATATACATACTCTCACCATATGCACGAATACAATTTTGTGATGGTCTATAGAGTATATTATCTCTCGTAAAATACTGGCCAGCGCCTCTTCCGATATTCTCTTTATAATGAATTGTAGTTAGCAGTGTGATTCTATCGAGATTTTCATCAAATGCATATTTCTCTAACACATAACCGTCAGCTACCGTATAATAAGTCACAAAAGTCATTACACCATTTTCTTCCATGACTGTTGTATCCACATAATCGTGCCCTTCTAATAATACTCTGCACAATTCCCACTTATTAGGGAATGAAATTGCTTTATATAATTCGACCGTATTATTTTCACTAGTCTCTGGTATCATATAATAAAAACCACGATATTTAAATACAAACGGATATGACAAATGATACGGACGTTCCAAAATGATGCCCTTATTTACGGGCACGCCATTTTCAAATTTAAAATATCCTTCGCACCCTTTTCGATCTTTTTCACGAAATTGCTCACAAAAAATATACGTATCTCCGTTTTCTTCAATTATCATTGGATCTGCACAAAACTCTCGTGGAGGATTTTCCGCCATGATAAAAGGGGATTGAGAATTAACAGGACGATACATGACATGCCATCGCCCACCTATAAATAACTTTCTTATTTTTCTCTTAATTATACTAAACATCTCACTTATATCTATTAAATTGTACAGGCGTCATATAATTATCACCATACATATGGCGAAGATACTCATCATAATTTGGAAGAACTGGTACCATCATATCACAAAAAGGGAGATAAAGAGGCGCTTGTTCAAACCATTCTTTTGGCAAAACTTCTTTCTGTCCATATAAACCTGTAATTGGGGCAATAAACGTAGCGTCCTCATATGGATATTGTATCATTTCCTTTTCGAAATGTCGTATACATCGCCTTGACGGATACCAAAAAAGTAACAGTTTCAGAAATAATCCTATTATACTCTTTTTGCGATTCAAACTATGAATATAAGAACGTTTTTTTATCCAAAAAATGCGATAGTTTCTTAAACTAGCTTTCATAAATTTTTCCTGCATCTTTATATCA
>JAEEGL011932718.1_pt1 | contig 10288 bp, 8 predicted proteins | sample 9134231 | NCBI WGS metagenome assembly JAEEGL01 (sample SAMN16246548, study PRJNA631951) | gut metagenome | biome: gut microbiome; feature: rumen; material: fiber-attached | host: Bos | place: Iran: Karaj | collected 2018-10
ATCTGATAGCAGACCGCAAAAATGCTGATAACATTATAGATAAAACCCACATAAAGATATATCCACATTAGATAGGAATTATACATATTTCATTACTACATAGTGTAGCAGGCCATGACAAAAGTACCTTTAAGAGGGTAAACCCTTCTGGTTCCAAAGTGTCCAGCCTCCCCAAAAACAAAGTCAATGCCGAAAATCGAATGTAAATTTTTTAATAATTGTAAACATCCGTAAAAATAATATGTAAAATGCGACATCCTTTCGTACTAAATGTAGTAAAAAAATGACAAAACGGCACAGGATTAATCCTGCGCCGCATATTAACCAAATAATAAACTAACCTAAAACTTTCTGAACTGCTTCAAGTATTCTCTCCGGCTGGAAGGGCTTAACGATAAAGTCCTTGGCTCCCGACTGGATAGCCTCTATAACCATAGCCTGCTGGCCCATGGCCGAACACATGATAACCTTGGCATCACTGTCGCCTTCTTTGATCTTCTTCAAGGCCTGGATACCATCCATCTCCGGCATGGTAATGTCCATCAATACCAGATCCGGCTTAAGCTCATTGTACTTATCAACGGCATCCATACCGTTAACCGCTTCACCTGCAACCTCAAACCCGTTCTTGGTAATAACGTCCTTTATCATCATTCGCATAAATGCGGCATCATCAACTATAAGTATCTTAGCCATATTTATACCCTCCGTTCAGATTGTCACTATCATATACAGCCTACCGTCTTATAATACAACAATTCCGCCATTTTTGCAATAGTACTATTGAAGTGTGTTAATATAATCAGAAATATCTTCATAATCAACAGCAATTGCCTGAGATTTTTCCTGATTGGAAATATTACCGTAAAGTGAAAATCCTGCCCACGCAACAAGAGCCACTACCAGACATGAAGCTATAAGTACCCTTATAACCCCCATTCTCTTGTCCTTCTTCATGGTCTCCTTACGGTTAGCCTTCTCGTTCTTATATGCATCAACTTTAGCCTGACTCATTTTATTCTCCTTTTTTCCTGATAATACTTATTATAAATAATTCATCATTATTATACATAAAAATGCCCCGAGAGGAAGTGTAAAATTTGAAAAGATTCTGTTTTGTTATGAAATAATCCTTGGCCCATTGGTATAAATCATCTGTTTTAAACCTGAGAGATATAAACTTCTGGCGTTTAGCATCCCCATTATAAATGGCATCTCCCACCACAGCCGGATTCTTATCCTCGAAATAGAGGCCCTCGTGAACGAAGTAATTATCCTTTACGGCAGTGCACTCCGGAAGAACCATATCCGCATCGATGGTATGTTTCTTTAAAATCTCTTTGGTGGTAACTCCGAAATAAGAATAATTTATAAAATCATCTATATTATTATTTGACGAAAATGCAGGATCTCCCCAGGTAACGTCAAAATGATAATATTCGCCGTCAAGCTTTACCAGATTCCATGCGTGAGGCATACCCTCGGCCGAGCCCTCAACAACGGTGGATTCTATCCCTGCCTTTGATAAAAGGTACTGATAGGCTCTGGCATATCCCTTGCATACGGATCTGTGATTAACAAATACACTGACAATGTTCTGATTATTATCAGAGGCCTCATCATATTCCACATTGGTTACTATAGTGTCAAAGAGGATCTTTGCCTTATCATAATCCGATGCATCGGAAGGAACAGCCGCCATCCAGGAAGCAACCTCCCGGTCGATCCTTTCCTTGTATTCGTACCTTTCCTCTTTGGTCATGCTGTATTTAGGCTCAAATTCAGTCTTAATGGTACCGTCGGAGTACTTAAGACTGTGGCGCACAGAACTGGTACACCAGAAAATCTCCGGATGATCATACAATACATAGTTGAATACTTTTTTCATATCATCATCCGACAGGGTTTCTACAGGTACCTTATCCTGATGATTGACCATGGCACTCTCCATGGCGTCATATACCGCTTTCTCTTTGGCGTTAAGGCGTTCATAGGCAAACAATCCCGCAGACGAAGATGTTGCCGCAGATGCTGCAGCGGACTTTGCAGCGGATTGTGTGGCGGATTGCGCTGAGGATTGCGCTGAAGACCGTGCCGAAGACCGTGCCGAAGATCGTGCTGAAGACGGTGATAAAACCGAAACAGCAGACCTCGATCCTGCCTTACCGGCAGAACCGCAGCCTGCGATCATAACAACCATCAATAAAATGCATACCGGGCGGTAAAACTTCTTCATAGTACCCCTCTGACTAAAGCGTCTATTTTGCAAGAAGTTCCATGATCTTATTGCTTCTTGCAACGAACTCTGTCATTTCCTTCGGCTCTAAGGGTGCATTGGCAAGCATAGCCAGGTCATAAAGCTGCTGGCACATGAGCTTAACGTTCTCGCCGGATTCATTCTCGAAAATGTACTTAACAAGCTTGTTGTTGGCATTCAGAACCAAGGTGGCATCATTTCCTCCCATCATTCCGAAGTCCATACCGCTCATACGGTACATCTTCATCATATCCTGCATACGTCTTGCATCCTCATCTTTGACTATCATAGAGGAAATGTTTTCATTTTTCAAGTTTTCTACTTTAACCTTAAGGTTATCTCTGCCCAGAGCCTCCTTAAAGGTCTTGGTAAGACCCTCTTCCAGTTTCTTCAGTTCTTCCTCGTCTATGGCCTCACCCTTAAGATCATCCGTTACATCCGCGTCGATCCTTCTGAAGGTATAGTCGGAATTCCTGTGCTCAAGCTGAGTGATAAATGAGGTGTCGATATTGTGGTCTAAGATAACGGCATCCTTGCCCTGCTCCTTAAACATGTTAACATACTGGCTCTGCTGCTTAAGGTCGGTAACATAGTATACCACGATCTTATCCGGCATCTTATCCGCCGTCTTCTCTTCTTCTTTAGCCTCTCCCTCGGTCTTTTCCTCCTCAGGCTTATCAACGGGCTTTAAGAACTCCGGCAGGGTAAGGTACTTGTTGTCCAGGTTCTTAAAGAGAATGTAATCGTTCATCTTATCGCAGAACTTGTCATCTTTAAGGCAACCGAATTTAATGAATGGGCTGATGTCATCCCAGTATTTCTCGTAATTCTCCTTGTCCGTCTTACACATTCCCGCCAGCTTGTCAGCCACCTTTTTGGTGATGTAATCGGAGATCTTATTTACAAATCCGTCATTTTGCAGAGCAGATCTGGAAACATTCAGAGGCAGGTCCGGACAATCGATGACTCCCTTGAGGAGCATCAAAAATTCCGGGATAACCTCCTTGATGTTATCAGCGATAAATACCTGATTGTTAAAGAGCTTAATGGTTCCTTCAATGGACTCATACTCCATATTGATCTTGGGGAAGTAGAGGATTCCCTTTAAGTTAAAGGGATAGTCCATGTTAAGGTGTATCCAGAAAAGGGGCTCCTTAAAGTCTAAGAATACCTTGCGGTAAAACTCCTTATACTCCTCTTCGGTGCAGTCATTGGGATGCTTGGTCCAAAGGGGGGTTGTATCATTTAAGGGAACGGGTCTCTTCAATATCTTAAGCTTCTCAGTCCTTGGAGATACTTCTACGACCTCTTTTTCACCCTTTTCATTTTCTTTCTCTTCTGTCTTGGCTTCCTCGACTACAGTCTCAATAACGGTATCCGTATCCAGCTTCTCTTCCGGAAGAATGGTTTCATACTCCGGCTCGGCATTGGTTCTGGAAAGGAAGATGGGAACCGGCATAAATCCGCAGTACTTCTCCAGCACTTCCCTTGCCCTGTACTCGTTGGCAAACTCAACGCACTCCTCACTTAAGAAGAGGGTGATCTTGGTTCCTACTTCCGTGCGGTCTCCCTCCTCGATGGAGTACTCAGTGCCGCCGTCGCACTCCCAGTGAACAGCCTTGGCTCCTTCCTTATAGGAAAGGGTATCGATATGTACTTCATCAGCTACCATAAATGCTGAGTAAAATCCCAATCCGAAATGACCGATGATCTGGTCTTCGTTAGTCTTGTCCTTGTACTTCTCAAGGAAGTCGGTAGCTCCCGAAAATGCTATCTGTGTAATGTACTCCTCAACTTCCTCGGCAGTCATTCCCAGACCTGTATCTATAACCTGAATGGTCTTATCTTCCGGGCTTACGATGATCTCGATCTTTTCTTTATAATCATCGGGAAGGGTATATTCTCCCATCATGTCAAGCTTCTTTAACTTGGTCACCGCATCGCAGCCGTTGGATACCAGCTCACGCATGAAAATATCATGGTCTGAATAAAGCCATTTTTTAATTATTGGAAATATATTCTCACTGTTTATTGATAATGATCCTTTTTTTGCAGCCATTGCAATCACTCCTTCTACTTTATTGCAATACATATCTTAAACCCCCGATATTACAATGTCAAGGATTTTTTAGCACTCGTTAAAGAAGAGTGCTAATAAGACATCAGGCCCGCTTTAAGATCATATATAAGGCCAGGAGCAGAGCTCCCCCGGCACCTCCTATGGAACCGTAAAAGACGGGTTTGTCCGCCATCCACCGCACAAGGGGGCTGGTGGAAACCGTTATCTCCGGGTTAAAGACATACTTGTCTCCCGTGGAGAATTCCCTGCTGTCCGTATCCGTAATATTACCTGCCAGATCCTCTGCGATTATCCGGACCCTTTGCTTGCCGTCCACGGAATCCAGAACAAACTCTCCCTCGTAATCATTTATACTGTCTCCGAAATCACTTATCTCCTGTAAGGTGCTGTTGTCCACCATGACCATGATCCGGCTTAATCCCCCCATATCCCTGACATTATATTCAACCATCAGATGATCGGAATCGACTATCTTCTTTTCCAGATTTGAAATCCTTACAAGTTCAGGGGGTGTATTATCCACCGTAAATGAAATGCGGTCCGTTACAGCCTCCTTGCCCGTGTTATCCCTGGAGGATATGGTAATAACATATTCTCCGTCTTCTATGAAATTATCCGGGCTTAGACTGTAAGTCCACTGCTGCCAGCCTCCGGAAGGGCCTTCCCCGGATTCAGAACATACCGCGGAGCTTATGGTCTCTATGGTTTCTCCGTCCCTGGTTATCTGAATACTTAATGAACCTGATGCCAGTCCCGAAGAGTTATATTCTCTGATGATAAGGTCCCGGGTAACAGCGCTTTCCTCTCCCGCTATTTTTCTTATGATCTTCCCGCCATCCTTTATTAGTCCGGACAGGTAATCATCATATTCGTAAACCGACCCGTATCTGTTGATCACAAACCTGGTATCTTTCTTGGTTAAATGCCCGGCCTTATCGGTCATTTCCAGGGACAGGAAATAGATCCCGTCATTTTCCGCTTCCGTTGGGATAATGAAAGATCCCGTGATCTCCTTGTCCCCGGACCTGGTGTTGATATAGCGGCCCGTAACGTCTTGGTCAGCATGGAGGCCTTTATGTATAATGCGGATGGAACTGGAGTCGTAGTTCTGGTCCCTCAGGATAAATGAAATGACTTCATTTGTAAGGACTTCTATCTCCGGGGGGATAGTGTCAACGTTGATCTTGGGAGATGAATAGCTTTGGGCATCATTTCCGGCTCTGTCGGTGTAGGCCGCGTCAACCCTGTATTCCCCGTCTCCGGATATGGAAAATGTGCCTGTATGCTTATCTCCTGTCCCTGCATCCCAGTTAACCATAAGGGAAGTCTCAACGCCTGAACCCGCCAAAAGGAGTCTTAAGTTTTTCTCGTCAAAGTACTTTTCCTTTAAGGTTATTCTGCCCGTCACTTTTCCGTCAAAATACAGGACTCCCTTTTCCTCCTTTACCGCCTTTCCTCCGGCGGCACTTTCAAAGAAGATGTCTATTTCCGGGCTGTCAGCGTCGATTATCTTTACCCCCGATTCATAATGGTTCATTTTATTTCCCGAGGGGTCGGTATAATCAAGGGTGATCACGTATTTTCCGTTGCCGCTGACGGTGTATTCCGCCCTGTGACTGTCTCCGGCACTACTCCAGGACAGGTCTATCTTTTCCGGTTTCCCGTCATCCTTAATGATGGAGGCATTTAAGTTTTCCGGATAAAAGTTGGCTTCCCTCAAGTCAAACTGAACCGTAAATCTCCCACCGCTTCCTCTGCCGTAATAAGAGGCTTCCCCGTCATTTCCCTCCGGTGCAAGGTAGGTCACGCTAAGCCGGGGTGATAAGCTGTCCACCACCACAACCCTTGTGCTGTCGGTGTGGACCTGGCTTGTGTTGGCTTTGTATCCGGGGTCCGCGATCTCATATCCGTCCATGGCTTTTACAGAAATGTAGCCCTTAAGCTGGTCGCCCGACTCAAGAGGCAGGCGAATCTTTGCAAAATATTTAGTTTTATCTTCCTCATCCCGGACAGCGTGTACTGTTCCGTGAAGACCGCCTCCTCCGGAGGATTCCCCGGGGAGATCCATATAAGTCCATTCAAAGTATTTAACCCCACTGGCCTCATCCCTTGAGGTAAATGTTACTTCCATGGAAGGTTTGTAAAATCCAAAGGTCACCGCATTCAGGACCTTTTCCGACAGGGGAGTCTCATAAGTAATCTCCGGCTTGTCGGGTTTAACCGTATCCCTTATAAATGGGCATGGCTTGCCGGCATTTTCATTCCCTGCCTGGTCCCGGCATTTAATAGTCAGATCATATATTCCATCCGGCAGGCCATCTAAAGTGCATTTATGCATATTTCCCACATGGGTCCACTTAGCCCCGGATAGCATGGCGGTGATATCGGGAAGACTTAAAGGATTACCCGCAATATCCTCTGCCTTAACATCAGCCTCTAAGAGTGCCGGGTCAAAATTGGATTCATATACCGTAAGCTCAAATTTACCGGAATAATAGTTATAATAATAATTGGTCTGGGGAGCGCTTTTATCGATATTTACGGACAATTCCCGTCTGGATGATATCCCGCCGGTTTCCTTGCTCTTAAGATATATATAATCCTTTGTGGTCCCCTCTGATGTGATAATGACGGAGGGCTTAAAATCCTTCGGAGACCCAAAAGCGATCTCATATTTATCCGGATCACAGGGAAGGATCTCCACATCGGAGGAATACCATTTGCCCGGATTATTGTCCTCTGTCAGACTGCCCCTTATCAGGAAAGGGGGATCTTCCGTCAGGGACGCATGTTTAATTATTATGCTGTAGGAGCAGCCGGCCAGGCTGCTTATCTCCGGATTCGATACCTTGGCATAGACATTTACCCGCATATCGCCACCCATAATCCTTACGGACCTTTCCAGGGAGGAAATATCGCTTACACTTACCAGGCCCGTGGTTTCGTCAATGTCCAGGCCTATGCCTCCCAGCATATAGTAGGTGATGTCTCCTTCTTTAAAATCAGCGGCTTCGTTGATCTTGCAGTCGGAGATTATACTATTATTCTCCCCCAGGATATAGGTTAGCTCCTTATCCTTGAAGGATATGGTCACTTCCTTTTTTACTTCCTTATTCCCTTCAGGCTCAGTCGTTTCAACCGGCTCCGGATCTTCCGGCTCCGCTCTGACAGGTCCTGCGGGGATCATGGTCAAAAATATTACCAGGGCCAGTAGCAGCGGCCCTTTCTTTACTCTTCTTTCTTCTCTAATAATCAATCCTCTCCTCACTGTTTACTATCATTAAATCCTCTATTACTCTTAGTTTCTCCCGTTTCTTTGTTTTCTTTCCCTTAAGTTCGAAAATAACAGCGGAAATATCCCCTGCAAACCATATGACGGCAGATGCCAGGAAAAAAACCACTCCTGATGCCATGCAAATATTTGCTATCAGCAAAAGGCTTTGTGCGCTCACCATATATCACCGCCCCTTCTTTTCCTTTCCGCATCGGAATATCGTCGGTTCAGTGTTTCGGTAAAATCAGGTCGATCCCGCCTCATTTTTTCCTGCAATCTGTTAACGTAGGTCAAGGATGACGTAATACGATCCGCATGGTCATAAACTTGTTCAAGCAGGGGCGTCACCTCATTCTTTTCCACTCCCAGACCTGCCATATAGGCTGCCTGGTCGTTTATGATCAGGGAAGTCACATAATATAGGGTGATGCAGTCGTAGTTTGCTTCCTTGCTTTCCTCACTTTCCATGGTCTCCATGCACTCTCTCAAACTATCAAGAATATCAGTGTAGTCCTTCTTGGAATGCTCGGATGTGGTGCTTTGTTCAGTCAGAAAGCTGCATATCTTTAAGTAGCAATCCGCCATATCCTTATGCTGAAAGTCTTCCTCCGCGGCTTTTTGAAAGAGGGCCTTTGAAACAGAAGCCCGGTTTTTCAGATTACCCTCATACTCGGAGAAAATGAGTTTTCCAAGGTCGTAGAAGACCTCGCCTACACCGGATGTGCTGATCTGCCCTGAATTCTCCAGCGCAGCACTTCGAAGCCGCATAAGACTATTGTTATCAGTATCGCCGTCCCGGTAGAGTCCTGCCAACCCTGTGTAAGCTTCCGCCCTTTCCGGATATATCTCCATGGCCTCATAAAAGCTTTCAGGGTCATTGCCCTTGATCTTCAGGTCGTAGTCCTGCTCATTCATTTGAAAGCCTTTTATGTTGAAAATGATTCCAAGAGCCAAACTCACCACTCCTAAGCTAAGGGTGACAGCAAAGCATATAAGTTTTCTTTTTAAGGATTTCCTCCAGGTTCCGGTGACCCGGTGGGGATTTTCCAGGTCCCTTTTTAGGTCCCTGCAATTCTGATACCTGTTCTCCGCCGCAGGCTCCGTACACTTGTTGATAATGGCCTCTATCCCTTCGGAAAGGCCGGGATCTATCTGCCTGACAGGTACATAAGGCTCGCCCTTGCGGGGATCAATACCTGTCAGCAAATGATGCATGGTCATGCCCAGGGCATAGATATCCGACCTCTCGTCCGTCTGACCGCTGTACTGTTCCGGCGGGGCGTAGCCCTTGGTTCCCAGTATATTGGTGTCGGATGCGCTCATTTCCTTATATTCTCTTGCTATGCCGAAATCGATGATGCAAATGACGCCGTTAGGCTTGAGCATTAGATTTGCCGGTTTAAGATCCCGGTAGATTATTGGCGGCTTTCGGGAATGGAGATAATCCAGGACATCGCAGACCTGACAGGCCCAGTTTATAACCTCTTCCTCAGGGGACGGGCCATTTTCAAGGAGGATCTTGTCCAGGGATTCTCCTTCGATGAAGTCCATGACGATATAAATGGTCTCCTCCCGGTCAATGATATCCACTATCCTGGGCAGGGCCGGGTGGTCTAAGGACTTGACCAGATTTGCTTCCGCCATAAGAGAATTGATGACTATCTCGTCCTTTATTCCGTTCCCCTTCTTTTTTACCTCTTTTACCGCCCAGTTTCTGTTAAGGCGCATATCATTTGCCAGGTAGACCGAAGACATGCCGCCTTGTCCGATGCATTTAAGCAGTTCATATTTTCCTTCCAGTATTTCTCCCGTTTCTTATGTCTCCTTTCTGCCTTTTATTCTTTCTTTATCAGTATCAGGGAAATGTTGTCCTTCTCTCCCCGCTTTATTGCCTGGTCTATGAGCCGGCGGCCTTCCTTCTTCATTGCGGATTTACTCTTAAGGTTTTGGGCGTTGAAGACCTCCTTCATTTCCAGGGGGCTTATTTCGTGGCGAAATCCGTCTGTGCAGAGTAAGTATGTGCCGGTCCTTACCTTTCCCGTAACGATCTGGGGTTCTATCCTTCTAGAGGCACCCACGCACTGGAGGAGGAGATTTCGTCTATTGTCGGCATAAGCTTCCTGCCTGGTCATCCTTCCGCTTTCAACCTCCCTTTCCACAAAGGTATGGTCCTTGGTCAGCTGCCTTATCTCCGACCCTATATGATAGATTCTCGAGTCCCCCACATGGACTGCCATAAAGGACTCATTTACCATGAGGATCCCCGTAAATGTGGTGCCGGTTTCCGTATCCCTTTCCAGGGAAAACCTGCGGATGTCCCGGTTTAGGCCCTCCAGCATTTCGCACCAGTGGCGGGCTGTAACTTCCGGATTAAAGCGGCTTATGAGATTTTCTGCGTTTGAAGAAAACCAATCCTCAAAGGTCCTTATTACCTCCGAGCTGGACACTTCTCCCATATCCAGTCCTCCCATGCCGTCACAGACTGCTGCCATGACGCATTCTGCGCCGCCGTAGGCCACGTGCTTTAAAAGAAGGGCATCCTGATTGATCCCGCCTCTTACTCCGGCGTCAGTCAGTCCGCAAACACAGTATTTGTTCTTTTCCGTAGCTTCACCTCCAAATTGTTTTTTAATCAGGGTAAATCAATAGAAAATCTTAAATGTAATATAGATGCCCC
>JAEEGL012061491.1_pt1 | contig 10288 bp, 10 predicted proteins | sample 9134231 | NCBI WGS metagenome assembly JAEEGL01 (sample SAMN16246548, study PRJNA631951) | gut metagenome | biome: gut microbiome; feature: rumen; material: fiber-attached | host: Bos | place: Iran: Karaj | collected 2018-10
CAGGCTTTTTGGGCGGCAGGCTTTTTGGGCGGCAGGCTTTTTGGGCGGCAGGCTTTTTGGGCGGCAGGCTTTTTGGGCGGCAGGCTTTTGGAAATGATAGCAGGTGGACTTTTGCCGCTTTAAAATGGAGCGGCGAGGATTTTTCTTTTCCGAGAATCCTTCATTCCAAAAAGAAGAGGCATGTGATATACTAAGAAGTATACGAGGAAAAGAACAACAGGAAATCACCAAAAAGAGCCAAGAGGCAAAGGAGGAAGGACAGTGCCTACATTAAAAGAAAGATTGCAGAAAGAGGACGTTGTTTTAGGATATTTCGGGGAAATCCCCAGCCCCCATGTACAAGAGGTCATGACGCTAGCCGGATTTGATTTTACGATCATCGATTTTGAACATGGGACCATGGATCTGGGCGTGGCGGAAAATATGATGCGCGCCATTCAGGTAAGAGGCGGAAGCGTAGTGGTCAGAGTGCCGGACTTCAACTATTCTCTTCTTTCCAAAGCGTTGGATATGGGAGCGGACGCGGTACAGATGCCCCAGATTTCCACAAAAGAAGAAGCGATGGAAGCAGTCAAATACGCGAAATTCCAGCCGGACGGAGAAAGAGGCGCGGCGCATATCGTCAGAGCAGCCCGTTATGGGAATGTGCCCAGACTGGATTATTATAGCGGCGAAAACAAAAGAACACTCCTGATTTGCCAGATCGAAGGCGTGGAAGGAATGGCCAATGCGGATGAGATCATGTCGGTAGAAGGCGTGGATATGATCTTTATCGGGCCTCATGACTTAGCGCAGTCTTTGGGGATCCCCGGGCAAACGGAACATCCCATGCTGGAAGAAAAAATGCAGGAATTGGTAGAAAAAGCAAAACAGCACGGCAAGATCGTGGGAACTTATGTAGAAAGCAAAAAAGCGCTGGATAAATGGAAAAAAGCCGGCGTGAGATACTTGGCATATACTTCCGATACGGAAATGATCTATTCCAATGTATGTAATTTATTGCAGGAGTTAAAAAAATAGAGAAAAGGGAAAAGGAGTGGAGTCATGAAATATCAGTTTGATCAAATCATCAATCGAAGAAATACGGATTGCGCCAAATGGGACGCCTTGGAAGAGGTTTTTGGGACAAAAGACGTGTTGCCTTTTTGGGTCGCGGACATGGATTTTCCTGTGGCGGAAGAAATAAAAGAAGCGCTGCAAAAACGGGTAGAACATGGCATTTTCGGTTATCCTAACGAAAGCGAAAAAGTATTTCAGGCCGTTGCCGGCTGGATGAAAAGAAGAAATCATGTGGAGATCAAACCGGAATGGATCGTATTGACCGCAGGCGTGGTGCCGGCAGTGCAGTATGCGATCCAGGCTTTCAGCAAGCCGAATGATTTTGTGATCTTACAACCGCCTATCTATCATTCTTTCTTTGGGGCGACCAGAGCTACCGGCAGACAGATTTTGGAGAATCCTCTAAAACTGGAAAACGGGCAGTATGAAATGGACTTTGCGCAATTGGAAACGCTGGCGGCGCAAAAACCAAAAATCATGATACTATGCAATCCGCAAAATCCCAGCGGCAGAGTTTGGTCAAAAGAAGACCTGTCAAAAGTCAGTGATTTCTGCAACAGAAACGGCATTTTATTGGTTTCCGATGATATCCATTCCGATCTGATCTATAAAGGATACCAATATACGCCGGCGTTGTCTTTGGGAGAAGAAACAAGAGACAATTTGATCGCCTGCTACGCGGTGAGCAAGACCTTCAATTTGGCAGGCTTGAATACTTCCGCCATTATCATTCCCAACGAAAAACTCCGCACGGAGTATAAAGCGTTCATGCGGTCTGTGGGAGCGGGTGAGATCAATCTTTTTGGGCTTTTGGGCACAGAAGTGGCTTATACCTGCGGAGATGAATGGTTAGAAGAAGTATTGACATACTTAGAAGGCAATTTGGATTATATGGAAGCGTTTTTGAAAGAAAATCTGCCCCAGGTCAAGATGATGCGGCCGGAATCCACCTATATGACGTGGCTTGATTTTTCCGCTTTGGGAATGGAACAAAAAGAACTGGAACAGTTTTTGATCCAAAAAGCAAAAGTGGGCTTAAACAGCGGCACGACCTTCGGACGAGGCGGAGAAGGGTATATGCGGTTTAATTTCGGCACCCCCCGCGCGTTGATCAAAGAAGGGCTGGAACGCATCAAAGCGGCAGTGGACGGGTTATCCGAACAGAAGAAATAAAAAGGCGCAAAGAGGCCAAAACGCCAAAACCGAAACAAAAAAGAATACAATAAATCAAAAACCATGAAAAAACGGGAACGTTTTTTCATGGTTTTTCTTTTTTTAAAGATATTTGCTGCCTTCTCGCTTGCTCAAACTGCTTAAGGGATGGCTTTCGATAAAATCCGCTACCCAGGGAGCGTTACTTTTGGAATATTCTCTGAGAGCCCAGCCAATGGCTTTGTTCACAAAAAATTCTTTCGTATCCATGTTTTTAATAATGGCTTCGGACAAAAGCGCCGTATCGGTCTTTTCTTTCAGCTTCAACTGAAAGTCGATGGAGATCCGTTTCAGCCAAATATTGTCCGCCTCCATATACTGCCGCAAAATAGGGGTCATCTCTTCCGGATAGGAAAGATACAAACTGCCGACGAGGCCGTCGATACTGTCAACGGTATCCCACCAGGAGTGGGTCAGGATCAAAGTTTCGATTTTTTTCATATCTTTGACAGACAGCTTTTTTTGCACCGCGTGAAGATAATCAATGGCCAAATAGTGAAATTCGCGGTAGGGCTGTTCATACAGCAAAAAGACCAGATCCCAGTCCACCGTTTGATCCTGTTTCCGCTCTTTTAAAAATGCTTTGGAAAGGGCTTTTCGCTTGGGAGTGGGAAGCCCCAAAAAGGGAAACTGGTTTTTCATATATTTTTCCATAGGCACTCTTTCGGTATCGTCTTTTGCTTGTAAAAAGGTCTCAATAATATCCATCGTATAGCCTCCTTTTTTGTATTGTATCATAATCTAGGAGAGAAGCAAATTTTTCCTGCCTACATATTATAATAAGGAGGCAGGTGAAAACATGAAAAAAGCAGAGATCAGTTTTATGAAAAGTTTTTTCAAAAAGAAAGGCTATTTGTCGGGAGAAGTGAACGGAAACTGGGATGAAAACGGGCGAAGAGCGGCGTATCGATACAAACGGGAGCACGGAAACCTTTCCGATCAAGCGCTTTTGGAAGAAATACAGTGCTATGGCAAAGGATATGAAGTCAAAAAAGAAAAGGGAAAACGGATCATTCAATACCGGCAGGAAGATATCGTGCAAACGGATATCGATTATACTTATGATAGGATGAGCGACAATTTAACGGCGTTAAAAATGCGGTATCCTTTTTTGGATATTTTCAGTATAGGCGAAAGCGTATTGGGCAGACAGCTTTACTGTGTGCGGCTTGGAACAGGAGAAAGAGAGGTGTCCTATAACGGCGTGCATCACGCCATTGAATGGATCACAGCGCCTCTTTTGATGAAATTTATTGAAAATTTTTGCAAAGCATACGAGGGAAGCGGTATGTTAAGAGGGTATCCTGTTCGGGATATCTATCAAGACTGCAGTATTGATATCATTCCCATGGTCAATCCGGACGGCGTGGACTTGGTCCTAAACGGGCTTTCCCCGGAAAACCCCTATTATAATGATATTTTAAGATGGAATACTTCCGGTTTGCCGGTATCGGCGGTCTGGAAAGCCAATATCAAAGGGGTGGATCTAAACCGCAATTATCCGGCAGAATGGGAATTGTCCAAAGAGTTCCAAGAAGAAATCGGTATTTTTGGGCCTCACTATGCGGGATACGGAGGAGAAGCGCCCCTTTCGGAACCGGAATCCGCCGCCTTGGCGGCGTTTACCAGAGAAAGAGATTTTCAGCTGGTACTGGCATTCCATACCCAAGGAGAAGTGATCTATTGGAAGTTTTTGGATATCGAAACACCTGAGATGCGGGCCATTGCAAAGCTGTTTTCTCAAGTGACGGGTTATACGCTGGAAGAAACGCCTTACGCGTCTTCTTACGCAGGATATAAAGATTGGTTCATACAAGATTTTCTGCGGCCGGGATTCACCATTGAAGTAGGATTGGGCATCAATCCCATACCGATCACGCAGTTTGATACCATCTATGAGCAAACGGAAGAGCTGATGCTTTTGGCGCCTTTGGTATAAAGCCTGTTTGGGAAGAAGCGTTTTGCAAAAGGGCATAAGGCAGGGACAGAGAAGTTCGGGACAAAAAGATTGACAAAGAAAAAGGAAGAAGAGAAGCAGAAAAAAGGGATAAACGAAGGGTTTTTGCAGAAAATAAAAAGAGCCGGATGTTTGCCGGTTTTCAACAAAAACAATTTTCCAAAAAGCTGCTTTATTTCTTTCTTTTTTCTTTTTAAACAGTTGAATAAAAGAAGAAAAAAGCTATAATCTAAGCAATATTCTTTTTGACAGGAAGTTTTGCCCGAAAAGGAAACGGATAGCGGGACAAACCTGTATAAATATAGAGATTTAAAAAACAGACAGAAAAAAAGGATTTGTGTAATACAATTTATAACAGAAACTTATAGAAAAAGAAGATACCCCGCGTTTTCTTATTTAAATGCAGGAAAGGGGAAAAAAATTCTTTTCTTTTTGAAAACTTCTTTATATAATAGTAAAATGGAAGGTGGTTTTGAAGTGCGGGAAAAGACCAGCGCAGTATTGAGCAACAGCTTAAGACCAAGGCCGGACGTTTTGGTGACTTGCCGTTATCAGGGCAAGGACAACCTGCTGGCGGTGACCTGCGCCGCCAATGCGGGATATGATCCCCCTATGGTGATCGTAGGGATCGTGCCAAGCCGCTATTCTTATCATATGATCAAAGAAAGCGGCGTTTTTGCTGTAAATCTCGTTACGGAGGAGATGCGGGACATCTATGCTTTTGCCGGCAGCAAGAGCGGCCGTGACATGGATAAGTTTCAAGCCCTTTCCTTAACAAAAAGAGAATGTGTGAAAATTGACGCGCCTTTTTTGGATATCGCGCCCGTGGCCATTGAATGCAAGGTCACAGGTTCCATCAGAACAGGCAGTCATGAGATGTTTGCGGCGACCATTGAGTATGTGCACGCAGACAAAGAATTGGTGGATGAAAAAGGATTTATCCGATTTTCCAAACTGCATTTTTTGACATTCAAAGAGCTTCCATGATCGGCATATCTTTTGGTTTCATCGTATGTGGTAGATTCTTCTATTTTCTGTCTTAATAAAGTAATGAAAGTCATAGATATGGATACCAATTCCCTTGATTTTATGATATAATCATAAAATGGGTAAATATGATATCAGGAGTGAAAAAATGGATCTGACTTTAAAGGAAATCGAAAAAGCAAGACGGAATTTAAACGGAATCATAGCAAAAACACGCTGTTATCGGTGCAACGCTTTAAATGAATTGACACACGGAGATATTTATCTAAAACTGGAAAATCTGCAAAAAACCGGCGCGTTCAAGATCAGAGGAGCTTATCATAAGATCTCGAGCCTGTCTGAAGAAGAACGGAAAAGGGGCGTGATCGCTTCTTCCGCGGGAAATCATGCCCAGGGAGTGGCATTGGCGTCCAAGATCTTTGGAACGCAGGCGACCATTGTCATGCCGGTCCACGCGCCTATTTCCAAAATAGAAGCTACAGAAAAACATGGAGCAAAAGTGGTCCTAAAAGGCGAGATCTATGACGAAGCCTATGAAGAGGCGGTCAGGCTTTGCGAAGAAAAAGGCTATACCTTTATCCATCCTTTTGATGATGTCAAGGTCATGGCCGGACAAGGGACCATTGGGTTAGAAATTTTAGAAGAGATACCGGACGCGGATATGATCGTAGTTCCCATAGGGGGCGGCGGTCTGATCTCGGGGATCGCGGTGGCGGCAAAATCCATTCGCCCCGATATCAAGGTGATCGGTGTGCAGGCCAAAAACAAACCCGCTATGGCGGAATCTTTAAAAAACCGCAGCAGAGTTTCGATCATGGGGACCACCACGATCGCAGACGGCATTTCGGTCAAGACGCCGGGCGAGCTCACCTATGAGTGTATTTTGAATTATGTAGATGACATCGTTACGGTGGAAGAAGAAGAGATCGCCAGCGCTATTTTACTCTTGGCGGAGCGAAGCAAGATCATTGCTGAGGGCGCGGGAGCAACGCCGGTAGCAGCCATGATGGGGCCTTTGAAGAATTCTTTGGAAGGCAAAAAGGCGGTAGCGCTGATCAGCGGCGGCAATATCGACATCAACCTGTTTATGCGGATCTTGGAAAGAAGCTTGAAGATGAGCGTAAGGCTATTGACAGTGACCGTGATCCTGCCGGACAGCCCGGGAAGTTTGGTAAAATTGACGACAGCCATTGCGGAATCCAACTGCAATATCATGTCGGTGCAGCACAAACGGATCGGCGGCGACTACGGGATCGGGTATGCCGAAGTAGAGGTAGAAGTGGAAATTTTAAGCCATGAAGCCCTGCAACTGTTAAAAGAAAAGCTAAAGGAAAACAATTTTATGTTTAAACTCGACTAATAAAATTTGTTTTATTAGACGTTTTTATATAAATTTAAGCAATAGTATTTGTTGTAAAACAACCGCGGAGGGAGGATTTATTTAATGGATAAGATGTTAGAGATTCGTTGGCACGGCAGAGGCGGCCAAGGTGTAAAAACAGCATCATTACTATTGGCAGAAGCTGCTTTTGTGGCAGGCAAATCGATTCAGGGATTCCCGGAATATGGACCGGAACGTATGGGTGCGCCGGTAACGGCATACAATCGGATCAGTGATAATCCGATCACCATTCATTCCAATATTTATGAACCGGATCTGGTAGCAGTAGCAGACGCCACCTTGATCGGAACCGTAGATGTAACAGCAGGACTCAAAAAAGAAAACCCGATCATTGTCAATACGGATGAAGATCCGAAGGTGATCAAAGAAAAATTAGGATTTGAAGGCCCTGTTTATACGGTAGACGCCAATAGTATTTCGGTAGAAGCTTTGGGAAAAGTTTTTCCAAACGTGCCGATGATGGCAGCGGTAGTAAAAGTCAGCGGCTTAATGAGCTATGAAGAATTTTATAGCTTGATGGAAAAACAATTCCAGAAAAAATTCGCAACAAAACAAAACGTGATCGCAGGGAACTTGAAAGCTTTGGAAAAAGCCTTTAAGGAGGTGAAATCCAGTGAAGAAGTATGATGAAGTAACGATCAATCCGAATACTGGATGGAAAAGCATGACCGAAGCAGGCAAAATGTATGCCAGAGGGAATTCAGAAAGCTTTTTGACAGGCGACTGGAGAACCATGACACCTGTTTGGGACAGCACAAAATGTATTCATTGTTTACAATGCTGGGCAATTTGTCCGGATATGTCTATTGAAGTAGAAGGCGGCAAACTGACAGGTTTTGACTATGACCACTGCAAAGGCTGTGGCATGTGCTCCAAAGAATGTCCAGTGGGTGCCATTAAAATGGAATAGAAGGAGGAGAATATAGTATGACAGGAAAACAGCAAAAAGTTTCTTTAAGTGGGAATGAAGCGATCGCAACCGCAATGCGTCAGATCAATCCGGATGTAGTTGCAGCATATCCCATCACTCCGTCTACAGAAGTTCCTCAATACTTTTCCGCTTTTGTAGCCAATGGGCAAGTAGATACGGACTTTGTAACGGTAGAAAGTGAACACAGTGCCATGAGCGCGACTATCGGCGCTTCGGCAGCAGGTGTGAGAGCAATGACAGCAACATCAGCAAATGGTTTGGCATACATGTGGGAAGTGGTTTATATCGCGGCTTCCATGAGATTGCCTATCGTAATGCCGGTAGTAAACCGTGCTTTATCCGGCCCCTTAAACATCCACTGCGACCACAGTGACAGCATGGGCGCCAAAGATGCAGGCTGGATCCAACTCTTTTCCGAAGACAACCAAGAAGTATATGACAATATCATCCAGGCACTTCGGATCGCGGAACATCCGGATGTCAGCTTACCGGTCATGGTAATGCAGGACGGTTTCGTTACCAGCCACGGTTTGGCAGATATGACCATTTTATCCGATGAAGACGTAAAAGCTTTTGTAGGAGAAAAAGATTATACAGGCGGACTTTTGGATGTGGACAATCCGGTATCCATGGGTCTGATGGATCTGCAGCCTTATTATATCAAACACAAACGCCAGCAAGTGCAGGCGATGGAAAACGCGAAAAAAGTCATTCTGGATATCGCGAAAGAATATGAAGAATTGACCGGCAGAAAATATTCCTATTTTGAAGAATATAAAATGGAAGACGCCGAAGCAGCTATTTTGGTATTGAACTCTACAGCAGGGACCGCAAAATATGTAGTGGATCTGTTAAGAGAACAAGGCAAAAAAGTAGGCTTGATCAAATTAAGATTGTTCCGTCCGTTCCCGGGTCAAGAACTGGCACAGGCCATCAAAAAGGTAAAAGCGCTGGCTGTTATGGACAGAATCGATACCTTCTCCACATGGGGCGGCCCGGTCTTCACAGAAGTGAGAAACGCTTGCTACGGTCAAGTAAAAGATACGGAAATCGTAAACTATATTTATGGTTTGGGCGGTAAAGATACCGATGCCAACGATATATTGAGCGTATATCAGGATCTGATGAAAATAGTGGAAACCGGTAAAGTGGACTGCTATTATCAATACCTGGGTATAGAAGAGTAGGAGGTGCACGAAGATGGCAAAAAATTTAAAAGAATTATCTCAAAAAGAAGGCTTATTGGCAAGCGGCCATAGAATGTGCGCAGGCTGCGGTGCACCGGTTGTAATCAAACATGTATTGATGGCAGCAGAAGATCCGGTGGTTGTCAGCTGTGCAACAGGTTGTTTGGAAGTTTCTACGGCGATCTATCCGTATACTTCCTGGAAAACACCTTTTATCCATTCGGCTTTTGAAAACGCTTCCGCTACATTAAGCGGGATCGAAGCCGCTTATGAAAACATGAAAAAAAGAGGCTTGACAGATAAAGAAATCAAATTCGTTGCTTTCGGCGGCGACGGCGGTACTTATGATATCGGGCTGCAGTCTTTATCCGGTGCAATGGAAAGAGGCCATAACATGCTTTATGTATGCTATGACAACGGTGCTTACATGAATACCGGGATCCAACGGTCTTCCGCAACACCGAAATATGCGGATACCACAACAAGCCCCGCAGGGAAAGTGATCCAAGGGAAACAGCAGTTTAGAAAAAGCTTAACAGACATCATGATCGCGCATAACATTCCTTATGTAGCGCAATCTGTTCCAAGCAACTGGAAAGACCTTCACAACAAAGCTGCCAAAGCATTCAAAAAAGGCGGCCCTGCTTTTATCAACACTTTGTCCATCTGCCCAAGAGGCTGGCGGACCGATACAGAAGACGGTATGCTGGTTACCAGACTGGCAGTAGATACCTGCTTCTGGCCGTTATATGAAGTAGAAGACGGCGTTTGGAAACTGACTTATAAACCAAAAGAAAAGAAACCTTTGGTAGAATTCTTAAAAGTACAAGGTCGGTTCAAACACTTATTCAAACCGGGCAATGAAGCGTTGATCGAAGAATTGCAGGAAGAAGTAGATCGTCGTTGGGAAGAACTTTTGATCAAATGCGGCGAAAAATAAGAAAATGAAAACAAACAAAAAAGACACGGAAAAAGGTTCCGTGTCTTTTTTTTATAAAATAAGAAATTCTTATTTGTTGGTCCATTTCAGATATTTGGACATGGCATCTACATAAGGTCCCGGCCAAGTGATATCTTCGTATCCCAAAGTATGCGCTGCATGCAGTACAAAATAAGGATCGTGAAGAAGCGGTCTGCCGAGAGCGATCACGTCTGCCCGGCCGCTTTCGGAAAATTCCAGTGCGAGGTAAGGGCTGTTGATCAGTCCTACGGTAGCAACGGGGATCTGTAATTCTTCTTTGATCCTTTCGGCGCATTTTAATTGATATCCCGGATAGCTTGCCTTATCCGGCGCACCGATACCGCCTGTGCTGACATGGACCAGGTCGACCATATCTTTTACAGGACGAAGGAATTCGATCATATCTTCTACCTGGTTGCCGTCTTCGGAATAATCAATGGCGGAAACCCGCAGGAAGATCGGTTTTTCCTTTGGCCAAACTTCTCTGACCGCTTTTACGACTTCATAGAGGAAAAGTCCTCTGTTTTGGCCGTATTCATCGGTCCTTTTGTTGGTGGTTTTGGATAAGAACTGGTTGATCAAATAGCCGTGA
>JAEEGL012617885.1_pt1 | contig 10288 bp, 12 predicted proteins | sample 9134231 | NCBI WGS metagenome assembly JAEEGL01 (sample SAMN16246548, study PRJNA631951) | gut metagenome | biome: gut microbiome; feature: rumen; material: fiber-attached | host: Bos | place: Iran: Karaj | collected 2018-10
TAATAGTAGGATTTACATTCTTCTATACTTATGCAACATTTAACCCAGCAGAAGTATCAAGTAACATAAAGAAAAATGGTGGATTTATTCCAGGTATAAGAGCAGGAAAACCAACAACAGATTATTTATCATCAATAATATCAAAATTAACATGGTTTGGAGCAGTGTTCTTAGCAATAATTGCAATTCTGCCAATGTTAATAAGATTTACAGATTTAAATATCGCTTTTGGTGGTACATCAATTCTTATCGTGGTTGGTGTTGCATTAGAAGTAGTACAACAATTAGAATCTCAATTAGTAATGAGACATTACAAAGGATTCTTAGAATAATGAAATTAAATAAAAGTATTATAGGACAAATATCTAAAATGTATTTGTCCTGTATGACTTTTTTAAAATATACATAGAATTGTTTACTTTAAAAAGGTTATAGGAGGTAAATATGATAATTGTTATGTTAGGTGCACCAGGTGCAGGGAAAGGAACAATTGGAAAAGAAATGTCTAGCAAACTTGGTATTAAATACATTGCAACAGGCGATGTATTTAGAGAAATAATGAAAGAAGACACTGATTTAGGTAAAAATATAAAAAAATGCATAGAGGAAGGCAGATTAGTACCAGATGACCTAGCTATAAGAATCTTTGAAGAAAGAATATTACCAAGAGATATAAATGTTGATATGATATTGGATGGATATCCAAGAACAGAGCTACAAGCAGAATATTTTGATGAATTATTAGAAAGACACAATTTAAAAGTAAATTATGCTATAAACATAGATATTTCAAATGAGCTTATAATAGATAGAATAGTAAATAGAAAAATATGTCCAAAATGCAATGAGATATATAATTTGAAATATGGAAAAAAACCACAAGTTGATGGAATATGTGATAAATGTGGTTCAGAATTAATACAAAGATCAGATGATAATGAAAAAGTGGTTCGTGATAGATTAGATACATATGAAATAAATACAAAACCACTTATAAGCTACTATAAAGCCCAAGAAAAACTAAGAAACATATTATCAAATGAAGATACATCAATAGATGAATTAGTAGATGTAGCAATAAACATTGTAAGGATGGGAGAATAAAATGGTCTACATTAAATCGAAAAAAGAAATAGAAATAATGGAAGAGGCTTGTAAATTAGCATATTTAACGCATAAAGAAATAGAAAAACATATAAAACCAGGAATATCTACATTAGAATTGGATAAAATTGCAGAAAAATACATATTAAGCCAAAATGCAATACCAGCTCAAAAAGGGTATCCAAGTGGAATACGCGGTGTACCAGATTTTCCAGCAACATTGTGCATTTCAATAAATGATGTCGTAATACATGGTATACCTAATAAAAACATATATTTAAAAGATGGAGATGTAGTAAGCATAGATTTGGTTGTACTAAAAAATGGATTTCATGGAGATGCTGCAAGAACATATATTGTGGGTCAGGCTTCAAAAGAGAAGCAAAGATTATTAGATGTTACAAAACAAGCATTTTTCGAAGGAATAAAATATGCAGTTCCAGGGAATAGAATAGGAGATATTTCACATGCAATAGGTGAATATGTACATCAAAATGGATATTCTGTTGTAAGAGAATTTCAAGGACATGGTATAGGAAGAGAAATGCATGAAGATCCTGGAGTTCCAAACTATGGAAAAGCAGGTAAAGGTATAAGATTAGAGCCTGGAATGACAATAGCTGTAGAACCAATGGTAATAGAGGGAAAACCAGATATTTTAGAGTTAGATGATGGATGGACAATTATAACAGAAGATGGTAGCTTATCTGCACATTATGAAAATACCATTTTAATTACAGAAAAAGAGCCAAAAATCTTGACATTGATTTAAATTTATTATATACTATATTAGCTATATGCTAAAATGAGGAAAACTCTTTTTAGAAGGGGGAAAATTAATGTCAAAAGAGGATGTAATTGAAGTAGAAGGTACTGTTATAGAAGCATTACCAAATACTAATTTTAAAGTAAAGTTAGATAATGGGCATGAAGTTTTAGCTCATATATCTGGTAAATTAAGAATGAATTATATAAAAATACTTCCAGGTGACAAGGTAAGACTTGAATTATCACCATACGACCTTTCAAGAGGACGTATTACATGGAGAGATAAATAAAAATTGTTAGATTGAGATTTGTAATAACCCACCTATCTCTAAAACTAACTTCTAGAATTTTAGGAGGTGTAAAATAAATGAAGGTAAGACCATCAGTTAAAAAAATGTGTGAAAAATGCAAAATAATCAAAAGAAAAGGTGTAATAAGAGTAATTTGTGATAATCCAAAACACAAACAAAGACAAGGTTAATTTTATTTAATGTATAATTTGTATTGATATTAACATTAATTAGTTGCGGCTGGTAAACTAAGTTTACAACTCTAATTAATGTTTATATATATTATCTTTTCTTTTTTTATTAGACTATTTTTCTATAAATTAGAGTTTAAGGCAAATTAAAGAAAAAGCTCTAATTTATAGAAAAATACATTTCACTTAAAAAGAGGAAAGATTAAAATAATTTTATGGAGGTGCTAAAAATATGGCTCGTATAGCAGGAGTAGATTTGCCTAGAGAGAAAAGAGTAGAAGTAGGACTAACATACATATATGGTATAGGCCTAACAAGTTCTCAAAAAATTCTTAAAGAAGCTGGAGTAAATCCTGATACTAGAGTTAAGGACTTAACAGACGACCAAATAAGTGGAATAAGAAAAGCTATGGAAGGATATAAAACAGAAGGAGATTTAAGAAGAGAAGTAGCTTTAAATATTAAAAGATTAACAGAAATTGGTTGTTACAGAGGAATAAGACATAGAAAAAACTTACCAGTTAGAGGACAAAGAACAAAAACAAATGCTAGAACAAGAAAAGGTCCTAGAAAATTAGTAAGTAGAAGTAAGAGTAAAGAGTAATAAAAATAAGGAGGAAACCAAATGGCTGAAAAGAGTTCAGTAAAGAAAACAACAACTAGAAGAAGAGATAGAAAGAACATTGATAAAGGTGCTGCACATATTCATTCTAGTTTCAATAATACAATAGTAACTATTTCAGATGTTCAAGGTAATGTTATAGCTTGGGCTAGCGCTGGTGGATTAGGATTTAAAGGTTCTAGAAAAAGCACACCATTTGCTGCAGGACAAGCGGCAGAAACTGCTGCAAAAGCAGCTATGGAACATGGCCTAAAAACAGTTGAAGTATATGTAAAAGGTCCAGGTTCAGGACGTGAAGCAGCTATAAGATCACTTCAAACAGCTGGATTAGAAATAAGTATGATAAAAGACGTAACACCAATACCACATAACGGATGTAGACCACCAAAAAGAAGAAGAGTGTAGAAGTCACAATTAATAATTAAGGGTATAAAGAATATAATGAAGAATTAATAAATTGATAAGGGAGGAGAAGTAATGGCAAGATATAAAGATGAACAATGCCGTATATGCCGTAGAGAAGGACAAAAGTTGTTCTTAAAAGGAGCTAGATGTTATACAGATAAATGTAGTATAGCAAGAAGAAATTATGCTCCAGGTCAACATGGCCAAAAGAAGAAAAAACTTTCTGAATACGGTACACAATTAAGAGAAAAACAAAAAACAAAAGCATATTATGGAGTAGCAGAAAGACAATTTAGAAACTATTTTACAATGGCTGAAAATAAAAGAGGAGTTACAGGTGAATGCCTATTACAAATTCTAGAAAGTAGATTAGATAATGTGGTTTACAGATTAGGATTTGCAAGCTCAAGAGCACAAGCAAGATTAATGGTAACACATGGACATTTTGAAGTAAATGGAAAGAAAGTTGACATACCATCTTACTTAGTAAAACCAGGAGATGTTGTTGCAGTAAGAGAAATAAGAAAAGATAACAAAACAATTAAAGCAAATGTAGAAGAAAATGCTTCAAGACCAGTTCCAGAATGGTTAGAAAAAGATAATAAAACATTAAGTGGAAAAGTTGTTAGATTAGCTGCAAGAGAAGAAATAGATTTACCAGTAGAGGAACACTTAATAGTTGAATTATACTCTAAATAATATCTATAAATTAAATATTGTAGAAAAATTAATAATTGTTTTTCTATAAGATAGGAGAAAAAATAATGATTGAATTTGAAAAACCAAATATTGAGTGCTTAGAAGTTGATAACGAAAATAACTATGCAAGATTTGAGTGTCAGCCATTAGAGAGAGGATATGGAATGACAATAGGAAATTCTTTAAGAAGAATACTATTATCATCTTTACCAGGTACTGCAATAACAAGTGTAAAAATTGATGGGGTTGTCCATGAATTTGCAACAATACCTGATGTAGTTGAAGATGTTCCAGAATTGATAGTTAACTTAAAAGGTGTAAGATTAAAATCATTTGATAATGATGATAAAGTTTTAAGTATTGACTTTAAAGGACCAGGTGAAGTAACTGCAAAAGATATAATTACAGATGGTACAGTTGAAGTATTAAATGGAGATTTACATATAGCAACAGTAGAAGAAGGAGGACATTTAAAGGTAGAAATGACTGCTGGAAGAGGAAGAGGATATAACACAGCAGAGAAAAATAAAAATGAAAATCAAGCATTAAATGTTCTACCAATAGATTCAATTTTTACTCCAGTAAAAAAAGTAAATTATTCAGTGGAAAATACTAGAGTTGGTCAAAGAGTTGATTATGATAAATTAACAATAGATGTATGGACAGATGGAAGTTTAAAACCATATGAAGCTTTAGGGCTAGCTGCGAAAGTAATGACAGGACATTTAGAATTGTTTATAGATTTATCAGAAACAGCAAAAAATACACAAGTTATGATCGAAAAAGAAGAATCTAAGAGAGAAAAAATATTGGAAATGCCAATTGAAGAATTAGAATTATCAGTAAGGTCATATAATTGTTTAAAAAGAGCTGGAATTGCAACTGTTGAAGATTTAGCAAATAAATCAGAAGCAGATATGATGAAAGTAAGAAACTTGGGTAAAAAATCTTTAGATGAAGTAATTAATAAATTGCATTCATTAAATTTAGATTTTGCAAAGGAAGATGAATAGAATCAACTTAAAAGGAGGGTGAAATAAATTGGCTATAAATAGAAAACTAGGAAAAACAACAGATCAAAGATTAGCAATGCTTAAACAACAAACAACAGACCTATTTTTAAATGGTAAAATAGAAACGACAGAAGCTAGAGCTAAAGAAGTTAAAGCAATAGCAGATAGTTTAATAGCATTAGCAATAAAAGAAAAAGACAATTTTGATATGGTTGAAGTAAAAGTTGTTAAAGCTAAGTTAGATAACAAGGGTAATAAAGTTACTGAACTTGTAAAAAGCAAGAATGGTAAAGAATATTTGAAAGTTGTAAAAGAAACAAAAACTGAATCTAGACAAAAAGATAAACCATCTAGATTAAATGCAAGAAGAAAAATAATGAGAAAAGTAAATAAAGTTCAAGATGAAAAAGGGAATAATATAGATATACCAGCAAAACTATTTAATGAAATAGCACCAAAATATACAGATAGAGTAGGTGGGTATACTAGAATATTAAAAACAGGTGTAAGAAAAGGAGATGCAGCAGAGACTGCAATATTACAATTGTTATAAAATTAAGTAATAAAAAACTAATTATTAAAATGAAGCACAGAGCAATCTGTGTTTTATTTTATTTTATTTTAATTGTTTTAATTAAAAAGCAAAGTTTTTTAATTCTGTGTTTATTATATACTCTTGGTGTGGTGACAAATTGGCACCACATATTTTCTATTTAAAGATTTGCAAAAAAATAAACAGTTTTTATACCATATAATTCCAAAAATATTATCTTAATATTTATTGAACACATCAATTATTTTTGATATAATAATACATGAAATAAAGGAGAAAAAAATGGGAAAGAATAGAAGAGTAAAAAATAATTCAAATAGAATAATAGCAATAAAGCTTTTAGTACTTGTTGCAATTGTTGGGACAATTTTAGGATTGGGTTATTGGACAAGCGTAATAGGTAAAAATATTGAACAACCTGTAGAGGCAATGACTACAGATGAACCTAATATGCCAGAAGAAAATATTGTAAATGAGATAGAAGAAACACCTACACCAACTCCGACACCAGAGCCAACGCCAGAACCAACACCTACACCAGCACCAGCCAATAATACAACATCAAAAGGAACAACAGCATACTATATCAAGATTAATTATACGCAAAATTGTGTAACAATATATACAAAAGATGATGATGGATATTATACTAAACCCGTTAAAGCAATGATATGTTCTACAGGAAAAGCAACACCTACAAGTGGAGTGTATTCGACAACAGACAAATATAGATGGGGATGGCTAAATGGAGGGGTATGTGGACAGTATTGTACAAGAATTGTAGGTAGCATTTTATTTCATTCAGTTCCATATACAACAAATAAAACTAATGCATTAGAGTATTGGGAATATGATAAACTTGGCACATCAGCTTCAGCTGGTTGTGTAAGATTAACTGTTACAGATGCTAAATGGATATATGATAATTGTGCAAAAGGAACTAAGGTTGAATTTTATTCAGATTCAAATCCAGGACCACTTGGAAGACCTACTGCAAAAAAAATATCTGATGCGGAAGGAGAACTTAAGAATTGGGATCCAACAGATCCAGATGCAAATAATCCTTGGAAGAGTTATGCAGGAGCAACACCAACGCCAACACCAGAACCAACTCCAGTACCTACACCAACGCCGACACCAACGCCAGTGGTAACACTAACACCAACGCCAACACCAAAGCCAAGTCCAACACCAAATGCTAAGGAAAACAAAGTTGATAATTCAACAAATAGTGTTAAAAATGTAATAAATGATACGAAGAATAATATAAAAAATGAAGTTTCAAAAAATAATGTTTAATAGTTGAATTTCATTTAAAATAATGATATAGTTATATAACATTGATATTTTTAGGAGGATTTAAAAGTGGGCTTATTTAAAAGTTATAGTGAGAAAGAAGTAAAAAGAGCTAAACCATTAGTTGAGAAGATAAATAGTTTAGAACCAGAATTTGAAAAATTAACTGATAAAGAATTGACAGCAAAAACAGCTGAATTCAAAGAAAGATTAGCAAACGGAGAAACTTTGGATGATTTATTACCAGAAGCTTTTGCAGTTGTTAGAGAAGGTTCTAAAAGAGTATTAGGTATGAGACATTTTGATGTGCAGTTAATAGGTGGAATTATACTTCACCAAGGAAGAATAGCTGAAATGAAGACGGGTGAAGGTAAAACATTGGTTGCAACACTTCCAGTATATTTAAATGCACTAGAAGGTAAAGGTGTTCATATTGTTACAGTAAATGATTACCTAGCAAAAAGAGATAGTGAATGGATGGGTAAACTATATAGATTTTTAGGCTTAACAGTTGGATTAGCTATAAGTGGTATGGAACCAGCTGAAAAACAAAAAGCATATGCAGCAGATATTACATATGGAACAAACAATGAATTTGGATTTGATTATTTAAGAGACAACATGGTTATATACAAAAAAGATATGGTGCAAAGACATTTGCATTATGCAATAGTGGATGAGATTGATAGTATTTTGATTGATGAAGCACGTACTCCACTTATTATATCTGGAAATTCAAATGAATCATCTGATTTATATAAAAGAGCAAATGATTTTGTAAAAAAATTAACACCAAAAGTAATAATTGAGGAAGATGTAAAGAATCTTGAACAATCTGAGGACAATGAAAAATATGATTATATAGTAGATTTAAAAGCTAAATCTGCATCATTAACACAAAAAGGTATTAAAAAAGCAGAACAAGAATTTAAACTAGAGAACTTTAATGATTTAGACAATTCAAGTATAGTACACCATGTTAACCAAGCTTTAAGAGCACATGGGGTAATGAAAAAAGATATAGATTACATAGTAAAAGATGGAGAAGTATTAATTGTTGATGAGTTTACAGGAAGAATTATGTATGGAAGAAGATACAACAATGGTTTACATCAAGCTATTGAAGCAAAAGAACATGTTAAAATAGCTAATGAATCTAAAACACTTGCAACAATTACATTCCAGAACTATTTTAGAATGTATGATAAATTATCAGGAATGACTGGTACAGCTATGACAGAAGAAGATGAATTCAATGAAATTTATAATTTGGATGTTGTAGAAATACCAACAAATAAACCACTTATAAGAATTGATAATAATGATATTATATATAAAAATGAAAATGCAAAATTTAGAGCAGTTGTTAATGATATAAAAGAAAGTCATGCTAAAGGACAACCAGTTCTAGTTGGTACAGTTTCAATTGAGAAGTCTGAGAAATTAAGTGGAATATTAAGTAGAGAAGGTATTCCACATCAAGTATTAAATGCTAAACAACATGAGAAAGAAGCTCAAATAATTGCACAAGCTGGTAAATATGGTACAGTTACAATTGCTACAAACATGGCTGGTCGTGGTACTGATATTATGCTTGGAGGAAATAGCGAATATCTTGCAAAACAAGAGATGAGAAAAAATGGAATGTCAGAAGAGTTAATTAACATGGCAACAGCTTTTAATGAAACAGATAATCAAGAAATATTAAATGCAAGAGAAACATTTAAAAACTTTGTAAAGAAATTTGATGAAGAAATTCAAGATGAAAAACAAAAAGTAATTGCAGCAGGTGGCTTAAAGATAATTGGTACAGAACGTCATGAATCAAGAAGAATTGATAACCAGCTTCGTGGACGTAGTGGACGTCAAGGAGATCCTGGTGAATCAAGATTCTATATTGCACTTGATGATGATTTAATGAAGATATTTGGTGGTGATATGGTAACTAGAGTATATAATACTTTAGGTGCTGATGAAGATTTGCCACTTCAAATGAGAATGCTTTCAAATGCAGTTGAAACAGCTCAAAAGAAGATTGAAGGTAGAAACTTCTCAATAAGAAAAAATGTACTTCAATATGATGATGTTATGAATGCACAAAGAACAATCATATATGATCAAAGAAGACAAGTATTAGATGGAGAAGATATTAAACATAGTATACTAAGCATGTTAGATGCTGTTGTTGATATGATAATAGATACTCATATAGAAGGAGAAGATAATAATCATATTAATAAAGAAGCACTTTTAGCAGATGTAAGAACAACATTAAATATGGGATCAATTGATGCATTAAATAAAGAAAATATTGATATTGAAGAAATAAGAAAAGAATTAGCAGATAGAGCTCATGAAATGTATGAAACAAAAGAAAAAGAAATTGGCTCAGCTGAAATGAGAGAGCTTGAAAGAGTAGTTATGCTTAAGGTAGTAGACAACAAATGGATGGACCATATTGATAATATGGAAGAGCTAAAAAATGGAATTGGACTACGTGCTTATGGACAAAAAGACCCTGTTGTACAATACAGAATTGAAGGATTTGATATGTTTGATCAAATGATAGCAGATATTAAGCTTGATGTTGTAAAAATAATGTTACACATCCAAAGAAAAGAAAATGCAAAAAGAGAGCAAACTGTAAGAATAACAGGAGAAGGATTTGAAGATACAGGAATAGACAATACAGTAGCACCAAGACAAACAAGTATAGTAAGAGATCCAATAGTAAATGATGGACCAAAAGTAGGTAGAAATGAACCTTGTCCATGTGGCAGTGGTAAAAAGTACAAAAACTGCTGTGGTAAAAATGCTTAAACCATTGAAAATAGTGAATTATAGAAAATACAAAAAACACAAAAATATAGTGGTGTGGACAAAAATGTCCACAATGTGTACACAAATAAAAAATTTTGTGGACAAAAAAGTAAGGGTGATTGAAAAAATCATCCTTGTTTTTTACAAAAAAGATATAAAAAGTTAATTTGAATAGTGTTAAAATAGCATTTGTGATATAATGGTGTAAGTAAAATTAAAGATTCTGCATGTTAAAATATTTTAATATTGCTCACATGTTTGATAAAAATTAGGGAGGTTTTTAGTATGAAAATAGCAGTAACTTATGATAATGGAGAAGTGTTTCAGCATTTTGGTCATACAGAACAATTTAAAATATATGAAATAGAAAATGACAAGGTTATTAATGAAGAAATAATTGATACAAATGGAACAGGACATGGATTACTAGGTGAACTATTAATATCAAGAGAAGTAAACGCATTAATATGTTGTGGACTTGGAAGTGGTGCTAGAAATATTTTGGAACAAAACAATATTAAAGTATA
>JAEEGL012817371.1_pt1 | contig 10288 bp, 7 predicted proteins | sample 9134231 | NCBI WGS metagenome assembly JAEEGL01 (sample SAMN16246548, study PRJNA631951) | gut metagenome | biome: gut microbiome; feature: rumen; material: fiber-attached | host: Bos | place: Iran: Karaj | collected 2018-10
AAAAAAAGTAAAAGAATGTCTATCTCTTCGATAATTCTTCTACTTTACTTCATTTTATCATTTTCACAGTGTTATACAAGACTAATTTATTTGATTAAATTTTGGAATATATAAATGATTAAAAAAAGATTAATTATTAATCTCTTTTACAATTCCTTCTAAATCAAAATTTGAGATATAGTTTTCTAATTTATTATAGTATATAATAGCTTCATCTATATCATTAAATGTCGAATACAATAATTGAGACATTATTTCATTATTAATTTTTGCATGTATAAAGACTTCAAAAATAGAATTATCAATACTTGATAATACGATTCCAATTTCATTACCATATTCAACATTATTTTTATGTTTAATGATTTGTCGACTATCATTATTATTTATAGTGACATTTTCCTTTAATGTTTTAACTATATCATCTATCTTCATTGTATTCACCATTTTTAGTATATTTCTTTCGATAAAAATATAATACTTTAATTCATAAACATTGTAAACAAAAAGAAGCATAAATAATATACTTCTGTTTGTACTAATTTATTTTTTACCTAATACCATTTTCATCAAGTTTTTCTTTTATTGATATTATTATTTTAGATTGTGCTGGTGATAAATTAAAGGAAATCCCTTTACAATATTTTATTGCAAAGTCAAGAAATTCCACATCTTTTTGATTTATTACATTTTGTTCTATTCCACGATTTTTTAAATCTTCCCAATAATTAGCACCTAGATTATATATTTGAATCTCATCCATTAATGAATTATCTAATTTTTGTTCCTTCTTTGCACTTATTTCTTCTACTTTTTTATCTTCGTTGGTTATTAAACTTTCTTTTGTATCTTCAGTTAAATGATACTCTTTGGCTTTTAGCATGTTCCAACAATCTTCGCGTTTACAATATTCACCAATATTCATATATTTTCTATCTTTATCATAGAAAACATCAAAAGCTAATTTAGATATTTTTTCTATGTCAACTATCATAAAATCAGGAACACACTGCTTATCCCAAATCATTCTATAATTTAAATGTGAATTACCATTTTTTTGAGCTTCAAAAACAAGTTTAGCAAAAGTATATGGAACTAATTGTGCTCTATAAGCTTTATTTTCTATATACCATTGTTGATTAGAAATTACTTTTTCTATCGTTTTGAAAAGTATAGCTTTGCCAATCAAATTTCTATAAAAGACTTCATTATAAATTTTATTATTAGAATCCCATTTTTTTTCTAAATCAAGTTGAAACTTTGTTAAGTTTACCTCTGCACCCCATGCAACATTATATGGTTTCATATAAGATGAATTAAGATATTTAGCCAAATCTGTTTTAGTAAATTTTTGATTTTTTGGATGTATTCTTTCAAAATTTTGTCTTTCAGATTTTGTCATCATCATTTTATTTTGATCATATTGTCCTCTTGCTCTCTCAAAAAACCATAAAGTTTGATATGTTTGACCATTAACAGGCGGAGCATATACTTTATTAGAAAATTGTTCTATTCGAATGTAGAATGGATGATTAGAATTTAAATCTGCATTTGTTACTTTATTTTGACTATTAGCATATCTTGATATATTGCTAACAAATTCCGGATTTTCTTCAGATAAAATTGTTAACTTCATTTGAACAAATATCTTATCTAATGGAGCATTATCTTTAATACTCGCGGATGCTAATGAAGCTGTTGTTTGCCCACCATTAATTATTTGAAAATCCGTAAACTTTGTTATACATAAACCCTTACCGGGTATTTGACTTGTTTCAATTTCACTAGCAATTGTAGATATGCCATTATTATAAGTAAAAAAATTATTTCGCTCGTTAAGAATGGTTCCTCTAATACCTTTATTAACTGCTCCTCTTACATTTAAAAATGATCTTACATTAGATTCTAAAAGAGCTGGACCATACTTTTTATAAATCTCACTTAAAAATTGCCCAGGGACTATAGCTAGATAGGCAGAATATCCATCGCTACCTATCTCCGCCTTTATGCATTGTATTCCATCTAACCCATAATCTCTTACATCTATTTCAACTGGATCTTTTCTAAATGATGGTAATTTTGTATTATATATCATTTCAAATGTTATAACATCTAACTCAGATTTATATTTTCTACCATTAAAATCAATATCATCTAATTGTAAACTCTTAACTCTTTTACTAATCGTATTTGTTGAAATAATAAATAAATGGATTTTATTGATATAATCTTTATTATTTATTATGTTAAAAGCTAATTGTGCAGCTATGTCACTTTCTTCTGCTGTTTTAAAATATCCATTCAAGGTATTAATAAAATAATTAATCATCAAATTTGACTTTTGCATAATAAATTCATTATTAATAGAGATCATTTCTGAAGGATTGTAATCAGCTATTAATAAATTCAAGGTATTTGATGTTAAATCTAAGAATGCTCCATCAATATGCATATTTTTGAATGCACGATTTCCCTTATCAAAAGAAAAATATACTTTTTCCATATCATTAACTAGTGAGTAATCATTTATTAACAAATCACTCACTTTATCAATAAAAACGTTTATTGGGTAATCATTTTTTTCTATAGCTTCTGCTTCTATGTCATTTATAAACTCTTCTCTATATTCATTAATTGTCATCATAATTCATTCACCTTGAATCTTTCTAAAGGCTTTATCATTATTTCATAGGAAACAGAATCTATTTCTTGATATTTGATATCTTTCTCAGTTAGCTTTGGAAATTTATCTGTTACTTCATAAATTGTTGCTGATATAACACTAAATTTATTATATTTTTCTGAATAATCTGTATCATATCCATAATCTATAAGTTTATTGAAAAAAATCTGTTTAATTTCTAAATCCGTTATTTTAGTAGATATTTTCATAATTAAATCACTTATAGAACTACTTTTGTCATCAAATTCTTGTGACATCTTTTCAACACGAATAATCGCTAAGAATCCATCATTATTAGATGATAATTGAGAAAGAGATGTTATTTTTATACTTGATGAATTTACAGAAGGTGTCTTAATCTCATACCAGTCAGTATTTATAGAAAAATCTTTATTATACTTTAATGGTCCTGACCATGATTTTATTGCCTCATCTATTCCGTATTTATCAATCATATACTTATCTATAAAATATAGTTCACCAAATAGTCCTTGTTCCGTTTCTGGATTCATTGGCTTTTTAGGTTTCTTAAACATTATCTTCCAAGTAGATATTCTATCTTTAATCATATTCAATTCTTCTAGTTCATCTTTAAGGTTAGAAATATTATTTAATATATCAGAACATAGAGAATAAAATATTTTTTTAAAATCATTATCAAGTAAATCTAAACAAGTCCAATAAACATTATCGCTCTCTTTTCCTTGAACAATTCTTATCATTTTTGTTCCCTCAATTTGAGGAGCTGTTATACTTGATAAGAAAGATAATCTAAGAAAGCCATCATCAGTTATTCCATAAAAAACTTTTAAGTTACAGTTAACATCCAAACTCTTTTGATTATTAAGAATATTCTTTTCTAAATTTTCAAAATAATTATCAATCCTGAATTTCATTTTCTTCATCCTCCTCATCAGTATCATCTAAGTCAAATTGCATTTGTTTAATTTTTATTTCATTTATTCTATACTTGACTTTAACACCTTTGTCTATTCCAGGGAAACCAATTGCTACACCTATTATGGCATTCAGACCAGAAAGGTTTTGTATTATAGTATTCTTATCATTCCATGTTTTCAAGTTTGCATCTATATCAATAATTTTAGATTTATCATTCTTTAGATACATAGGATAAATAACTAATAATGGTTTTCTATCTGTCACATTTAAATAATCGCTTGTGATAGGTTCTTTACCAGAATTCTTATATTTATCTTTAATTCTTTCTATAACATCTTTATCTAAACCACTATTGAATATTCCTGGCTCAGCTAATCTGTTATTACCACCGGATATTCTAATAAAGTCCTCATCATTATTCTCTAAAAAACTTCTACCTACAAGTGGTAATTGCTTTCCACAAAAATACCAATTTTTTTCACTATTTTCCCTACCAGTAGCTATAACAATATCCCATTTATTAAAGTCATTGGAATTCCTTATGTAGTCTTGTAATCCATCTTGATCAAATTTTTTATTTTGTATACATATATTTAATTTTTTTATAAAATCAGCTATTAAATATTTATCAACATCTATAAACATATTTCTAGAATTCTTGCTTTCAAGTAAAATACCATTTTCTTTAAGTTTTGTTACCAAGTCAAATAGGAGATTGTAGTTAAATTCATTTTTTTGAAAATCTTTGTAAATTTTGGAAGTATCAACTGCAACACCACCATAATTCAATGTATGAATTATTTCTTGAGAATTCCTCATTTTATTTCTACTAGTAACTAACAATTTTGTTTCTAAAGTATCTGGTGATTCCTTTATCATAAGGCCAAAATCTTTTGGCTTTTTGTGACGTGCTCTCATTCTTCTAAATTGTTCTTTTAAATCTTCCGTAGCGTCAATAACTGCTCCAAAATTTTCTCTACTAATATCTGTCATATATATTCTACATAAGTCTTCATAATCCGGTCTATACCCAAACCATCTGCACATCTGTAGCATAGTATCGTATGCGTTAGAATTTCTACTAAAATAACTAATCATTAATCCTTCAAGTGTTAACCCTCTAGATAATACAAAACCACCTATTGCTATAACTCTCGCACCATCGTCTTTATAATCGTCATAATTAAATCTATCTTCACTTTTGTTATTTGAATTAACAATTGTAACAACAATTCTATCTATTTCTGACTTTAGATTTTTTTGGATGATATCCCAATTATATTCATTTCTGAATTTGTCATAAAAGTCATCTAAAACATATTGATTATATAACATTTCCATATTATTATCTCGTAAGAAATCATCTAGGGGCATCTTATACGTTTGATCAATAATATTTCTAATTTTGTTAAGATGTTCTTCTATTTTGTATTTTACTTTTTCTTGTACCTTATTAAATCTAGAAACATTAATCATAAAGCTTCTATGTTTTGTTTCATGACCTCTCAAAGTTCTTAATACATTAACCAATAAAAAATCGTTAAATGCCTTTTTTAGAGAATTTGGCAATTCTGGATATACATCAACATCCATTTTGTGTTTAACAGGCAAATAGTTTTCTTCATCTTCATTTAAAGTGCATATTACTTTTGAATCTTTTTTAAATATTTTTTTTGCTCCAAAATAATTGTCCGGATCATTCAACTGTACAATAAAATCTGATGGGAACAAATCCAAATTATCTTCGTTATCAAATGGATCAATTAAAATATTAGCATATGGCGTAGCAGTATATCCTATATAAGTTGCTATAGGAAAATTATTAAAATTTTCTCTTATCAATTTATTAATAGTTGATGGATCGGATTCCTTATCTTTAGTGTTAAGAGAAGCATTATCTGCCTCATCATCAATTAGTAATATATTCGAGCGATCTACTTCAGTTGGTTTTAGCCAATCTTTCATTTCTGTTAATGTGCTCTTATTCTTCTTTACTACAAAAACAATAGGTTTATTTGTATCATTCGCTTTCCAATTTGTATTACTTTTTACTTTCTTCCCAAAATCATTATTAATGTTTGTTAGCGGTATTGCATAAATACCATTTTTTTCATATAATCCGACTCCAGAATATTCTATTTCTCCATTTATACTACCACTATTAGCACCAACAAAACCTTCATCAATTCTTTTTTGGGTTTGAACTCTTAATGATTCTGTTAAACCAGCTAATATGACAATAACTTTATATCCATAATCTGCAGCCATATTTATAAGGGATAAATAATTTGCTGTTTTACCAGATTGGACATCCCCCATAACTAATCCCTTTTTCATTCTTTTTACAATATAATTTTGATCTGGATTAGCACAATGAGAAAGAATTTCTTTTGTACTTTCCTCCATTTTACTAATTGTATCTTCTGAAAAATTTTTACTTCTTAAATATTTTTTATACCTATCGTAATATGGCATCTCATCCATTTCATGGAACCACAATGTGTCATTATCATTTTCAACAAGCACATCTGGTTTATATGCTTTAATACCATCGGTATCTAAAAACTTTTTTATTAGTTTATCTTTAAACAAAGATAATTCATTTCCATCCATATCATTAGGAATAACCCCCAATGCTATTTCAATACTTAAAAGATGAGTAAGAACCTCGTTAAGAGAAGATATTGTATTTTTTCCTTCTTCAGATTTTTGACACATTAGTTCTCTTAATTGGATATATACATTATCAAATATCTTATCATTCATTCTTATTCATCTCCTCTAATATTTCTTTATATTTAGGCAATAGTTCCATATAAGCTTCGCTATTTAAGATAGTAGTTAAGTACATTTCTCTATCTTCTTTTGGAATTGACTTAAATATTTCCTTTAATTTATTCTTTTTGTCTTCGTCAGAAGTTTCATCATCGTTTAATATTTTAGTATCATCATAACTATCCGTTCTTATTGAATACTTAGGGATATAAGATTCTAGTTCTTCAATAAATTGTTTTAATAAATTTTTTTGTTCGTTATTTAGTGATGATTCCAAGATAGTTAAAATTGGATTGTTCTTATTAATTTCATATTTCACTTCACCATCTCTAATATGAATTCTATTCCATACTTTATTATCAACACTTTGTTCTTTTGTGCCGGGATATCTATTTGTTCTTCTGCTTCTGGAAATAGAATCATCAAGTGAGGCTCTAATTTGATCTTTAATTTTATCTGGTATCTTAGCAGTTGATTTTTTTACATCTAATTCCCATTCTTCGTCAAGAGAAGATGGAATATCTATTCTTACTCTAGCTAGTTTTGCCAACTCACTTCTAACTGTCATTCTTAACCAGCTACCCCACAATATTAGTCTCTTATTACGATAAATATAGAAGCCCTGTTCATCATAAATACTTTTTGGATTACCAAGTAATGATTTTTCCTCATGACTTAATGTATTATAAAAAGGCAATACATATGGAACAACTGTTATGATACCATTTTTCATATTAATAATACTTTCTCTGCCTCTTTGAGTTCTAGGAAATGATTGTTCCAAAAAAGGATCTTTCCTTTCGATTCTATCATTATTAAAATAAATATTAATATCATCATAAAATCTATGAAAAACTAATTCCACATGCTTTTTTGCTTCACTTATAGTACTTCTAAATGTATCATCAAAATTTTTGGCAGTTTTTTCTAATTTATCAAATTTCCTCCAAATAACTATAGTTCCACTATCATACTCATAGAGTTTTTGTATATTCGGAAGTTCTTGTATTTGCTCTTCATCTAGAACAATTAATTTCCAGTCATTGGTACTTTCTATTAAATCCAAATCGTATGACATACCATTTACTTCGTTATGCAATTTTGAAACAACTATTAATTCTCTGCATTGTGATAGTGATGCAGATTTTAATCCCAATCCAAATCTACCGAGATCTAATTGAGAATCAATCTTATTATCACGATTTGAACCAAATGTCATTGCATTTAACAACTCGTTTTCATTCATTCCAGAACCATTATCTAAAATTTCAAAATATGGTGTAGAATCCAATGGATCAGAGTAAATATTAATTTCATTTCCTCCTGCAGTCAAACTATTATCTATAATATCTGCTACAGATGTTGAAAAACTATATCCTATTGATCTGATTCCATTTATCAAAGCCTTAGCAGGTGGAATTTGTTGAATTGTTTTAACCATTTTATTCACTCTCCCTCATCATAATGGAATTAATTGTTTTATTAAACTTCTGTAAATCGCTTGATGAATAGATTTTGATTTCAGGTTGATCGAAAACTGATGATATCATCATTATTTTTACCTTGTCAGAAAAATCATTAATAAAAGCTAGTTTTTTTGAAGATAAATTAAAATAATTTATCTTGGTAGAAGTAAAAAATAATAATAGATATTTTGTAATGCCATTTTCTTCATAATCAAAATCATAAAGTGAATATGGATATTCTTCGCTTAAGCAATTAATTGAATTATAATTTTTCATTAATAGTTGTTCTTTGCATAGTTTAAATGCTTGTTCTTTCATATAACCATATATTATATTGTAGTTATCTGGCGAAACATCATTATATTTTTTCCTTAATGTTATTATTTCAGTATCATAAGTATCTGCAAGTTCATTAAAAATATTTGTAAATTTATTACCTACACCTTTGTTATTTATAAATACTTTAGAATATGGAATTTGATTTTCTCCAATTATTGTAATTTTAAAATTTAGATATTTATCATCAAAGTCATATTCAAAAGCATTCACTATAAATGCGTAATTATTTAAATGATTTGAAATAAGTTCGATTACTCTTCTATTATCTATGTTATATTCTAAATCATTATATTTAATGCTTATCGGATAATGAAGTTTAACTCTTCCATATTGAACTTTTGTCGGATCAATTTCTTCTTTAACATACATACAATAAGAAGCATCAGATTCAATAGGTTCTCCATTTACCCTTATTTTATCGAAAATAAAACAATTATTTATTTTTACATTTGATTTTGAATTCTTTACTAGAACATCAATTAAATCTGGTACAGATTGAAAATCAATTTGATTTGGAATAGTAAATATTTGGTACAAATTTGAATTAATAGAATTACCTTGTTTTATTGCAGTAGCAACAGTAGCTGTGTGCCCAGACTCATTATCATTTTTTATATTAAAATATAATGATTTAGTATCTATTGGTAGTATAATCTTTTGCATATTACATCTCCTCATACATCTTTTTGAAAATAGCTTCTAATATAGGTACAATAATAGAATTACCTGCTAATTTTATAATTTGTCTATAACTAAATCCTAATTTTTTTACATTCTCATAATCTTTTTCAGAGAATCCCATTAATAGAAATGCTTCTCTTGCAGTTAATAATCTATATGAATCGCCTTTTGGGCCTGTATACTCTATCATACCAGCATTGTTCTGCCTATCTAAATTTGTAGTTATTGTATTAAAGTAATCTAATTTGTTAATATTTCTCTTATTAATATCCCACATTTTTTCCCTTGATATTGTTCTAGGTAATTGAGCTTCATCAGCTTCTAATTTATATTTTTCTATAGAATAATCGAGTCTTAAAAACTCTTTAACTTTTTCTTTTGGCAACCTTTCTTTTTCAATATTTATTTGTCTTAACATATCAGCATTTTTCTTTAAAACACTTACCATAAAACATCTTTCTCTATCTTGAGGTATACCAAAATCAATTCCAGAAAATACCATAACCTCATTGTTATACCCTAATGAATTTAAAAATTTCTTCCACATATCAAAGTCACTTTTGTTAGATGGAGCTAAAATTGCTTTTACATTTTCCATTAGTAAAAATCTTGGTAGTTTATTTACCTTATTTAATTCAGTAAGAATTCTTTCTATTTCCCATAAAAGACCAGATCTTGTTCCTGATCCTTTTTTCATACCTTTTGTTTTCCCTCCTGTAGATAAATCTTGACATGGGAAACTATAAGTAAGCAAATCATGTTCAGGAATGTCTTTTGCTTTTATTTCCGTGATAGAACCTAAATTTTTTGTTCTCTTATTTGCAACATACAACTTTTCTACTAAATCTCTCGGTAATTTTTTTATATCTTTAATTGGATTAGCAGAATCAGAACTAAATGTAAAGTTGCTTAAATAATCGATTTGCTTTTCATATGAAGGTACCTTTACTTTTATGTTTTTACAATGAATAGCATCATATGCTAATATCGCATTTATATACCAATCACTAGTTGCTACAACTTTATAATTTAATTTTGAATTTTTTAATGCTTTCGCTTGTGCTCCTATACCTGAAAAAGCTTCAAATACCCTTAACTTTTTTTTACTATCTAGTTCCATTCTATTTTTCCTCTTTCTTTATTTTTTTTAAAATAAATAGCCACTATATACATTGTACCATAAAATTGTCATATTTTGACAGTATTACACAAAAAAAAGAGGTTAATCTCATCGACTAACCTCTTTCACATTTTCTAACTTCATTTTTTCATTCGAAATAGTAATAATTGTTTTATCCTCTCTCTCCTCTATCTCTAAATGATATTGATCTGATTTTATCTTTATTGGTAATAATGATTTCTCATTTTGTAATAGTTTTCTATTTACTTTAACAGTCATATATAATCTATGATTTACATCGTGATTATATATAATATTGTAGTC
>JAEEGL013123349.1_pt1 | contig 10288 bp, 4 predicted proteins | sample 9134231 | NCBI WGS metagenome assembly JAEEGL01 (sample SAMN16246548, study PRJNA631951) | gut metagenome | biome: gut microbiome; feature: rumen; material: fiber-attached | host: Bos | place: Iran: Karaj | collected 2018-10
CGGATACGATTATTCGCGCGGGGCATCCCTTTTCATCACGGTTGTCACGGCGCCGAGGCAGAGCATCTTCGGATTGGTCGGCGAGGAGGGAGTGGCACTTTCAGCGCTTGGCGAGATCGTCAGACAGGAACTCCTCGCCGCTGCGGGGCATTTTCCTGCGGTCTCGCTCAAGAAGTGGGTGGTCATGCCGGACCATGTCCACTTCCGCATCTATCTTCCTCCTGGCACCGAGGAACCATTGCGGCTCATCGGCGCCTTTGTGGGGCGCTTCAAGCAACTCTCGCAATGGCGAATCTCGCAATCGGGCGGGCCGCAGCGCATCTGGGAGAAAGGCTACCACGACCACATCTGCCTTTCGCGCGCGCTGATTGACGCCATCGACCGATACATCGCCAACAACCCGCCCAAGTGGCATCTGATGCACGGAGACAAGAGCCTTATGCCCATCCGGGAGCCGCTTGAGAAACCTTGGCTCCCGGCCGATTCCTTTTGGCGTGGGGTAGGGGAGATTGACCTTGGCGAAGGCACTCGCATGGTCGCCCTGCGCGTTTCGCGCAAGGTTGCGCCAAAGTATTTCGAAGAAGTTGCTGGTGCCTGCGTGAAGGGCGCGCGGAGAGGCTACATTTACGTATCGACTTTCTTCTCGCCTGGCGAACACGCCGTGTACCGCGCCATAGCGGATTCCTGCACAGCACCAATGGTGTGCATGCGCCACGAGGCCATCGACTGGGGCTACAGGCCACGCGGCGATGAGCCGGCGCTTTTTGCCGCGAGGCGGCTCATGGTGGTGGCAAGGATGGAGGCTTCGGACGAAGCGGCCCGGCGCCCCGATCTGCTTTGGTTAAACGGCGTGGCCCGCAGAATCGCCCTTGAGGCGGGGGGAAAAGCGGTGTACGTCCGCGGCGGCCCTGATGGCAGGCCGGAGTACGATGTGGCCATGCCATAGGGGCGCAACCCCGCAAGGGACGCAACCCCGCAAGGGGGTTGCTACAAGACGGCCCTCCCCTGGCAACTTCCTTCTGGCTATGCCTCCGTCTTGCCGCGCCCCCCTCGCGGGGTACGGATCTGCCGCCCCGTCAGCCGCCTCCGTCTTGCCGCGCCCCCCTTGCGGGGGCGCGGAGCCCTAGCGCAGGATGAAGCGGAATCCGGCCTTGGTGGCGTTGATGTGGCCGCAGTAGATGGGCTTTCCGGCAGGGCGGGGCTGGCCCCAGATATCCGGGATGGCGTCGGCTTCAAGGGAGAGGCCAAGCGCCTCGGCCTGCTGGACGGTGAGGTCCTTGATGTATGGCGCCGTCCAGGGCTTGTCCTTCTCGCCGGTCTTCCAAGCCTCGAAGACATAGTAGTTGCCGTCCGTCGCGAGCTGGATTGGCATGCCTGTTCCGGCGGGGGTGAACGCGGAGAGCGGACGCCCGACGCGGCCATTCGGTCCGGGGACGGAACCTGCGTGCACCATTGGGTTGGCGGACGAGTGCCCGCGGATGTTGAAAGCCGCCGCGCCGAAGTCGTTCGTGGCCTGTCCGCGTGTGAAGACGCTCCAAATGTTGACAGATCCGCCATTGGCGCGGATGGGCCAGTGGCCGCTTCCCGTTTCGTCGAACACGCAGTTGACGAGCACCTGGCTCTTCCCTCCGCTGGGTTCGACAACGCAGAAGTCCGCCGCGCGGTTCGGGTCGTCGGCCGAGATGTCGTTTCCGGCGAAGGTGCAGTGAAGGAATGCGCTGTTGCGCCAGCCGTCGTTCGCGAGCACGACGCCGGCCCCGGAGGGGGCGTAGGCGTGGTTCCCCTCGAAGAGGCAGTTCACGAATGTCATCACGGACGACGTCATGTTGTAGATGATGCCGCCGATGGGCGGGTTGCCGCCCTGCGGCGTGACGAGGTCGTTCCGCGCGAACAGGCAGTCCCGAAGCTGGATAGACCCGGCGACGCCACCGCTGGAGAGGATCACGACGGCGCGGGTCTTTTCGCCGAGGTTGTCGATGAAGTCGCACCGCTCGAAGACGAGGTTTGGTGATTGGTTGGACCCAGTGGTCACGGACAGCGTGACATTGCCGTTGTTCCCGGAATTGGCGCAGGTGCGGTTCGAGGAGACGACGCAGTCCGAAACGCGCGCGATGCAGGGAGGGGACGACAGGGCAATTTTCATCGCGGCCGGGTTGGAATCCTCGTAGTTGTAGTTGCGGGCGATTTCGCAATGGACTACCTCGAACGCCCCCGTGGTGGCCGCGAGGTTGAGGGCGCCGCCGGAGTTGTCGATGAAGCGGCAGTTCTCGATGACGTTGGCGACGGAGGACGAGTCCACAGTGATCCGGGCGACTCGGTAGTTGCCGATGAAGTCGCAGTCACGCAGCGATACGAAGGAGCCGTTTACGTGAATCGTCTCCACGGACGAGGCCCTGGTGCCGTTTGCGACGAAGCGGCAGTTTTCGAATGTGAAGCTATTCCCGGTTCCGGCGACGGAGTAGAGGGCCGAGCATCCGAACCCGGTGAAGGTGACGCCGCTGAAGGACGTGTTGGTCGCGGTGTTGCCGATGTCGTCGAAGAAGGCGTAGGTGGCGTCTTCGAGCGCGCTTGGAGATGCCGGCTGCCAGTATTTGTCGGCCCAGCCGGGATTCGGCGGGTTCAGGGCGGTTCCGTCCCAGACGTTTGTCCGATACGCGACGCCGGGGTCCGTGCCGTTCGGCTTCCAGTAGAGGTCGCCGGAGGCGTTGCCGCTGATGAATGTAGGGTTGGCGAGCGGATTGGCCTCGGCGGCCGAGGTCTCGCCACCGGCGAAGCCTCCGATGACGGCGACGTTGGAGCGGGGCGTCAGCGGGGCGGTGAGGACGTATGTCCCCGCCTTGAGCCAGACTTCGCCGCGATAGGCCGCGGCTTCTTCGTAGGCGGCCGCGAGCGATGCCGCGTTAGCCCAGCTTGAGCCGTCGCCCGTGCCGTCGGGCGCGGCGTGGAGGCGTCTCACCGAGGTTGTAACGACCTTCGCGCGGAAAGTCATGTTTTCGTAGGGGACGAGCGATGGGAAGTCGTTGTCCCATGAGGCGAACACATAGCCGTCGTCAATGGTGTAGGCGGGGATTTCCGGGAAGGGCCTTCCGGCATGCTCCTCCATGGTGATCGAGGAGAGGCCGTTGGAGTCGAAGGTTCCGTGTTCGGGGATGATGAAGGTGATGGACACGGTAGGCGTTCCGAAGGAGGCCACGAGCGTGAGGTTCGTCGGGGGCGCGTCGAGGACGAGCGGGTTCGAGGCGGAGAAGGGGTTGCCGGCGATGTCGCGCCAGCCGAGGAACTCGGCGTCGCCCGTCGGAGTGGCCTTGACGGGCGCGTAGGAGGCGCCTGCGGCGGCGGCCTGGACGAACGGGACAGAGAGGACGCCGGCGCCGAAGGGGTCGCGGCGGAGCGTGAGCGTGGAGCCGCTTTCCGCGACAGGCGAGAGGGACTGCACGGCGCCGGCGGTGGTCGCGCCAAACGGGCGCGTCGCCCCGAGGATGTCCGTCACGGGTTCGGGATCGGCGAGGAGGGTGCCGGGGGCGCGCGGCACGAGTGGCCGCCAGGTAACTTCGCCATGCTCACGGAAGGCGAAGGTCTGTCGGTTGCAGGAGTTCTCGCTCGAGGCGGGCGGGCCGTTTGTCGCGATGTCGCATGTTTCGCGGAGACCGGGCGTCCATGCCGCGGGGCGCGGGATTCCGCCGCCCTGCGGGGCGAGTATCCATTCAAACGGAATCGGGTCGTACTTGAGGCCGGCCACGGTTCCAAGTCCGGCGGGGATCAGTTCCGCGTACCAGTTCTGGACGGCGCAGCCGAAGAGGTTGATGGTTTCCGGCGTCTGGGAGAAGAAGGGCTCGGCGACGGCATTGGGGAAGGGGGTGGCGACAATGTCTGGGTTGTCGAGGGAGAAGACGCAGTTGACGATGTTCTGCGGTTCGACATGGCTGCCGAACTGCGCGAAGTCATAGAGTCCCTTGATCGCGGGGCCGAGGAAGGTGCAGTTGGCGAGGCCGTACTGCATCTTGGAAGTGGAGGATGCGTATGACAGGATGCCGCGCGACAGGACGGGCGTCGCGCCCTCGCAGAGGTTGAGAACCTCGGCGCGGTTCGAGTCGAACACGCAGCCCAGGACCGACATCCACATGGCCTTGGAGTCGCAGGAGGCGTTGCCTACGATGCCGAGCGCGCAGCTTTGCGCGGCGCTAAGGCTGTTGGAGTAGGCGACAATGCTGTTGTCGCGGAAGACGGTGTCGAGGATGACGGGTGCGCTGTCGCGGTCGGTGGTGTGGCCCGTCACCATGACGGCGACGAAATCCTGGCATGGCTGGACAACCATGGTGTTGTCCGCGACGAGGCTGTCTTCAAGGATTCCGGCGCCGATGTACCGTCCGTTGCGGAGCGAGATGAGCGACGTGGCCTTCACGTTCTTGGCGATCGCGTAGTTGTTTGTGGCCGTGATGCGGCGGAAGGCCGCCGGTCCCTCGAGCAGCATGGCCTTTCCGGTGCTGCCAATGCAGATGAAGTTGCGGGTGAGAAGGCAGTCCTCCGCGATGCAGCCGTCGCCGGTGAGGGAGAGCGGGCAGATGGAGTCGTTGTTGTGCTCGAACCGCTGTGAGTTGCCGATGAACTCGCAGTTGCGCACCGTCATGTTGCCGGCGCTTGAGACACCCACGGTGCCGTACTCGAAGGTGCAGAAGAGGACCTTGCAGTCCACCACCGTCCGGCGGCTTCCCGTTGCCGTTCCGGCGTTGTCCTCCACGGCCGCGGACTGGATGCCGCACCCGGCGAAGACGCAGTTCGTGACGAGGATGTCCCCGGCGCCGCTTCCGATGTTGATGAGGCCGGCTCTGTTTGAGCCGCGATGGCAGCAGACAAAGCGCAGCCCGTCGATCACGCCGCCCGCGCCAGCGGCGATGAAGATGGGGATGTGTCCGCCACCGCCCGAGGCGATGAAGGTATCATGTTCCCCGGTGAAGGCCGGAAGCTGGAGCCGTTCGTTGGCGTCGAGAATGGTGAAGTTGGCGCCGCCCGACGTGACGTTTTCATCGGCGTACGTGTATTGTTCGCCAATCGGTGTGCGCCGCTTCCAGTAGGCGCTCTTCACGCTGCTTTTCGACCAGGTGGTGATAATCGTCTGGTAGGTTTCGGGGTCGCGGAAAACGTCGTTCCGGTAGGCGGCGCGGCATCCGCCAAGAATCGCGAAGCTGGCGTTCGTGACCGCCGTCCGCCACGAGGCGTTGGGGTCCGAGGAGGGCGCCACGTAGATGCCCTTTGCCACCATGAGCGTGACGGGGGCGTCGCTTCCCTCAGCCCGCACGGCGGCCATGGCCTCCTCCCAGGTCGTGAAGGCGTCCGCCCAGCAAGTGCCGTTGTTCGCACCGGTCGCGTCCTCTTTGAGGAATATCACGGAGCCGTCCATTTGCGGCATGGTCTCGAAGGATTCGACCGCGGATTCGGCGAGCACCACGCCGCCGAGGGAGAGAACGGTCTTGACGAAATAGCATGTGCCCGGTTCAAGGTCGTCGATAGTGGCGGTAAACGTTCCGCGATTCGCAAGGGCGGCGGAAACGGTTTCCGTCGACAGAAGGGCGTTGGCCGCCGTGCCGTAGGCCAGCGTCAGGGCGGGTGGTTCGCCGCTGTAGCCCAGTCCGGCGACATCCAGTTCGAGCGAGAGGGAATCCGCGTTGATGCCTGTCAACCGTGGCGATGAAACGGCCGCCGCGTAGCGCGTCTCCCAGAGCCAGGTGAACTCCGCGAACCCGGCGTGGGTGTAGTGGTACGCGTCAATGGACTCGCCGGCGTCGGATGAGGTGCGGATGACGGTGCGCACCCCTGTTCCTATGTCCATGGAGGCGAGCGACCAGCCGATGAGGAAGTTGGTGGCGCTTCCCGTGTCCGCGACTGCCGTGGCGGGCATCGACAGGTCGCGCGTGTTTCCGGCGGAGAGTCCTGAAATCTGGCCGTAGGCGGGCGTCGGCGAGCCGTAGGGCGATGGCGAACCCATGATCGCCAGAATATCCCCGGAGGCCACCAGCTCCGCCGCGCCGTAGGTCAGGAACGAGGCGTTGTGTCCTTGGGCGAACTCCGCTTTGACCCAGTCCGCCGTGGGGAGGGCATCGAGGAGGCGGCACTCGTCGATGTTGCCGACGATGCAGGAGGCCGCAGCCACCCGGTAGCTGCCGATGCCCATGGTCTGTCCGTTGTCCGTCGCCGCCTCGATCGTCCCTGATGTGGTGAGGGCCTCGCCGTTGCGGTAAACGGTCGCGGACGTGCCGTTGTACACGAAAAGGAAATGGTTCCAACCGGTTCCGGCTATATCAAGGCCGCTTGACGTGATGGTTTTGCTGTTCGTCTTGCCACGGACATTGATCTTCCTGTTGCTCAGGCTGCTTTGGCCTCCTTTGTGCATGATCTCCCACCCGCCGCTTTCCGTGTAGGTCTCCTTCCGCGAGAAGAAGCGGTTGTCGCTGCTGGAGTTGTCCGTGAGGTAGAACCAACCGCCGACGGCGAAGGTATTGCCGACATTAAACGAGTCATAGTTCGGGACGACGAGATTCCCAGGCTTGTCTGCCGAGGCGGCGTTCTGGCGGGCATTGCCGATCTTTCCGGCAACGGCGATGGAGTTTGCGGTGTAAGAGCCGCCCGGGGTGGCGGTGAGGCCATGGGCGGTCGCGTCCGCAACGGTGCCGGACGCCTCCGTCATGTGCCAGACGCCGACGTAGCCGGCTGCGGTCCAGACGCTGCCGTCCGTCTGGCAGGCGGGCTGCGCGGCCACGGACGGATCCCGGTAGGTGAGCGCAAAGGAGGCGTTGTTGGTGAGGACGGGGAGGCGAACCCAGACGAGCGACTCGCCCGACGTGTTCCACGTGTCGATTTCGCGAGCAAGGGCGTTGCCATTGGCGTCCTCGAAGGCAACGTCCATGCCGCCCGCCGCGCAGTCGGCGTAATGGAAGCCGGTTATGCCCTCTTCGGAAATTCGCACGAGGACTGGGAAGTTCTCCAACGGCGCCGAACCGCTGTAGCCCGACACAGTGATTGTCGCCCGCATTTGAGGTGTGGCGTGGGCAAAAGGAGTAAGTGCCGCGCAGCACAGTGCCGCTACGGCGCAGTTGCGTAGTTTGCTCATGGTGTTCTCCATTGGGCTTGTTATATCGAAGCGGAATTCTATAGCATGAAAATATAAGGTGTCAACACTTTTCGTTTTATATTTTGGTTTTCACGCGCGCTTGCGTGGCGCGAGGGTGATTGCGTTTCGGCGCGCCAGCTGGGCGAAGAAGGCGAGGACGGCGTCCTCCATGGCCTTGCGGTCGCACCGGGTCTGCTCGGCCAGTGTGGCGGCGATCTCCGCCACGGTCGAGTGTCCGTCAAGGAGCTCGATGGTGCGGCGGCCCATGTCGTCAAGCACGAGCTTATGGCGTCGTTTGCGTGACGGGTTGAAGAAAAACTTCGGGAACCAACTTTTCTTCGGGCGCTTGAGCTGCTCCTCGGAGAGATCCCACTGCAGGGTGCAGCCGTAGCGCTTTTCAACGACGCGTTCGACCTGCGGGTGAAGGGCGGGCACGGAGGCGAGGAGCGTCTTGCGGTCGATCGCCTGGTAGCCGTCGGGGATGGCGGGCAGCTTCGGCGCGGTCTCGCCGATGCCAAGGAATCGTTTTAGCCAAGTGAACATGCTACCATTGTCGCAAATGTGTTTAGCCATGTAAAGAACAGAATATGGTGGTATAATCATACGCATGGACATCAAGCACGTCGAACAACTTACGCGTGAGCTGCTGATTGAGTTCGGCGAGGATCCGGACCGCGAGGGGCTGAAGAAGACCCCCGCACGCTTCGCCAAGGCCATGCAGTTTCTCACGGGCGGATATGCCAAATCCGTTCCCGAGGTCATTAACAACGCCATTTTCAAGACTGGCTCGACGGACATGGTGATTGTCCGCGACATCGAGATCTACAGCCTCTGCGAGCACCATCTCCTGCCTTTCTACGGGCGCTGCCACATCGGCTACATCGCCCACGGGAAGGTCCTTGGCGTGAGCAAGCTCGCCCGCATCATGGAAGTTTTCGCACGCCGGCTCCAGATCCAGGAGCGGCTGACCGAGCAAATCGCCACGGAGGTCAAAAACGCCGTGGACGCGGTGGGCGTCGGCGTGGTGATGGAGTGCCGGCACCTCTGCATGATGATGCGCGGGGTTGAAAAGCAGAATTCGGTGATGACGACCTCATCCGTTCTCGGCTCTTTCCGCACCGACCCCTCGACCCGCGCCGAGTTCATGAACCTCGCCTTGCGGCAGTAGCGGAGGTCGTTGCATCGTTGCATCGTTTAATCGTTGCATCGTTCAACCCTTCAACTCTTCAACCTATGAAAAAAACGCTTATCGCAAGCCATGTCGCAGCGATGGAGGGGTATGTCCCCGGCGAACAGCCGAAGTGCCGCGACATCGTCAAGCTCAACACGAACGAGAACCCGTATCCGCCTTCGCCCGCCGTGGCGCGCGCGCTCGCCGGATTCGACTACGCGTCGCTGCGGCGCTATCCCGACCCGATGGGGACGGCACTTCGAACCAGGATAGCCGAAATCCACGGCTGCCGGCCTGAATGCGTTTTCGTCGGCAACGGCTCTGACGAGGTTCTCGCCCTCGCCACCCGCGCCTTCGTCGAGGACGGAGGCGCCGTCGGGTGCTTCGATCCGACCTACTCGCTTTACCCCGTGCTCTCCGAAATCCGCCATGTCGCCTGCCTTCGCGCGCCGCTGAACGACGACTTCTCGTGGCGGATGCCTCCCGCCGACTTCATGGCCGATCTGTTCTTCCTCACCAACCCGAACGCGCCAACCGGCATTCAGTATCCCAAGGCCTCCGTGGCGGCGTTCTGCGCCTCGTTCGAAGGCGTCGTGCTGATCGACGAGGCGTACGCCGACTTCGCCGACGACAACTGCATGGACCTCGCGACAGCGCCGGGCAACCGCAACGTGATTGTCTCGCGGACGCTCTCCAAGTCCTTCTCCCTCGCCGGCATCCGCACCGGGTACTGCGTCGGGCCGGCGGACCTGATCGACGCGATGGACAAGGTCAAGGACTCGTACAACCTCGACGCCGTCACCCAGGCCGTCGCCCTTGCCGCGCTGAACGACCTTGACTGGATGCGCGCCAACGCGGGGAAAATCAGGGCGACGCGGGAGCGGGTCGCCGCTGAGCTCGCCGCAAGAGGCTGGACGATGACACGTTCCTCCACGAATTTCATCTTCGCCCGCCCACCCGACGGCGACGGGCGGCGCGTCTTCGAGTCGCTTCGGGCGAAAAACATCTTCGTGCGCTTCTTCACCGCGCTTCCCGACTACGTGCGAATCTCCATCGGCACAGACGCCGAGATGGACAAGCTTCTGGCTGCGCTTTGACGGTGCGAAGAAGCGGACGCGCCATAGGCGCGTCCCTGCCAGAAGCGATTCATGACGGGAGGTTTCGCAGGAGCTCCGCGGACGGGGCGCAACAGGCGTCGACTACTTCTTAAAGCTCATCCAGGGCGTCGCATGAAAGCGGCGCTTGGGCGGCGGCGAAGGGGGCGGTGCCTGCTCAGGCTGCCCGCTATCGGCAGACTCGGATTTCGGCGCCGCCTCAAGCAGAGCCTTTTGCGCCTGTTCAAGTTGCTGGTGCTCCTCGGCACGCTCCTTGCGCTCCCGCACGATCAGCTGGTCGCGGTCGTTGACGGCGTCCGTGAGTTGCTGGACGCGCTGGCGAAGGGCGTCCGCCTCGCGGGCGTTGTCCTTCGTCTGGCTCAGGTCGATCTCGAGGATCCTGATTCGCCGCTGAAGCTCCTGTTCGCGTGATTCCGCGAGCTGGAGATTCCGCGCGTTTTCAAGACGGAGATTGTTCAGCTCCTCCTTGTTACGCTCCAGGGCGTCGCGCTCCGCCCGTAGGCGCGCCTGCCGCTCTGCGGCGTCGGCGAGCCCGTTGCTGCGCAGGGCCACGAGTTCGTCTATGCGTCCCTGGAGCAACTTCTGGCGTTTCTGGCCATCGGCAAGCAGGGACGAAAGATATTCGATCTGCGCGGCGAAAAGCCGGTCAGCCTCTTCGGAAACCACCGTCCTCGATTGCTCTGCCTTGCCCTGCGCGGCGATAAGTTCGGCGTTTTTCTTCTCAAGGTCGGCGCAACGCCGCTCAAGGTCGGCGGCTTTCCCCGCTCGCTGTTCCGCAAGTTCTTCAAGTTCCGCGATCCTCTGCTGCGCCTCGCCATCGCGGGCGTTGGAGAAGGAGAGGAGCTCGTTGTAGTCGGCCTGGAGCGCGTCGAACTTGTCGGCCTTGTCCGTGGCCTC
>JAEEGL013314615.1_pt1 | contig 10288 bp, 7 predicted proteins | sample 9134231 | NCBI WGS metagenome assembly JAEEGL01 (sample SAMN16246548, study PRJNA631951) | gut metagenome | biome: gut microbiome; feature: rumen; material: fiber-attached | host: Bos | place: Iran: Karaj | collected 2018-10
TCTACCTTCTGCGCCTTCTTCTTAACCTTGGAGGACTTTATAGTGTCATTGTCAATTGTGATCCATGCGTGATTCTTTTTCTTTGTCAGATATTTAATCTTTGACTTATTCCTGTCATTGGATTTTTTTGCCTGATTGCTGGTATTATCCTGCTTATTCTTTGAGTTATCTGCCTTACTGTCTGACTTTGCAGGATTCTTTGAATCATCCTTCTTTGCTTTTTCAGAGGATTTTGAAGAACTGTCAGATGCTGCTGACTGATCCTCAGCCTTCTTTACAACAGGGAATCTTAATATCACTGCATCATAGTAATAGTGTGATTCATGTTCAAAGTCAGTTCCCCATAATTCATAATAATTCTTTTCAGACTGAGGCAGATAAATCTTTACAGTTCTGCCCGACAGATAGTCTGATTTGAGCATGGTTATTTTTACAGAATCAGGGAAGGATGAAAACTTTATCGACAGGTCATTATCTCCATTCCCTTCGAAATCATATATATATTCTGAGCTGTAACGCGTACCAGCCTTCTTATAAATATCATCCATTGTACCGGAAGATACTGTCTTTGAGATATACTTAACCTCATCGCCGGTAATTGTTATTCCATTCTCCGGTACATCTATTGTCTTTGTTCCTTTGCTGTGCTGGGAGAATGGATCCACACCATTCTTTTTTAGGCTTTTAAAATAATTATCTCCGCCAGATCGTGATTCATCATAATAGAATATAGGGTTCACGTTCATGTAGAATCCGCCTGTGAGATAAACATAGAATTTAAGTTGTATCACAAACAAATACTTTTTGTTCTTATCAAGACCATAAATCTTTTTCTTTTTTCTGCTCTGCTCTACATTCACTCTGGTAGCTTTGGTTCCATACATGTAGTTTCTGTTAAAAGCCATATATATATCATTCAAATCGCTTTTTGACAGATTCTCGTCCATCTCTCTATAGTAGACCGTGCATATTGCTCTCTCGTCATAATCAGCCAGATAGTTTCCAAGCTCCTTTTGAGATTCGAAAGCTTTTATCATATCTGTCCAATCCAAAACAACGGCTGTGCCATCTTCTACTCTTGATGCCTTCACATCAAACATATATCCGGACTGAAGCTTAACGGACTTGCTTTCCGACTCAGAACTATTGACTGCTGCCTGTGGAGAAACATGTCTCATATAGGTATAAGTCAGGTTCTTTGAATAATTCTTTGATTTAAGACCATGTCTTATTACAATTGCATACTTCTTATTAGGATCAAGATTTCCTATAGTATAACTGCTCGCAGTGCTTGGAACGATAATCTTACGTGTCTTCGCCATAGTGTAGGCATCTCTGATATTCTTTCCAAAGTTTTTAGATCTGCCATATTTATCCTCATCTTCCATTACATTAAAAATAGTTTCTTCTACATATCCTATGCAGATAGTGTTATCCAATGCCTTTGTAATTGCTGCATCCTTAGACCAGTCAATTGTAATGGAAGTATTATTCTTGGATATCTGAAAATCGCAATAATAATTATTACTGTGTATATCATCCAGGATATCCTTGTAATAGGTTCTGTATTCCCAGTCAGAACTTCTTACGTTACAAGGCCCATCTGTTTCCTCTAAGCCATCATCCTTTTTTGTTTTGAATTTACCTCTTGCATAATAAATTCCATATTTGTAGTTCTCACCTTTTTCATCATGGATGGACATTCTTATGAGAACACAGACTGCATAGCTGGTGTTTGGTTCAAGACCCGTTATAGTATATTTCTTTCCAAGGCTGGTATTGACTGTTACTCTGTTTTCCCAGGCCATGGTCTTTGCTGTGTTATAAGCATCATCTTCTTTATTGTTCTTAATCTTGCAAAATCCAATGGAATAGTCATCATAGCTAAATTCCATATCCTTATATTCTTTCTGGATTTTATCGGTGGCTCCACCAAAGGATATTGCTGCGGTAGTATCCGTTACATTATCAACAATCTTATCCTTTAAATTCACTGTTTTCAGACTTTTGGATAATGTAGCTGTTCTCTTCCAGTAACCGAACTTGTACTCAGTATTATCAGTGGTTGACTTAACCGTTATCTTTACATAAATAAGATAGCCTGTTCCAGCATTGAGCTTCTTGATCGTAAATCTTGTTGCATTCTTATCAACGCTTTTATAATCAAGGTTTTCAAAATCATAACGAGAGGTTTTATCTGTACATGCATAGCTTACGTTTACAAGCTTACATTTGCACTGCTTTTCATGTTCAAGCTCTCTAAGCGACCTATTGTAATACTTTGTTACATCAACAGTAAGCGAAGTTTCTGCCGCACCGCCCAAAATGTAATCGGCGCTGAATTCATCATAGTAATCATCTTCAGCCTTTGCGGTTATGGGGCTGATCCCCATAACCATGCAAATAGCCAAGAGCGCTAAAATTGTTTTTAAAGCTTTTCCACTTTTCATTTTTATCCCTCAAAAACTTTTCCCAAATGACTTATTTAACCTTAATTCTTATGGTTTCTGTCGTCTTCCTTATCTTACCGGATGCTCCAACAGTCACCTTTAACTTGTAGGTACCTTTCTTTGCACCCTTCTTAATGGTTACAACAACCTTGCCCTTCTTGATCTTGTAATCAATATATTTCTTAAGGCTCTTTTGTGTTGTGTTCTTAACCTTTATTTTGCCCTTGGAGTTTTCAATTCCAATTTCAATCTTCTGGGCTTTCTTCTTAACCTTTGAAGCCTTTATTGTCTGCTTATCAATTGTGATATATGCATGCTTCTTTTTCTTGCTAAGATAGGTCTTCTTTGCCTTCTTAGCCGCAGAGGTCTTACCGGATGAAGAATTATCTGCTTTTTTATTGTCAGTTTTATTATCCGGTTTCTTAGTTTCCTGCGATTTCTTCGTATCATCCTTAGCCTTTGATGAGTCATCCTTTTTATCATCAGGCTTATTCGTATCAGCAGCCGGTCGGCTTGCAGGGAATATGATCGTTACCTTTTGGTAGATATATTCACCATCCTCAGTGATCTTTTCGCAGTCATACTCATGATCGTAGAGATCATTCTTGCTGAGAGTTGCATATACCCGCTTCCCCTTAAATACTGAATCATCTATTATCTTGACAAGATACTTATTGTCCGAGGTTGCAGAGAATCTTAACTCATTTTTTCCATCGCTATTAAAATCTACATAATAGCAATTCTCATTACTATCATGATAAACACATGTCTTGGAATCGTACTGTCTTCCCTCAGTGTAAAGAGTGTTAAGGATTGCACATGCATCTCTGCTTTCAAGCTTTACTCCGTCATATGAAAGGCTTAGTGTCTTTTGACCAAGATTATGAAGCCCAAGAGGATCCTTACCGCTCGTCTTTAATTCCCTAAAATAATTAACGCCTCCTTCCTCTACAAAAAACACCGTGCTGAATCTTTCATAAGACCCACCGTAGCTATAAGCTATAAAGTTAAGCTTTAAGGCAAATACATTATCTTTTTCGCTTATTCCATAAAGTCTTGTCTTTGTTCTTTTTTGATCAAACTTCAAACTGTATAACTGTCTGTCAGATTTATACTGATTTATGCCCCTGTATATGCTTTTATACATATAGTATCGTTCATCAGCTGAAAGCGATTGTCCTGTTCTTGAAAGATACTTTCTACTTGAGTATAAGACACCTGTTCCGCCTTCATCATATCTGATAATGTAGTCATTCAGGCCCTTTTGTGATGTAAATGCCTTAATAGCATCTGTCCAGTCGATAATTGCATCATTCTTATCTCGTGTAACCTTAAAGTCATACATGTAGCCCTGCTGAATATCGTCAAGTCCGTCAAACATGGTTTTATCTGTTCTTGTTTTGTTTGGACATACATGTTCAGTAAATGCATAATAAGTTCTGCTGGCACCATCAGTATCTTTTAAAGCAAATCTAAGTACAATCGTATAAAAAGCACCTGGATCAAGGTTCCTTATAGTATATTCTGTAGCTGAAGCATTTGCAGTCAGCTTCTTTGCCTTTGCCATATCATATGCAGGTTTAAAGTCACCGCCCAACGGATTACCCGTTTTGCCTATTTTTTCGTAAGCATCGAATATGGTCTCTTTTGCATAGCCTATGCTAAATACGCCATCTGCAGCTCTTGTGTAGGAAATGTTGTCTTTCCAGTTAAGAGTGATAGTATTACCATTTGTCATAACATCATAGAAGCCGCCCTTACCATCATCATTTACCCCATTAATAGATATTGCGTCGGAGTTTTTTAATAATACGACCGGTAAATCCGCATTGGGATCACGCCTTCTGCAGGGATCTTCACTTTGCTTTCCAATGCCTGTGGCCTCAGTAGTCTTAAGGTTTCTTATTACTGCATATGAGATAGTTGTAGTTGCCTTACCATTCACATGCACATTAGACCTGATTAAAACACATACAGCATAAGTCGCATTAGGTTCAAGATCTGTAAGAGCAATCGTTCTCGCTTTTGAAGCTATCGTGATTTCATGTCTCCATGCCATCTCCTTAGCCTTTGTAACAGCTTTATTCTCAGCGGTAGTTTTTTCCTTTTTTGTCTTATACTTGCCTACTTTCGCATATCCAATTGAGAAATACTCAAATTCAGAAGTTGATGTTTCTTCGTTATAGACCTTACTCAGAGCATTACTCCAATCAATTGTCGCGGTTGTATCAGTAACACCCTTTATAGACAAGGGAAGTTCATCAAATCCGTCAGTTGACAGCTCCGTGTAATCAGTGTAATCATCGGTTTTTGTCTCGCCGCCCTGCTTATATTTGTATTCATACTTGAGGTAAACTCTGTATCCGGTCTTCTCCTTGAGCTTTGAAAAAGTATGCTTCGTAGTTTTGCCCTTAAGCTCAATATATTTAGGCTTAGTGCTACCAGAGGATTTTGTTGTCTTATCCTCTATAGCAACAGAAAAAGCAAGTGAAACAAAATTATCCCCATATTGGTTCTTCAGCTGTGTAAGTCTTTTTTTCTGAATTTTTGCGATATCAACAGTAATTGACGTTTTAGTCACACCTGTAACAAGCCAGTCCATTACGCCCATTTCATCCCCGTCAGAATCCATATAGAGCGCATCATAGGCTGAATTGTAAGCACTACTGTCAATTTGATTAAAATTGAACGCGAAAAAAACCGCGGCGAACGCCGCTAAAAATAGACGTATTTTCCCTCTTTTCATAACACTTTCCCTCCATAAAATAGTTCCCTAATTACTGATTTTACTATAATCTGAAAGAAAAGTGTGAAAAAAGTGAATTAATTATGAAAATAAATTTCAAAGATTACGAAAAATGTAACAAAAACTATCAGATCTTAAAGTCAAAACCTGAAGAAATATGCATATCTAAAGACCTTCCATCGGGACCGATAAGAGTCTCGGAAAGCTTCCCTATATCCTGATTTGTTCTTTCTCTCTTTTTTCTTCCGCCATTGCCCTGGTACTGATTCTTGCCCTCTTCCTTGGCATCGAACTTTTCCTGCTGGTTCTGATCTGCATTTTCCTTCTTGTTAACGGAATTAGCCTTCTGATCTACTTCCTTGTTAAACTCAGTCTGGAAAGCATTCAGATCAGACATTACCTTATTGTCCTCATTTGCCTTGATCTGAGAAACATCATTTGTCCTGACAATAGTCCCCTGAAAATCAATCCTGCTTATTGACATAGCGCTCCTCCCTTCTTACCAGTAAACTCCTCCTTTTATTATATCTTTATAGTTAATATATCGGCAATACATTCGAATAAAATTAGATTGGACCCGTCTTTACAAATCCATCTCGGAGTTCAAACCGGCAATACTGCGCTTCTGTCTTAAGTGTTGTCACCTGATCTGCAATCTGAATCGTGGTTCCGGGATATGCAACACCTTCAACCACAACGATGGCGCCCTTGGAATCAGCGAGCTTTTGCTGAAGCTCCTGCAGCTCAGCAGAATTCTTCTCAAGCTGTGATGTCAGTACCTTGTTCATTGTCATAAGCTGCTGCGCCTGTCTTGTCTGCTCAGGTGTAAGCTTCTGACCTGTCTTTAATCTCTTTGTAACTGATTCGATAGTTGGCTTTATTGTCTCTAAGCGTTTCTGAGATTCTGCCATAGCCTTCTGAAGCTCTTTCATGCGCATTTTCACTCTGGGATCAGCTCCAACTTCAATAATTGTGCTTGCTCCCATCTCACTTCCAAGGACCTTGGCAGTAATCTTGTCAGTAGCAGTAACCTTTCCGCCCGCAATAAATCCCTTTTTACCGGAAACAGTAATCTCTGTACCTGCAGCAACAGAAGAATGCATGATACTCTCACTTGTAACTGAGCCTTTTGCAGAAACCCTGGCATTTTCTATGAATTTAGAAACAATGTTTCCACCTGCAGTTATCTCACCTTTTGCCATGCCGTTTATGCCGCGCTCAAGTATGATATCGTTTCCGGCTCTAAGGCTTGCACCTTCAACGACACCCTTTACAAGGATATTTGCTCCTGCCTTTATGGAAAAACCGGTGGCAACCGTTCCCTTTACTTCAACAGATCCGTCATAATCAATATTACCGGTAGACACGTCGATGTTCTCAAAGGAAATAACATTACTTACAGTAATCTTTCCTTCCTTCATGGTAACATGTCCATCAGCATCTGCTGTAAGCTCAAGCTCATCCTCAGATAAAACGGTATTCTTGCCTGCTTTTATCTTAGTGGGCTTTACAGGATGAGGTCTCAAAATATCACCATAGATATTCTGCCCGGCATCTCCCGGATCTTCAGGTATTAAAACAGCGAGTTTATCGCCTTTTTTTACATGGTTAATAATGTTGAGGTTGAAGTAATCTACACTTCCATCCTCTCGCATTGTGGGCTTGGCACGAAGATTTGTCTTAAACATAAGCTCAACCTTTGCGTCGCACCCTTCTCTTGTTTTTCTGCCTCTTGCAACAGTGAATTCCTTGCAGTATTCCCTGTTTCCAAAAAATTGCGTAATTGCCTCTGAGTCAAGGCCGAAGGTGATGTTTCTGTAAGCAAGATCCTCCAAAAATTCGCGTGGAGTCATCAGCTCTCCACCCTCTGAAGGCGCATAGAAAAAAGCTGAAGCCTCCATTTTATCTCTGGAAATAGTAAGCCTGTAGCTTTCTCTTTCCGGATATGAAGGAGAATCATTCAGCATAACATAAACGCCCGAGCCTTCCTGAATGGCATCATTCAGGACTGCCGGTACAAAACTTATTCCACGGTCATCCAGGTACTCTTTTACGTCGTCATAAGCTAGTCCATCACCACCATCAGTTGGACCATAAACTCTTATTCCAGTCTCATTCCCTTCTGTAACCAACTGAAAGTAACCGTTCATTCAAATCCCTCCTGAAAGATAATCTTATCTTAGTTCAGTAAGAATGCCTAAATACTTTCCAAGTTTTTCTCTCATTTTCTGAAGAGCTCTTGTATGAAGCTGTGATACTCTCGATTCAGATACTTCAAGAACATTACTGATTTCCTTAAGGGTCAGTTCTTCATAGTAGTAAAGAAGAATGACCTTTTTCTCCTTATCGGTAAGGAGCTGAAGGCTCTCAGCAAGCATCTTTTTAAGTTCTTCTTTTTCAAGTGCTTCTTCGGGTTTCTCGAATCCGGAGGCAAGGTTGTTGGTATCTTCAGGAACATCACTACCCTGTTCCATAAACTCATTGAGTGATACAACACCTGTAACCTTCATCTGATTCTGCCAGTTTAAATATTCATCCTCTGAAATTCCAAGCTTAGTAGCTATTTCAGTATCGCTGGCAGGATGCCCCTGTTCTCTCTCAATATCATGAATAGCAGCTTCAATCTTTTTCTGCTTTTGTCTGATGGTTCTGGGAATCCAATCCATTTTACGGATCTGGTCAAGGATCGCTCCTCTGATCCTGACACTGGCATAGGTCTCAAATTTAACGTCCTTCATGAGATCAAATTTATCGATCGCATCTATAAGACCAAAAATTCCATAACCAACCAGATCGTCATATTCCACATTAAAACCCAAGTACATGGAAAGACGCCCCGCTACGAGCTTTACAAGCGGAGCATATTCTAATATGAGCTTTTCTCTGAGCTCAGGAGCCTTTGTTTTCTGATATTCGCTCCAAAGCTTGTTCTTTCCGGCTTCATCCATGTGTTATCAGTCCCCGTCAAAATTCAGTAGTATCATCAATACTGCTGAAATCATCGCTTTCTCCGAATGTCGCATACTCATCCGGTACCTGTACAAATCCTTCATCAGCTTCCTCAGCTGCAAGCGCTGCTTCTTCCTCCGCAGCTCTCTGCGCAGCCTCCAAAGCTGCAAGTTCATCTGCCTCTCTGGCTGCAATAGCTTCTTCCTGAGCTAAAATTGCGCGGTCTCTTTCCTTAATGGGGTCGTTGAAATGGGCAACAAGCCACTCAAAGAGTCTTCCCACAATAAGAAAAATCACGAGAGACAGGAAAAGGGTAACCAGCCATGCACCGATCTCGTAATGCTGCAGGTAGGTATAGATTGCAACAAAAGCACTACCCGACAGCATCACAAAAGCGGTAATAAGTCTGGTCTTAGGAGCTTCCACCTTAACGATGGTTTCTTTTTTCTCCTCGTCCTTTTTCTTCTTTTTCTTTTTTCCTTCTAAATTTTCTTCGCTGTTTTCTTCGTCTTTTTTGCTCATATCGTCTTTTCCGGTTTTCCGACAGCTCTGATTACAAAATCACCGTTCTCAGGATAAAAGATTACGGTCCTTCCATAGGAATCACCTGTATCCTGAGCAAGGATCGGAATGTTTAATTCCTTAAGCTTTTTAATAGTGGCAGCAACATTTCTTTCTCCGACACGCATGGTAGCATTGCCCGAATTAAATGCAAACATCTGCGCACCACCGGCTATTTTTGCAACAAGACGCGATTTATTGGCTCCCTTTGCCACTACCTGCCTGATTAGCTCATCAATGCCGGTATCAGCAAACTTTGGTACGTTGGAATTGTTTTTTATTTCCTTAGAATCCGGAAGCATTATGTGGGCAAGCCCACCAATTTTTGTTACCGGATCCCTTACTGCAATTCCAACACAGGAGCCAAGACCAAGTGTCGTTATCCCGTCAGGACTTACGCAAATATTAAGATCAGCCATACCAACCTTTATTATCTGGCTCATTTGCTTCGCTCCTTATTAGCTGATGGTCATGTCTCCCATACCAAGAGATGAAAGAATCTTAGCATAGCCTTCCATATCAGGAAGAAGGATAAAGTATCCACTAAGAGTCTCTGTGTCAAAGAAACTTGTCTCGATAAGCAGAATCTTATCTCCCATCATACCAAACTCAATAGCCGGTACGGAAAGGATTGCTCCAGCCATATCGATTGCCAAAAACGGAACTGAAGGCAGGAGTTTAAGATTCGTTATCATCGAAAGTGAATTCAGATAAGCACCGGTAATGATATTACCTACCTCTTTGATTGCAGAAAGCTCTGTCTCATCAAACTGGTCGTTCTCATCCTTATCCGTTGTTCCCATTAGCATGTTGACAAGGTGTCTGGCAGCTTTCATTCCCAGAAGAAACATAATACTTCCGTTGATATCTCCCTCAACGCTAAGATATATTCCGGTCATGATCTGCTCTGCGCCACCCATCAGATCGCCAACATCTTTAAAATCAAGGAGCTTAACCTGTGGAACAGACATATCCACCTTGGTGTTAAGCATCTGAGCAAGAGCTGTCGTAGCGTTACCTGCACCGATATTTCCAAGCTCCTTGAGTACATCAAAATACTGACTGGACACGTTGTCCAAACTCATTTCACTCAAAGACTTTCCTCCTCTAAATTACTTATTTGCCTTATCCTCTTCCATCTCTACCATGTTGAGGTCGAGAATAGAAACGAGACCACCTTCGTATTTACCTACACCGCTGATAAAGCTGTTGATCTTTTTGCCCTTATCATTGCTGTATGTAACCTTCTCAATGCTCTTACTTCCAAGAGTAAGAACCTGATTAACCTGATCTACGATAATTCCGATAAGTGTGTCCTCCTCAGCCTTTAAGATGATGATTCTGCTCTTGTCAGTGATCTCATCAGCATCCATTTCCATTTTAAGTCTAAGACTCATAACGGGAACGATAACGCCTCGGATATTGATAACACCCTTAAGATAATGAGCTACCTGAGGAACTCTGGTTATCTGCTGCATACGTACAATATTATCAATATACTTAATATCTATACCATACTGCTCATCGCCGAGCTTAATCACAATGTATTGAATAAGTTCGCCCTGATCTTGTGTATCTCTAA
>JAEEGL013520986.1_pt1 | contig 10288 bp, 8 predicted proteins | sample 9134231 | NCBI WGS metagenome assembly JAEEGL01 (sample SAMN16246548, study PRJNA631951) | gut metagenome | biome: gut microbiome; feature: rumen; material: fiber-attached | host: Bos | place: Iran: Karaj | collected 2018-10
ATCTTTTTCAAGTTTTTCCTTAACAGATTTAAGAGCAAAATATTTATTTGCTATAAACCACATACATTCAAGTTTATTTTGAAAAGGAATATAATTCCCGTCTACTTCTGGCCATTTTTTAGCTTCAAAAGGAGAGAAGCAATTCCACTCATTAAAGGCCTCCTTCCAACTTTGTGGGAAAGCATCCTCAGGCAGAGCTATGTGCATTTCTATCAAAGTATTATTCCAAACTTCCTTGGTAAGTTCTTTTGGAGGTTCCTCCGTACACATGGATTTTAAGTCTTCGTACAAACCATATTCTTTTATAAAGTAATACAAATCCTCATAAGTATTTATTTTTGGAAGTTTCTTTATAGCCTCTATCTCTTTTTGAGATAAATTGTTTGTATTAAAAATTTCAAGATCTGTATCCCTCAACAAATCTTTAAGGCGATCGTAAGTGGCATATTTTACTCCAAGGCTGTCAGGGTATTGTTTATTAAACTCCCCACTCTCCAAATCTTTTCTAGTTTTTCTTAAGATTTCTATAAAAGTTTCTTTATCCTGTTTTACTGTAGACAGTTCTACATAGGTTATTTTACCTTTTTGTTCAATATTATCTACATGAAAGAGCCCAGCAGTCAAAACTTCTTTTTGCCATTTATAACGTTCAATACCCCTCCCAACTCCTGTAAAGGATTTTGCGTCATATTTTACAGAATATCCTTTTACATCCTTAAAAACCATACAATAAGAAAAATTAACTTGCAGATCTTTTTTAAGATTTTTAGGATCCTCAAAAGGTAAAGTTGAAGTTAAACCTAAAAGAATGTTGTCTCCCACTTTCCAATTTTTTACATTAAATGGATTGTCTTTGGTTTTAAGTTTGCCAGCAGAAACATATCTATACAACCTGTCAAAAACATTCCCATTTAGGATTTTCTTCAAAAAAGGACCTTGTTCGTATTTACGAATCAAAGCATAACTACCGTCAATGTACAGGTATTCGAGCCTGTCAAACTTATCCTCTTTTAATTTTGATTCTTTTAACCCTCTATCCTCTTTCATTGCATTCTCCTTTGCTAATTGTACTGCTTTACCTTTTGAGAAATGACCTTTGATTGCAGATGTCCATTCCTTGTTTGGAAGCCAACCACTTTCATAATCAAATTGTCTAGTAGTTGTTCCTACCATCCAATAATTTGTAGTTCCCAAGTCTCCTTGGTTTTGGGCTATATGCAAAGTTTTAGAACCTTTTTTCCAAAACACAACAGCCCAATCTCCAAATTCTTTTTTATTTATCATTCTTTACTCCCAGTAAGCTTCTTCCTCGTAGGCTGCTTCGGCTCTTTCTGCCTCTTCATCATCGCAGGCTTTTGCATTTTTCCAACCTTCTTCCCAGGCTTCTCTAAACCAAGCATTTCCTGTAATTGGAACTTCGCTCAAAGTCTTTCCTTCAAAATAGGCTTCTGCACCTTCATCATAATACTTATCCCAAGTATCATAATCCAAAACTCTTTCTTTTAAATTTTTGGATTCTTTTACTCTTTTTGGATTTCTTTTGAATGTTTTTCCTTTGTAAAGGTCTTTTGGTTCAGAACCGTCCCAATAATCTTTGAAGGAATTTCCTGAATGGGCTTTATAGGATTTATAAGGATCAATACCAATCTCTTTGAAGTATACATCAAATTCAAGATATGTCACATCCTCTCTACTACCGTGATACCATTCAGCCTTACAATTATCCGGTACAATTTCAAGATTGAATTCATAAAGGAAATCGTTTAGGGCACCTGCGGCTTCCCTTCTTAAAAGGGATGTAATATCATCCTCACTGGCACCCCAAGTAGTACCCTTTTGACCTCTCCAATTCTCTTTTTCGGAATCGTAATAATCCTTAACATCAATTTCAAAAGCAAAGTATCCATAATTGTGAGTGTAACTACCCCTCCAAGTTACTCCTGTAGGTCTAACCTTAATTATAAGATTCTCCATATCCTCAGGGGTTGCAGTAACATCCCTTCCATAAACTCCTTTTGGATTAGCTTTCATCAATTCGGCTATACAATTTGCTACTTCTTTATCTATTTCCTTACCTTCTTCCTTAGTAAAAGGTTCTGTACCATTTAAGTTACTATTACCTGTGGACCAATCATCCATGTTTGGCATCTTATGGGTATTGTCTTTGTTCTTCATGGAATACTTATACCAATGGATACCCTTTGTTGGAGTATGTGTATCTTTGTCCCATCCATTACTAGTAATTTCATAATCCTCAAATCCAAAATCTGCAAGGTGTTCATTCAACCAATCTTCTACATAATGGCTTTCACAACTAGCCATATCACCGTGCATTGTACCCCATTTTTCTTTATCGAAACCATCTTCAAATTCACGGTTGAATATCAATTCAACTTCAACATTATCTCCATTGAAATTATACCAACCTTTGATTTTGAAACTAAGAGGTTTTTTAATTTTGGGGTCCTTTATCTGGAATTCATTTCCACCGTTTGCTGCCACGATAGCATCCAATTCTGCATCTACTGCTTTTGCATCTATAAAATTATCTCCCCAATTTTGTTTAAATGTGTCTCCTCTTTGATACCATTTCAAACCTGAAACACTTTCTTGGGCTTCTTCCTTAATGGATTTCTTAGACTTTCTTGAGGATTCTTTTTTATTATAACCAAAAAGATTATCCAAGTATAGCCAGTATTTTGAATCTAACAAAGTATCATTCTTTGAATCAATCCACTCTCCACTACTGGGGCTTCTTATAAAACAAAAATTATGTCCTGCTGTAGAACCCGGGGCGTGATCCTTACCCCAAGATTGATAGGCCTCTACATAAGGTATACCTGCAAAATAACCACCTCTTATTTTACCAATTTCTGTAACCTTGGCTTGTCTATCATATTCCCTGAATTCTTTAATATCTACAATATCTCCTACTTTAAGTTCCACATTTTCATCTTCTTTTAGGCTTTTTCTATTTTCTGTGATTGCTTCACCTTTGAATGGACCCTTATACCCCAACTTGATAATTTCCTGGGCGAAAGGGGATTCTCTGGAAATCCATTTACTACAAAAATCCTCCATAGGATCCACTGTCCCGTTATGGGAAATATTTAACATAGATCCATCATCTTTAAGAATTACAGAATATAATTCATTAGAGGATCTTCCGTCCAAATATTTATCACTAAAAATGAAGAATCTGTCTACGGCTTCCTCTTCACTTTTAACTGGTATATCCACTGGATCCATCCCATACCCATTCATTAAAAATCTCATTTTTTCACCTCTCATTTTTTCACCTCTCATTTTTTCGGATTCATCTAAAGGATGATCTAAAGATGTCATATAAGCATCAAAGTCTCCTCTACAGCATATATGAAATTGATCACAAATTGGATCGTTCTCATCAACTATAAGTTCAAAGGTTTCGTCCCTTAAATTACCATTTTCATCTACCCTGCCTTCTTTTACCATTTGATCCCATTCTTCCTGAGGGTACTTTTGAAATTCCTTAAAATCCTCATTAATAAAATATTTGAAGGCATCCTCTAAATCAGAAATCAATTCATCAATACTATTTGTTCCTTCATACTCTGCTAGGGGTCCAACTTCGTTATTTTTAATTTGATCCAAAGTATCAGCTGCATAAATTCTGAATTGATAATCATAACCATCAAAACCTGGCCAAATACCAATCAACCATCTTTGAGTTAAATTTTGTGTTGGAAGGGCTTTCCAAACGTGGTAGGGATATTCGTCACCTGTATTTAATTTTCTATAAATATCCCCATCATATTTTAATCCAAATTGAAACAATGTTTGGTCTACTAAAACTTTTAAATCCTCGGTACTTTCGTGCTGAAGATCATTCTTTAGACCATTAACAGTTCTGTAAATTTGTCTAGGGGATGTTCTGGATTCCTTGAATTTTTTCATATTTAATTTAGTGTTTTTGGAACATTCTGTTAAAATTCACCTGTATTATATGTGAGGTACAAGCAAATGGGAAAGATTAAATATTTTAGATCACTTCCGGACCAAGTTTATTTATATAGGCGTTTTGATTCCGTTGGAAAAAAGGAAGGTTGTGAGTGTGACGAATGCGGAGCCTGGTTGCAAAACATTGTAACAGTAGTAGGGTCCGTAGACCATTTAGAGTACCATTTGGGCCTCACTTGTTGCGAAAAATCCTCAAAAGGAATGAAAGATGTTAAGTTGGATGATAAAACAACTCAGTACGTTAAATATTGGAAGAAAAGATTAAGTCAGCTTAAAAAATTCCGCAAAGATTTTGATAAGGCAAGGGCCTTTGGAAAAGTAATTTCAATTGGTGGGTCCTTTGATTACAATGTTCAAAGAAAGCAGGCCCAGTTGGATTTCTATTTCCTCTATGAGGATGGGGATTGGTTGTATATGCACCAGGACTTTCCAATTACAGGATTTTATAACAAGGTAAAAGAAACCTTTGAGGATGTTTGGGATTCAATTGATTGGGGCCCTTATAAGGAATGTGCAGATGCTGAAACTTCAAAAGAAGTTTGGGATTTGTTACACACAGGTAATATCCAGTTCGATTGGGACCATTACACAAGACAAAACTTTCCAGAGTGGGATAGAAAATGTACAGTAAGGGCAGCAATCCGTCAGTCAATTGATTATAATATTGGCTGGGGAGAAGGCAAAACTGTTAAACTTCCGATCTGGTTTAACAAAGATGAATACAATAATATTTTTGATGAGGTACTTAAATCCTATCAGGGATATCAGGATTTAGACAAAACCAATTTTGTTAATGGATACGATGCTAGCAAATATAATTAATCAGCAAAGTTACGGCCGTTCTTGATAGGTTCGGCCATAATTTTATCTAAAACATTAAATACATCTTTCAAGTCAGCAAACAATTCATTTTCATTTCCACCAATCCACTGAACACTTGGTTCATTGGCTAATGGGAGTGTTAATAAATATTTACCGTACCCCTCATATAAACAATCTTCATCATCCAAAGTGTCAAAGAATACATGATAGGGTCCATAGGAAACATCCAAAGTTTTGCTTCCTAAAAATTCCTCAATTAATTGAACCTGTACCCCAACTGCTTGGAAGGATGCAATTGCGGCTCTTAAGGCCTCTACAATGTTACCATATTTCTTTGTTGTTTTTACTCTTGACTCAAAAAACTGTTTTGCCTTTACAGTCTTTAATGGATTTTTATTTACTTTTGTTGCTTTCAATTTTAGATTGTCCTTTACTGTTTGAATGGCCCCCGAAATTTTTTCATCACTAGACCACTCTATATAAGTTTTATCACCTAACAAATATTTTGCAGGAATACCCCTTGCATATGCACAGGATTCAGGTCTAGAGTGAACACACTTAAAACCTACTTTTTGAAGGAATATATTCAAATGCATTGCTACTTCCTTTGAAAGGGAGTTTATGTAGCCTACAAACATTTCTGGATTATCTTTCTCTACAATCCAAAGTTCCATGTTATTTTCCGGTGCATTTATATATTCATATTCCTTCAAATGTTTCATTTTTAGTCCTCCCTTATACAAGCAAGTCTTACAGAGATCATTTTATCAATTGATTGAGAACTATAAGTTTGATATGGGTCAATTTCTAGTTTATTTTCAAAGGCTTCATAATAATGTGAATCATCCCCTAGGTCGTACCTGGCATTATCACCTAAATATTTTCTACCAAGATTAATGGCATAAGTCATCCACTCAACCCACTCATCATCTTTCCCCATTGATTCTGGAGTTTCCCTTACTGCTGTTCTAAGTTCATCTAATCTTTTAATTTCTGCAGGTTTAAGAATTTGATATTCATATTCCTCAGACTCATTGAATCTTTTCCTGTTGGCAAGTCTTTTTCTTTCCTCATAACTTCTTGCAATTTTTCTTTTCTTTGTTTTAAACTGGGCCTCTTTTAATTCTTTCTTTACTAAGGATTTTAATTCCTTGTAAATATTTTTTCCTGCAAAGCAACTTGGATCATCAAACATTTTACAATGTGGCTTTCCTGTTGCTGGAATTAAAATTGTAAATCTGGCTGCATCCTGCCAATCCCCACCTGCATAACCTGAAACGTACCCCTCTCCTTTTTCATCATCTTCTTCTCCAGGAGAAACGGAATCAATTTCCCAATTTTCAATATCTAAATCCTGAGGCCAATCCTTTACTCCTTTTATACGGAGTGTGATGCCTCCATTCTCATTCATCATTTCTAAATCGATTAGTCTCTTAAAAAATGTTGATTTCTTCATTTTTGTTTTTCCTTAAAATTCATTAAAGCCTGAAGTCATATCAGAAATATCCTCTACAAATTCTTTTGGAGATTGTCCCATCCAAAGAACACCTTCAGGGTTTCTAATTGTGTAGTTTGCCATTCCTACTACTTTACTATCACAAACTTGGATAATAACTTCATCATAAAATTCACCTTTTACTGAAATTAAATAAGTTGTATTATCCCCAGGGTTTCTATCCACCAAGTAATACTTTTTTGGTGCACAAACAGGCCTCTCTGATTGATTTCCTCCAAAACTGTAACCATACTCTCCAAGAGTTTTCTTTACTTGTTGATTAAGTTCGTATGCAGTGGCCTCACCAATTTCTGTTGTCCATTTAACACGGGATTCTTTCATGGCCTTCTTTTTAGAATTTTTCTTTTTGGATTCTGCTAATGGGGAATTTAAAATTTCATTTACTGCTTCCATAACTTCATCCTCAATGTCCCCTGCAGCTTTGAAGAAATTGGCAGCTGTTGCAAAATCATATGTATATTTATCATATATGATAGTACTAAAGGCATTAAACATAAATTGTTTGTAGCCCATCAACCCGTCTGCTACGTATTCCTTATATTGAGAACTGGTTGCTAACAGCCCACTATTAACACCACTTTTTAATGTGTATTCTACGGTACCCCTAGGCCTATCATCAGATATTATCAAGTAGATACTTAAAAAAGGGATCACTTTTCTTTCCATTTGTTTTCTCCTTATATAGAAATTTAGTTGTAAAAAAAGAGTTCCATTTTTAGAGGAACTCTTTTTAATTTTAACAAACTACTGCTGCACCAGGACTGAAGTAATGGCTTACAGGTTTTACAATATCCAAAAGCTTTTTAATTGTAAGGTGTTCATCATTTCCTGAAACAGCTAGATAATTTTTATTTGCAAAATCAAATTTACCATACGTATTATCAATAATGATGTCCTGAATTCTGTCTAGATTAATTTCCTTATTTGTGGCCTGATTATAAGAAACAGGTTTTGCAAAATCATCCTCTGCTGTAAATCCTACAATTGTAATATAATGACCCCCTCCTCTTTTAAAAGGATCAACTGAACTGATTACAGGAAGCCCTTTACACAATTGCCAAATAACCTCGTAAATATCAAATTCATTATAAAATCTTGTTACCGGTCTTCTTTTCATTCCTGCCAAATCTTTTGCGGAATAACCAACAAAAAGGTTAACTGCGTAAGACATTACATCGTGCAATTCGTTTGGTGGGTAGGAGTTCTTACAAGCAACCTGCCAATACTCTTTCTTTTGTGCCTTAGCATTTGCTTTTGCCTCTGCCATCCAATTGTTGTAGAAATTAGCATAGTGTGTTTTGTAATAATTTAATACATCCTTATTTGTTCTACAGAAGTATGTTAATTTGTCCTCAGGTTGTTTAAACTGTGGGAATTTACTTTCATCTAAAACCCAACCTGCATAAGTGAGTCCCTGAATAAAGTTTGTTGGACCGCAAACGTTATTAGAATCGATTTCATTGTTTCTCTGGGAATAATTATCCTTTCCTAAACTTACATTTACTTCTAACATGAAATACTCCTTTAACCAAATTAGTTAAAGGAGTTAAATTTCTAATTAATCACCTAAAAGTTCTTCGGAACAAAGTTCTCTTCCTTTTTGTCTCAACCAGGCTTCACCTGTGGATCTAACTGTTCCTCTGAGATCAGCTAAATAATTTGGGTCCTCATCTTCTTCCTCTTCTACCCAATCCTTTTCAATACTTCTTACATCCTGAACTAAAGAATGATAACTTCCATCATAGGAATCAAATGTTTCAGAAAGGAAATCGTAAAAATCCTTATCAAATCTACTATTATCCTCTTTCAAAACAGATTCCTCTAAATCTGCCTCAGGAAGATTCTCAATTTCATCAGCTGCACTTTCAATATGGCCAGCAATGTCTCTTAAATAACCTGCCAAGTCTGCAGAAGTACTTCCAAATCCACCATAGGATCCTCTCACACAATTTCTTACTTCATAAAGAACCTGTTCAACCTCTGAACCAAATTCCTCAACTATATCTCTAATTGTATCACTCCAACCATCGTTAGAATTTTCTTTTAAGCATTTTCTCATAAAAAAGACTCCTTTACTTATTTAGTCAAAAAAAAGACCTCAGTGAAAATTCTGAGGTCTTTTAATCATTCCTAAGTAAAGGGATTAATCTTTTTTCTCTTCTGCTGCAGGTTCTTTTTCTGCTTCTTTCTTTTCCATTTCAGCAAGTTCTTCTTTAAGCTTAGCTAAAATAGTTTCTGCCTTTTTAATCTTTTCAGGGCTACCATTGTTCTTTTTAAGTTTCTCAATGAATTCCTCACCCATCTTGATTTCCTTTTCCTTTGCTTCAATAGCCGGAATGAATACTGGGGAAACTGTAATTCCTTGCTGTATACCGTTCTCATTCTTTGGCATATGGGATGCACAATATTCTTTCCACATATCAGAAAGGCAGGCTTCACAAATTACATCCCTATATGTAACAGGGAACACCGTTCCTTTTTCATTTTTGCGGAAAAGTGTATATTCCAAAGTTCTATTTGCATATGTGATTTCCCCGTGAATTGGACAGAAAGATCTCAGACCGTCAAGTACCTGTCCTTCGGGGGGAGTCAAAAGCTTATCTACTTCTTCAGACTTCTTTTTCTGAGCATCCATTTCTGCATCAGTAATTACTGAAAATTCTTCTTTGTTCTCTTCAGACATTAGTTATTACTCCTTTAGTTTAATATAGAAATCCTGATTTTGCTTTTAGGCTACACCAGTGATTGATTTAATATTAGGTACTGCAATGTTGGCCCATTCAGTAACCTTACCTTCCGTTTGTACAGGAATTAAATTCTGCATAGGGATATCCGTGTGCTCTACCCTTGCTTTATAATCACCCATTCTTGCCTGGGCAGCTCCTGTATTTGCATCCCCAATATATCCACATACACGGCGTCTGATAAACATTGTGGCCGTATTTCTGTTTCTACAGGCTGGGCACTCCCAAATGTGTTTACCATTATCCTCTACAATTTTAATTGTTCCCCTAAAGCCACAACGATAACAAATATCCCTCTTTACATTCAACTCACAATAAAGAATGTGGTCATACATAAACTGTACCATAGATTCTACAGCATCAAGATTTTTTGTCATATCAGGTAATTCAATATAAGAAATTGCCCCACCTGTGGACTTATCCATCATTTTGGCTTCAATGGTTATTTTGTTTGCCCAATCAATTGGTTGTGCAGGATCTATGTGATAACTGTTTGTTACATAATCGTGATCCGTAACACCTTCTACTTCACCAAAGTCTCTCTTTAAGGAGTCTGAGAATTTCTGTACGAGGTTCTCTTCCGGTGTACCATATGTGGAAGTATTCAACCAAGAATTTGGATCTTTAGGATCCATCAATCTCGTATGCCATTCATCATGCTTCTTATTGAAAAAGTTCAAAATTTCATTTGCGAAAGATTGATCCTCTGTAAGCTTCTTACCTGTCATATAAAGTTGTGTTTCCCACAAACCTACATAACCTAAAGAGTATGTACAACGTGGACCAACAATCATGTGGTTCCAAGTTTCTTCATCATTAAGGCGCATTAAACCACCATTCTGTCTCAAAATTGGGGCAGCATCACTTGGAGCATCTTTTAATGATTCGTATCTCTTTACCAAAGCCCTATAAGCAAGTTCACAACGCTGATCAAGTATTCTCCAGAACTCCGCCTTATTACCATGGGATTCAAGAGCTACGTGAGGTACGTTAATTGTTACTACACCCCCGTTAAAGAATCCCCAATACTTTGGTCTACATACAAGTTTGATTCTTCCGTTTTCTTCTTCTTCAAAGTGATCAATTTCGTTTACATCGCCTTTATAATAACCTTCAAGTCTGAGGAACATTCTAAACTTAAAATTGTTATTATCCTTCTTGGACATTTCATAAAGTTCTTTTACTGTAAATGTATCTTTGTAACCTC
>JAEEGL013831740.1_pt1 | contig 10288 bp, 11 predicted proteins | sample 9134231 | NCBI WGS metagenome assembly JAEEGL01 (sample SAMN16246548, study PRJNA631951) | gut metagenome | biome: gut microbiome; feature: rumen; material: fiber-attached | host: Bos | place: Iran: Karaj | collected 2018-10
AACTTCAAAGTCCTTGGGGAAGTTCACCTGAGGAGCTTTCATCAGTTTCATGTTTCCCTGCCCGCTAATAACAAGTCTCAATGTGGCAGCATCGTTTGCCTCCAGTTCCTGAGGTGTCAGGCTACCCGTCAAAGAGAACTGGCCTACAGCCCCAGAGAAATTGTCTGGTTTGGGAGTAGGCAGAGGCATTACCTCGATGTCAATGGCCGGAGTGACAATGCTGCGACGCACAATCTGTGACAAGCTGCCACCACCGAAGAAGATGTCAAAGGGATCCATACTGGTGTTCTGCACCTCGACCTGAGCATCAAACGTAATGCTGGGCACCTTCAGATGACCAGTCTTCTGGGGGAAAAGTACATACTGACGCCAGATAGCTGTGCCATAGTTGCGCCCATTAACACGCTCATACTTCAGGGACATCTGTGCCTTAGCATTAACCTCCTGGACATGACAACCGTCCAGCTGAGGCATTTCACCTGCCAGCTGCTGAATGTTTACCAGCGTATAGAGTTTGTAGGTCAGGAATACAGCTTCCTGCTCAAATATTTTCCGTTTGTTTGCTGTTACGGTGATGTACAGGTCTTTTCCGTTTCCTGTGGAGGATTCCTGCTGCAGACGTCCCTGCTGACCACCTGCTGATGGCTGTTGCTGCTGTGCATTGCCAGAGGCAGAACCGTCCGAGGCTGGTAACACTTCTATCTCAGCAGTCTCGCTTTGTACTGTTTTTCCCTTTACGACAACACTGGCAGCAGGCAGTGTGAACTTGCCTTCCTCTGTGGCTACTACTGTATAGGTGTAAGTGACAGTGCTGCTCGAAGTGGTCTTGCCATTCACCATCGAAAAGCTGCTCGACGAGCTGGTGCTGGGACCATAAAGGACACGGAAGCCTTCGAAGTCTCCTACCTGCAGGTCATCAACGTCGGAGGTATTTACCACATAGCTTACTCTGAACTGGCGTCCTACTTCAACCTGACGGGGTGCCTGCAACTTGACGCTTACCTGAGCTCTGGTGGCAAGGGCAAGCATGCTGAAAAATAAGATGAGTATGTACTTATGTCGTTTCATATCGTTCTACTTTGTTTTACCATTGTTTCTGAAGCCGTTTCTGGTTGGGTTGCTGCTGTGCACGCTGTATCTTGTCCTGTGTGGCTTTCTCGTCCTGCATGGCAGCCTTCAGCATCTGCTCAGCATTTTCCTTACTCATCTGGTCGGGCTGTGGCTTCTGCTCTTCCTTCTGGTCGTTCTGCTGCTCCTGCTTCTGCTGTTCCTGCTTGTCCTGCTCATTCTTCTCGTCCTGTCCGTTCTCGTTCTGCTCCTGATCCTTATTGTCGCTTCCTCCCTGATTGTTCTTCAGCTGATAGAGACACAGAGCATAGTTGTAACGCGTTTCATCGTTAGTGGGATCGTTGCGTAATGCATTCTGATAGCAGGCCACAGCCTTATCAAACTGCTTTGCACTTTGCATTACAACACCCATGTTGTGATACATCTTGGCTTTGCGTTCTTTGTTGCGCTCGAACTTAACTGCTGAGTCGTACTCCTTCATGGCATCTTCAGCCTTATTCTGAAAGAGCAGGGCATTTCCCAGGTTGTAATGTGCCTGCGGGTTCGTATTGTCAAACTCTATGGCTTTCTGGTATTGCACCTGAGCCTTGGAGTAGAGTGTGTCCTTTGCCAGCCGGTTTCCGCGCCTAATGTAATCTCGGTCGTTCTGTCCGACAGCATTCATCGAGCAGAGGAGCACACATAATATGATGTAGATCTGTTTCATACGCTAACTTGTTCGATTAACTATTCTTTCCTACGAAGTAGCTTAGATATCTGTATTCTGTGATTCTGACGTTCCATAATGAGGATGTCGAGCAGCAGGAAGATGAGACCCAGGATGATAAAACCCTGGAACTGCTCGTCGAACTCGCTGTATATCTGGCTCTCCATCTTTGCCTTAGCCAGCCGGTTCACCTGCTCTGCAAGCTTCTCCTGTGCCGAACTGCTGTTGTCTACATAGATGTACGAGCCATTTCCGGCCTTGGCTATCTCACGGCACATGTCCTCATTGAGTTTCGATACCACTACATTGCCCTCCTCGTCAGTGATGTACTGGTTGGAGCCAGGCATAGGGATAGGTGCGCCGGCTGGGTCGCCAATACCCAGTATATACACCCTCACCCCGTGGTTGGCAGCCTCCTTGGCAGCTTCTATGGCACCGCCTTCATTGTCCTCGCCATCAGTAATGAGAAAGATGGCACGGCTGACGTTCTCCTGCTGCGTAAAACTGCGCATAGCCAGGTTAATGGCCGCAGCCACATCAGTACCCTGCACAGCAATCATCTGCGGGTTAATGGTCTCCAGGAACATCTTGGCGCTGACATAGTCACTGGTGATAGGCAGCTGAGTAAAGGCTTGTCCGGCAAAGACCACCAGGCCCACCTTGTCGTCCTTCATGCCGTCCACCATATTGCTGAGCATCATCTTGGCCTTGTCGAGTCGGTTGGGCTTTACGTCTTGTGCCATCATAGAATTGCTGACATCCAGACAGACTATGGCTTCAATACCCTGCCTTTCGTGCGTCTCAATCTTGGTACCGTACTGAGGACGTGCCAGGGCGATGATGAAGCATGCCAAAGCAGCTATAGCGAGCCAAAATTTCAGTTCGGGACGCACCTTCGACACGTCGATAAGCAAGTCCTTGAGCAGTTCAGGATCACCATAGCGGCGCAGGTTGCGCTTCTGGCGATAAAGGGCATAGTAGTGCAGCAGCACCAGCACAGCCAGGGCCAGCAGCAGGGTCAGATATTGTGGATTCTCAAATCTAAACATAGCAGTTTTTCTTCTTTAATACACACACACTGTGTTTCTTCTCTTTTTATTCAAACTCACTTCTACTCGCTTTTACGGCAGCCTCTTGAGCAGCGTATTGCGAAGCAGGATTTCCAGCAGCAGGGCCAGGACGGCAACCAGCATGAAGGGCAGGAACGCCTCGTAGCGCTTGGTGTAGGTCTTCACGTTCATCTTTGTCTTCTCCAGCTGGTCAATCTTCTGGTACACCTCGTGCAGCTTTTTGTTGTCGGTGGCGCGGTAGAATTCGCCATCAGTCTTCTGCGCGATGGTAGCCAGGGCCTTGGTGTCAATCTCCACAGGCACGTTGATGTACTCGACACGTCCGCCTACCGGATAGGGATAACGAGCCGTTCCATTGGTTCCCACTCCGATGGTATAGACGCGAATGCCAAAGGTCTTGGCAATGTCGGCAGCCGTGTTGGGGCTTATCTGTCCGCAGTTATTTGTACCGTCAGTAAGGAGAATTACCACCTTGCTCTTTGCCTTGCTGTCCTTCAGTCGGGTCACGGCGTTCGAAATGCCCATGCCGATTGCAGTACCGTCGTCGATAAGTCCACGCTGAGCCATATCAACGCGCATACCGTTCAGCAGGTTAAGCAGCACGGCATGGTCAACGGTCATGGGGCATTGGGTATATGCTTCACCGGCAAAGAGTGTCAGTCCGATGTTGTCGTTGGGACGTCCGTTGATGAACTCCACAGCCACCTGTTTGGCAGCCTCAATGCGGTTGGGCTTCAGGTCTTCGGCCAGCATACTGGTACTGACGTCCATACAGAGCATGATGTCAATGCCCTCCACGTTCTGGCTGCTCCAGTTGTTTGTGGTCTGTGGACGTGCCAGGGCTAAGATAGCGCTCACAAGAGCTATCAGGCGTAGTAGGAAAGGCAAGTGTATAAGCCGCTGACGCAGCGATGTGGGGGCATATCTGAAGGCATCGGTGCTGCTCACTTGTAGGGACGGCATCGTTTTGTGGTTGTAGAGCAGATACCATATAATATAAGGTATCAGCAGCAGCAACAGAAACAGATATTCGTAATTTGCAAATGTCATTTATAAGAAATGTTCAAAAGTTCAACAGTTCAAAGGTTCAAAACGTTCGGCCATAGGAAAGCAGACTTTCAATGTAACGCACAGCTCCATGTGTTCAAGAGTTATTCTATAACACCAAATCGCAGACGCGCCAAACGATCCAGCCCACCAGGAAGAGGGCGGCCAAGCCCATAACGATGGCAGCAATACGCATAGCCCATACCTGGTTGAGCCGTTTCTGGTCGGTCTCCTTGATAATCTCGGGTTCGGGCTTAGCATTGGGATCGGGTTCCTGCTTCGTCTGGTTGATGTATTCCACTGCTGCCACCAGGTTGGCATCGTTCTCATTGATGAGGGTGCTCCACTTGGCAAACTTCACCAGGTCGGCAGTACGGAAGATGTCGCGGAGTTCATTCAGGCTCTCCTCATCATTCTCCTGCAGCAGTCGCTCAATGATTTCGCCCGAAGTCATCTCCATAGCGCGGAACCCGTAGCGGTTCTGAATATAGGTGCGCAGGGTTTCGGTGAGCAGGGTGTAGTATTCCTTGCTGTCCTCCTCGGCCCACTTGCGCTCAGCCTTGATGCGCTCTATCTCGTCGATGGCAACCTTATGCGGCGGCAATACCTTCTTGCGGCGTATGATCCTGACGATGGGCTTACCCTTTCGGGCGCGGTCGATAAGGAAGTAGGCCAGCAGCGAGAGCAGGGCTACGACGAACGACAGGGCTACCAGGGCCCGCCAGTCATTCCAGGCGAAGGGGGGAGACATCATACCGTTTGGCGGGAAGAACTGGTCCAGATGGAGGGTATCCACATCGACGGTATAAACCTTCATGGCCAGACTCTTCGACTCGTACTCCTGATTATCCACCTTAACCTTGAAGGGAGGCAGATAGTAGAAGGCGCTGTCCCAGGCAGTGATGACATACCGCTGCGTCACTTCCATGCGTTCTCCGTCGTTGAGCAGGTTGGTGTCGGGCTTCATCACTTGCACCAGCTCCACATTTGGCACCAGTTCCTGTCCGCTCTTCAGCTCGGGCATCTGCAGCTTCTGCTTGGCGCCCATACTGACAGAGAGGGTCAGTCCCGTCTGCTCACCGATGAAGAGTTGCAGGGAGTCTATCCTGACATCCACGTTTACCTGCGCCCAGGCCGGAACCTGTAACAGCAGGCTGAGTATGGCGAATGTTATCTTTCTCTTTATCATAATTATTCAACGAGTCTGCACTCTATATGAATTGTAAATTGTGAATTAAGTTCAGCTTCTCTGGGCGAAGAGACTCTTCAGGGCTGCCACATAGTCCTGATCGGTCCTGACGCTGACGGCATCCACGTTGCTTCGGGTAAATGTGTCGCTGAGGCGCTCGTTCATGTGTCGCCACCATAGGGCATGAGCCTTCCGAACGGCGCTGCTGCCGGTATCGACAATCATCTCGCGTCCGCTCTCGGCATCGTGCATGCGCATCAGTCCTACATTGGGCAACTCGGCCACCCTGCGGTCGTACACCTGGATAGCTACCACATCATGCTTGCGGTTGGCGATGGTCAGGGGCTGGCGGAAATCCTGGCTGTCCAGGAAGTCGCTCAGCAGGAAGGCTGTGCAGCGCCGCTTGATGACTTGTGTCAGATACTCCACAGCGCCCTTTATGTCCGTCTTCGTGCTCTCGGGCTTGAAGCCCAGCAGTTCGCGAATGATGTACAGGATGTGCTTGCGCCCCTTCTTCGGGGGAATGAACTTCTCGATGCGGTCGGAGAAGAAGATGACGCCAATCTTATCGTTGTTCTGAATGGCCGAGAAAGCCAGCGTGGCGGCAATCTCCGTCACCATATCGCGCTTCGTCTGTGTCATCGTACCGAAGTTCAAGCTGCCGCTCACATCGACGAGCAGCATCACCGTCAACTCGCGCTCCTCCTCGAAGACCTTGATATAGGGCTTGTTGAAGCGGGCCGTCACGTTCCACTCGATGTCGCGTATGTCGTCGCCATACTGATATTCGCGCACCTCCGAGAAGGCCATACCGCGCCCCTTGAAGGCCGAGTGGTATTCGCCCGCAAAGATGTTGTTGCTCAGGCCGCGAGTCTTTATCTCGATCTGCCTTACGCGCTTCAGTATATCAGATGTTTCCATCAGGGCACCTCCACCTTGTTGATGACGCGGCTTACGATTTCCTCGCTCGTAATGTTATTGGCCTCGGCCTCGTAGGAGAGTCCGATGCGATGGCGCAGTACGTCATGGGCAACGGCGCGAACGTCCTCGGGAATGACGTATCCGCGGCGCTTGATGAAGGCGTAGGCACGGGCAGCCAAAGCCAGGTTGATGCTGGCACGAGGAGAGCCGCCGAACTCGATGTAGTCCTGAATCTCCTTCAGCCCGTATTTCTCGGGATAGCGGGTGCAGAATACGATGTCGGCAATGTACTGCTCAATCTTCTCGTCCAGATAGACCTGACGCACCACTTCGCGCGCCTTCACAATTTCGTCGGTGGACATGATGGGACGCACAGCCTGTGCCTCGCCGCCTATGTTCTGACGGATAATCAGCTTCTCCTCCTCCAGCTTCGGATAGTCGATGACCACCTTCAGCATGAAGCGGTCCACCTGAGCTTCGGGCAGCGGATAGGTACCCTCCTGCTCGATGGGGTTCTGAGTGGCCAGCACCAAGAAGGGGCGCGGCAGCTGATACGTCTGCTTGCCTATCGTCACCTGGCGCTCCTGCATTGCCTCAAGCAGGGCGCTCTGCACCTTGGCCGGAGCACGGTTAATCTCGTCCGCCAGCACAAAGTTGGCAAACACAGGGCCCTGCTCCACCACGAAGCGCTCGTCCTTCTGACTGTAGATCATCGTGCCGATGACGTCGGCCGGCAGCAGGTCGGGCGTAAACTGTATGCGGCTGAACTTAGAGTCCACCAGCTGGGCCAGCGTCTTGATGGCCATCGTCTTGGCCAGACCAGGCACACCCTCGAGTAGGATGTGTCCGTCACTGAGCAGTCCGATGAGCAGCGACTCAATCAGATGCTTCTGTCCCACAATCACCTGGCCCATACCCGTCACCAGGTTCGTAACTAACGCACTTTGTCTTTCAATTCGCTCATTCAGTTCGCGAATGTCAACAGATTCTGCCATAATTCTAACTTGTCTTTATTTTGTTTATGCTTATTTCGGCTGCAAAAGTACTACATTTTGGCCTTTTACGCGCGAAAAAACATCTAAAATAAGTAAAAGCAGTGTTAAGAAAAGTGAAAAACAAAACGAAAGCAGGCGAAAACTTTATCCGCGAAGAAGGTATCGTCCCTCTCATCGGGCATATCACAGATTGCCCACAAGCTTATAAAGCTGTAAATAAATTTCCCTTTATTTCTTTATCCCCTGAAAGTTTTGAAGAGTTCCCTTTACGGTATTTTGAACAAAAAAAACAATGATTCCATCGGGAAAACCATAAGTTTTGGAAAGTATTTTGACGGTTCGCGCCTATCGAATATTTCCCATATGTAAATTCAATTTACCAGGAATCATGATTCCCGACAAGCTTTTCTGCAGAAAGCGGCAGTAAATTTATCCAAACCCGGGTGTAAATCTTACTAGACCCGGGTGTAAATCTTACTAGACCCGCCTCGCGTAAAAAAAAGACAACGTTAACGCTAACGCTACGCTACGAAAATTGGGGCTGTGATCAAGACAGCCGAGCTATACCGTTAGCGCTATCGCTATTGCGATCTGCACCAATAAAATCAGCGGAACGCCATACTTGAACTTCCTGTGCAGAGTCTTATGATGCCATACTCTCATGCCCAGCCAGGCACCGATACTTCCGCCCAGCACAGCCAGTCCCAGCAGGGCCGCCTCTCTCAGGCGCCATCTGTTATTCCTGGCTTTCCACTTGTCGATACCGAATGTCAGAAACGTCGCAACGTTGATGACTAGAAGGTAGATGAATAAAATGCGTTGTAGTTCCGGCATACTTTTCAATATTTAATCCGATTAGACTTGAATTGCTGGTTTTTTAACTCTACCTGCAGGTAGAATCCATGCACAGCGCTTTTTCCCTCAGGCTCAGGCGCATGTTGATGATTTCCTGAACGTTGTTGATGACTGCCAGGATGCCGAAACTCATCAGGAGTGCAAGGCCAGTGGCACCAATGAGTCGGGAATTCTCGGTGAGCCACACCAAAAGGGCGTTTTGCACGCTAAAGGTAAAGAGAGGTACGTTGGCAGGGGTGGAAAGTAGAAACGCAATGGCTACACCACCGCTTAGGATGCCCACGACAAAGGCCACGACCACAGCCATTCTATAGCGTCGGATAGTGGCTTCCTGGTATTGCCTGAGGTATTCTACGGCATCAAGCCGCCTGGTGAGCTTAGCCATGAAGGCTGCCTTGTCGTTGAACTGCGGCTTCCCGGCGAGGAACAGTTCCTCAAGGGACTTATCTTTCAATTTATCATTCATAATTCACAATGCATTATTGTTAAAGCCGATGGCCTCAGCATTTCAGTTTCTCTTTCAGTTTGTCTCGTCCGCGAGACAGTTGTTTCTTCACAGCGTCTTCGGATGTGGCGGTAATCGCGGCTATTTCCCTGATGCTGTAGCCGTTGAGATAGAAAAGGGTGATGGCAGAGCGTTCCTTGGGCGGCAGGGTGCGCAGCGCAAGGTACAAGCTCTGGTGCTCAAAGCTGCTGTCGGCCGAGGTGTTGCTGACGAGCATCCTGGCCTCATCGATACTATCCGTTGTGCGAAGGCCGGCCTTGTGGTTGAGGAAGGTATTGTAGGCAATCCTGAAGAGCCACGATCGGAATTTTCCCATGTCCTGATAGCCCGCGCTGGAGAGGTATGCCTTCACCAATGCGTCCTGCGCCAAGTCGTCGGCATCGTCTTTGTTGCCACAGCAGAGGGCGAGCAGGAAACCCCGAAGTGCCTCCTGCTCACGCTCAACATGGGTAATAAATTCTTCGCGCGTCACTTACCTTCGGCTTGTTTCATCATTATCTTTTCTTCTGCCTCAATCTCCTTGGTGAGCATCTTCTTGCCCAGGAAATAGTTTACAAGGAAGGCAATGCCGATAGCGAACAGGATGGTTCCTGCAATAGCACAAGCATAAATATTCTTGTCATCACTGCCACCCACATAGCCGAGCCATGTGCAATAAACCAAAAGTGCCAGGCCGAGAAAAGTGGTAATACATCCGGTCAGTAGTCTCGAGAGCAGTTTCTCCTTCAGTAGTTTCTTCTTTGGAGAGATCTTCCTTAACAGTTCTTCGATATCCATTTCAGGATTCTTCTCGATAGCTGCCAAGACGATTTGAGTACGTTGGTTCGTCTCGTTCATCTTCTGACGAACACCAAACCAGATTGCCATGATAGGGAGGACGCATCCGCAAGCAAGGGGAACGAGAATCCCCGTCAGGGAATCAATAGTTAAATGATCCATTTTTCTTTCTTTTTATAGGTTAAACTTATGTCATTTTCTGAACCGGTTACATCATAATAACAAGTTGGAAAGACAAAAGGTGACGTCTGCATAGAAAAAAAATCACAAGAGCAACAGGGCTATCTCTGCACAGGCCTCGGCATCTGCCAGGGCATGATGGTGGTTCCGAAGGTCGTAGCCGCAGGCTGTGGCAACGGTCTGCAGCTGATGATTGGGCAGCGAATAGCCGAATTGTCGGCGAGAGGCGGCAAGGGTATCGTAGAAACGATAGTCGGGATAGTCCATCTGATAGACGCGGAACACAGCCTTCAGACAGCTTTCATCGAAGCGGGCATTGTGAGCAACGAAGGGGATGTCATCCACTTCCGGGAAGACCGCTGCAATGCGCTCCTGCAGCTGCTTCCAAACCTTCGGAAAGACAGGCGCATCATCCGTATCCCTCGGGCCCAGTCCGTGCACCCTCTGACACCAATAATGGTAGTAGTTCGGCTCGGGCTGGATCAGGCTGTAAAACGTATCGGCTACCTGCCCCTCTCGCACCAAGACCGCACCAAGGGAACAGACACTCGACGGTGCCTGATTGGCGGTTTCAAAATCGATGGCTATGAAGTCGCGAAGCATTTCTATCTCTATTTGCTCTATTTGCCGTTAGGGAAAAAGATACGCAGGACAAGAATTCTCGAGCAATCTGCGAAGAGTGAAGCCTTTCTTCATCCGCCTGATGACCATCTGGTTTATGCATCGGGCTGCTGTCCGTCATGAGCTTTCCAGGCGCACTCCGTAATCTTCAGGTCCGAGAAGAGGGCTGTGAACGACGATTCTTCGGGCGAGCAGGCATAGATGCCGAACTGGATTTCCTCTGCGGCAGAATACATGTGGCAGATGCGCATCTGACTGAAATCCACACCGTTCTGCGAGCATTCTATGCAGTAGTCGTCCTCGCGCCGCGAGAAGCGATACCACATAGTCTTTACGTCAGCAGGGATGGCTGTA
>JAEEGL013919904.1_pt1 | contig 10288 bp, 9 predicted proteins | sample 9134231 | NCBI WGS metagenome assembly JAEEGL01 (sample SAMN16246548, study PRJNA631951) | gut metagenome | biome: gut microbiome; feature: rumen; material: fiber-attached | host: Bos | place: Iran: Karaj | collected 2018-10
ATGCAGGTCTTCTTTATGAAGATATACCAGAAGCTGTTCAGTATTGTGCAAAAGAAGCTCTCATAGACCCCCGTTACAGAGATATTCAGCCGGAAGAAGAAGCAGGGCTTATTACCAATATTTCAGTTTTTGCTGACTGGCAGAAAATGACTTCTTCTTTAGATTTTACGCCTGGCCTGCACAGTATTTTGTTGGAAGATACAGACGGCGAAAAGACGCTTTTACAGGCGGCAATTGCCCTGGAAAGGAACTATAATCGTGAAGAATTCATGGCGCGGCTGTCGAATAAGGCTGGTCTGGGCTTTGACGGGTGGAAGAAAGAAGGAATTCGCTTTTATAAAGCAGATACAATTACTTATTATAAATGAAAATAAACTAAAAAAGGCTGTCCGAATGGGCAGCCTTTTTTATTTAACCTGTATATTTAAATATTAAGAAGTCTAAGAATCTTTCCCTGGAAAAGAACACAAATAATGTCTAAAATCCAGATGATGTTCCAGCCAAGCAGCAGGCGAAGGATTCCTGCTAAGAATTTGCCTTCCTGAAAGCGTGTTACCGCACCAAAAAGCCATGAAGTTATCGGAATAATTGCGAAAATTAAACTGATAAGTCTAGGCATTCCAAAATAGTCTTTTCCTTTTTTTGCCATTTATATGACCTCCTGAATTGTCTATACCTATATTTTATAACGAATTAGGTAATTTGCAAGGATTTTTATAGTAAGTCGGCAAGCACAGCTTGCCTTTGAGCCATTTTCGATTTTTGGCTACTAACTAACGTTAATAAATAATTAAACTAATTAACGTTAGTTACCGATAAATATAATATGAGTAAGAAAAACATTTCACAGGAAAAAATAATTCAGGCATTTCTTGCCAGTGCATTTGATAAAAGTGCAGGTGCCACATCCTTGGCCGATGTTTCAGAAGGCTTGGAAATAAAAAAGGCTTCGCTTTACAACCATTTTGAAAGCCGCGACGCTATGTATGCTGCTTCAATTGCTTATAGTGCACAGGAAGTTGGAGCTGTTAGTTTTTTGGAAGAAAAAACGCTTGAGAGCATCAAGGGGGGAAAGGTTGCTCCAGCTGCTGTTTTCAAAAAGCTGATTACACGTTATTTTGAGCTTTTCGAGAATGAGCCTTTGTTCCAGATTTATGTTTTTGTTCACAGTGAGCAGTATTTTAATCTTGATGCATTGAAGATTGTGGAAGGGGAAAGCAATCAGATTTGCGATTCAATTAAAGATATGCTTACAGCCTTTGTTGCTGCTAAAAAGCTCGCAAAGAAAACAGAAAAGGAATTAAAGGATATTGCCAGCGAACTTGCTGCAGTTATCATTCAGCATCGCGATGCTTACATTGCTGCAAGAAAAGAAACTGTGCGCCAGAATCCAGACAGCAAAGCCGGTGGACTTTTTGCTCTGGAAACTGATGAAGCAGCTCTTAGCCGTACACTCAAACTGGTTGAGGTAATGCTTAAGGCACTTTAATCAATTATTGTAAATATCCTGAACTTCATCAGTATATTCACCATTATCATCACGTACTACAAGCGGCGGTTCAATTGTGAGTCGCCGCTTTGCATTTTTACGGGCTTCAATCATCACCATATTAGGTTCTTTCTTTGCAAAAGGGTGAATCAGTCTCATTCGTTTTATTTCCATTTTGTGCTTATTCAGCGATTCAAAAATCTCCGGTAAGCGGAAAGGTCTATGAATCATAAAAAATCTTCCGTGCGGGGCCAGCAAATAATCAGCCGCTGCAACAACATCTTCCAGGGTACACAAAACTTCATGCCTTGCTATAGTCATTGCGTCCAGAGTATTTCTTTTTCCGTGTTCATCAGTCATATAAGGCGGATTACAGGTAACTGCATCAAAACTGTGCCGGTCAAAAAGTTCAGGAACTTTATTTAAGTCGCCATTAATAATTTTAATCTGTTCTTCAAGTCCGTTTAATGCAACGCTTTTAGCTGCCATTTCTGCAGATTCCTGCTGAACTTCGAGTCCTGTAAAACTTGCAGAAATTTTTGGACTCATCAAAAGAGGAATAATTCCAGTGCCAGTTCCAAGGTCTATAATTTTTTTTGCTGATTTAAGTCCTTTGCAGGCAAAATCTGCAAGTAAAACTGCATCAATTCCAAACTGAAATCGTTCTGTATCCTGCAAAATTTTATATCCGTTTTTTAAGGTATCTGTTTGAATCATAATTCTCCTGAAAAGAATATTATAGAAAAAAAACTTCACTTTTAGAAAGTATATGGTATAATTATTATTAATCTTTTCTATTTAAAAATCCAGGTAAACAATAATACAAATATAATTTTTAAGGAAGGTTTATATGGCCGATAAAAACAAGCTTCGTGTAACACTTACTGTAAAGTTGCTCGTTATGTTTATGGTAGTAACAATCATTTCGAGCCTTTCAGTCGGTATGGTTTCCTATAAAAATGCTGCAAAAGGTTTAACACAGAGTGTATATACCCGATTAAATGCAGCCTCAATTGATGTTGTAAGTAAAGTTGTTGAAATTAATAGAAGACATTTTCAGACCCTTCATGCACTTGCAGAAATCTCTACCATAAAAGATGAAAATGCATCACTCGAAGAAAAGCAAAAGCAGCTTTCTAATATAGCGGCTACTCTGGCTGATAATTGCGAAAATGTTGCTTTTTATGATGCAAACGGAGATGCACTTGTTGCAGATGGACGAATAATGAATTTTAAGACAAGAGCCTATTTTACAGAGGCTTTTGCAGGAAAAGAATATGCTTCAGATCCAACCTTAAGTCCTGTTACTAATTCAGTCCTCCAGCATTACAGTGTTCCGGTTTATAGTACAAACCGTAAGATAATTGGAGCAATTGTAATGGTTCTTGCCGGAAATGCAATTGAAGACACAATTAAACAGATTGATATGGGGGGCGGAATGCATCCTTCTGTTATCAACTGGGCTACGGCAACAACAGTTGCAAATGTTAATGAAGATACAGAAAAGAGTGAAGAAGAGGGTGGTGCCGTTCTTGATGAAACACAGGGACTTGGACTTATTCTTAATAATATCTTTGCCGGAAAAGAGGGTGTAGACGAATTTGTGGATCCAAACATTCATGCGCATCTTCTTGCTTCATATAAAAAAATCCCTGGTACTACTTGGACAGTATTTGCAGTAGCTCCATTTGATGTTTATTTTGTTTCACTTAAGGCTCTTAGAAATGCTGTATTATTAATTATTCTTCTTACAATTGTTGTAGCCGGTGGAATTATTTTCTTCTTAATCAGACTTCTTGTAAAACCTCTTAAGACTGTAAAATCTTCTATTATAACTATTGCAAGTGGAAATGCAGATTTGACACAGCGTATTCCAGATGCAGGTAATGATGAAATTGGTGATGTTGTAAATGGCTTTAATTCATTCGTTGAAAAACTGCAGGGAATCGTTTCAAATCTTAAGTTCTCAAAGAAAAATCTGACAATGGTCGATTCAGGACTTCAGGAAACAACACAGGATACTTCTACTTCAATTACTGAAATTATTGCTAACATTGAAAGTGTAAATAAACAGATTGTAACTCAGGCTGATTCAGTACAGGAAACTGTTGGTGCTGTAAATCAGATTAGTTCAAACATTGAATCTTTGGAGCGTATGATTGAGTCTCAGGCTGCATGTGTAACTGAGGCTTCTGCTTCTGTAGAACAGATGATTGGAAACATCAATTCTGTAAATAACTCTGTAGTAAAGATGATTGATTCCTTCAGAACCCTCCAGAGTCATTCTCATGACGGTTTTACTACTCAGACAAATGCAAATGAAAAAATCATGCGTATTGAAGAGCAGTCTAAGATGCTTCAGGATGCAAACACTGCAATTGCAAATATTGCCGAGCAGACAAACCTTCTGGCTATGAACGCAGCTATTGAGGCTGCTCATGCGGGTGAGGCTGGTAAGGGCTTTGCGGTTGTTGCAGATGAAATTCGTAAGCTGTCTGAAACTTCTACAGATCAGTCAAAGACAATTGGTTCTGAGCTTCAGAAAATTCAGCAGACAATTCAAGAGGTTGTTGAAGTTTCCGGAGAAACAAATACTGCCTTTACGGCAATTGAATCAAGTATTTCAGAAACCAGCCAGCTTGTAGAGTTGATTAAGGGTGCAATGGAAGAGCAGCAGATTGGTTCAAAGCAGATTATCGAAGCTTTGCAGTCTATGAATAATTCTACTTCTGAAGTTCGTTCTGCTTCAACAGAAATGTCAGAAGGTAATAAACACATTCTTAATGAAATATCTAAACTTCAGGAAGCAACAGATACTATGAAGGGAAGTATCGATGAGATGCATATTGGCGTAGAAAGAATGAATTCAACGAGTGCTGCCCTTACCGTTATTGCCGGAACCGTTGCTGATAACATCAAAAAGATAGGTAGTGAAATAGACTTGTTCAAAGTCTAACTGTGAGTCCCGGGCTTGCCCGGGATTTTTTTTAATATCGAATTCTCTTGCATTCCCTTTAAATTCCATATATACTGATTTTATAATGACAAAAAGCACTAAAAATGTCATTCATTCTGGAGAAAAAAAATATGATTTTTGATGATGACTACACTGTTCCTAAAATGATTCGTAATTCTGCAACTGAATTTGCAGAAATAAATGGCCAAATGAAGCGTATTAAAAACGGTCAGTTTGAGCCGGTACTTTATCGTGAACTTTATCAGTATGGGCTTGATTTTGGTGCAGCCCTTTTAAGCCTTGGTATTCAGCGTGGTGAACCAATAGGTCTTATTTCAGATAACCGTGCTGAATGGCTTTATGTTGATTTGGGAATCATGAACATTGGTGCAGTTGATGTTCCTCGTGGCTGTGATGCAACTCCAAATGATTTGGAAAAAATCCTTTCAATTACAGAAGCTAAATATTGTGTTGTAGAAAACAACGCTCAGGTAGGAAAAATTATTGCACTTAAAGACAAGCTTCCTGCCCTTAAGACAATTATTTCGATTGAAAGTGATGTAAAAAAGGAAAATCTTGATGCGGCAAAAGCTGCCGGTGTTGAAGTTCTGTTTTATGAAGAGCTTATGAAAATAGGTCAGAAATGGCGTATTGAAAACAAAGGCAAGGTTGAAGAAGAACTTGAAAAGGGTAAGGGCGATGAACTTGCTACAATCATCTTTACTTCTGGTACTACTGGTACTCCAAAAGGTGTAATGCTTACCCATCACAACTTCCTTGCTCAGCTTGATGAAATTCCGGAGCGTATCTTCCTTAATCCGGGGGAAAAAGCACTTTCTGTTCTTCCTGTATGGCACGTTTTTGAGCGTGAAGTTGAATACGTTATGCTGATTCAGGGTGCAACACTCTGTTATTCAAAGCCTGTTGGTTCAATTCTTCTTGCAGACTTTAAGACACTCAATCCACATATTCTTCCTGCCGTACCTCGTGTATTTGAAGCAGTTTATGATGGAATCACAAAGAAAATGCGTAAGACTGGCGGTATTGTTCTTGCAATGTTCAATTTCTTTGTTAAGGTTGCAAAGGCTCAGAAGGCTATGTCCCGACTTATGTTCAATAAGAATGCCTGCTATACACGCTATTACACTGTTTTCTGGTGGATTTTGTGTTTAATTCCATGGACTCTCTTGTGGCCGCTTTATGGTCTTGGAAATCTTCTGGTATTTAGAAAGATTAAAGCTATGCTTGGAACTAACTTCCGTGCCGGTGTTGCTGGTGGTGGTGCTTTCCCTAAGTTTATAGATGAGTTCTTCTGGGCTATTGGTGTTCAGATTGTAGAAGGTTATGGTCTTACAGAGACTGCTCCAATTGTTGCCGTTCGTCCTATGGCAGATCCAATCTTTAGAACTATTGGTTCTCCTATCCGTGGTGTAGAAGCCCGCATTGTAGACCCACAGGATGGTTTTGTTCTTGGCCGCTGTAAAGAAGGTGTTCTTCAGATTAAGGGACCTACTGTAATGAAGGGATACTATAAGCGTCAGGATTTGACAGATAAGGTTCTTAGTAAAGATGGCTGGCTTGATACTGGTGACCTCGCAATTATGACAATTCATAACGAGCTTTGTATTAAAGGTCGTATTAAGGATACAATCGTTCTTCGTGGTGGTGAAAACCTTGAGCCACTTCCAATTGAAACAAAGCTTTCTGAATCACGTTATATTAAGCAGGCTGTTGTAGTTGGTCAGGATCAGCGTTATCTTGCAGCTCTTATTCTGGTTGATGAAGATGAAGTAAAGAATTATGCCGCATTCAACGGAATTCAGTATGATACATACGAAAACCTTCTTGAGTCAGAAGTAATTCAGAAGCTTTACGAAACAGAAATTGCAAATCTTATTTCTGCAAAGAACGGCTTTAAGATGTTTGAGCGTATTTCAAAGTTCAGTCTTATTACAAAGCCGTTTGAAGTTGGCGTTGAACTTTCTGCTAAACAGGAAATCATGCGCTTCCGCATCAACGACTTGTATAAAGATAAGATTGCGGCAATGTTTGTTGAGAATTAATTATTTTCTTCAAGAAACTTAAGATAGTCAGCAGCTGAGAGAGGTTTGGAAAAGTAGTAGCCTTGAATATAGGTAACCCCCATTTTTTCCAGATAATCCAGCTGCTCTTTTGTTTCTACGCCCTCTACAACAATTTTTCTTCCAAGACTTAAAATCATTGTAATCATATTATCGAGAATGATTTTTGCATTTGCCTGTATCGGATTATTCTTATCAAAGCAGGGCCATAAAAGGCTTTTGTCAATCTTTATTAATTCATAATCAATTCTTGCCATCTGCGAAAGGTTAGAGTAGCCGGTTCCAAAATCATCCATGGAAAAAGTACAGCCGATTTTTTTAAGTTCATCCATATTCTTTTTAAGCATAAAGCTCGATGTAATGGCAATGGATTCTGTAATTTCAAGATTTACAATGCCAGGATTCAAGTTGTATTTTTTTAGCAGCTGAGACATCTGTTCTGGTAAGGCAGCATCTACAGACTGAAGCCCGGAAAGATTGACTTCCATATGGTTTATACCTTTATCTCCCAGATTGTTTGTTGCAACAAAATCAAAAACCTTATTAAAAATTTTTTCGGAAAGTCTCATAATAAGACCGTGCTTTTCTGCAAGCGGAATAAATTCTTCCGGGCTTATGTAGCCATAGGTTTTATTGTCTTTTAAGCGGACAAGTGCTTCAAAATTAGAGAATTTCTTTGTTTTGAACTCATAAATCGGCTGATAGTACATTTCAATATCGTCATTATCAATTGCCTCGCGAACAAGCTTAATAATTTTATTATGACGCTTGCGGTTTTTTACAAGTTCTGGATTTGCCTGTCTTACAAAGCCTAAATCTTTAGAATAGAAATGCCACTCATTAATCAGGCTCATAAATTCATGAATTGAAATTTCTGTATTCAAATCATCAGGATAAAGAATAAAGTCACAGTGTGAAGAAAGGTAGAAACTGTTTTCTCCAACAAACCAGGCCTGTTGCAAACGTTCCTTTAGTCTTTTGATAATAAAATCAATATAAAAGTTATGTTCAAGTTGCCTGCTGTTTGGAATAATCATGGTAACAGAGTTTCGGGCAACATGAAATACCGGATATGTAAAAGATCTTAAAACAAATCTGCTGACTTGTGAAATTAGTGTTGTAGCTATGTTTTCACCAAACTGTTCTTCTATAGAATCGTAATCTTCAATATCAATATTCAGAATATAAAACACCTTTTTATTGCCCATATAATCCTGAAGAAATTGTCGAAGGGCTAAGTTATTCATTGCTTCTGTGTCATGGTCAATATAGTTTCCTGGTGTTTCAAGCCCCATGTACATCAAAAAGCACATTGCGGCAACTCCAAGGCTGGAAACGGTAGTTCTGGAGTGAATAATCTGAATTAAGGCAATTATAATCCATACCGCAGTGGTCCAGTAAATATAACGCTTTTTTCCTCTGAAAAAGGAATCCGGATTTTTCTTTATAAAGATTGTAGTCTCAATTATTGTCATTGTGGCATATAAAAGAGAGATACAACTGTTTATGATGCTGATTACATCGTAGGCAAAATAGCCCTGTGTTTCATTTCGTGTAAATAAATATACACAAAAAATACTAATTACGCCGATTCCATAAATGCTGAAAATTTTAAGACCATCTTTGATACGAATGTGCTGCCGTTTTCCCTGTAGAAGCGTGATATATAAATACTGACATAAAGACATATTTAGATATGTGTACAGACGAAGCTGACTCACAAGCCTTATGCCCCAGTTTCTTGGGAGTTTGAGCTTTGAAACAAAAATAATTGATGTATCAGAAATTACAAAAATTAGTGAGAATACAAGAATTCCTATGAAAGTTCTCGTGGAAAGGATAGGAAGTCGCCTGCGGTGAAAGAACATTACTTCCAGTATAATTAGAAATACGATTGCAGCCAGCTGAAGTTGAATTGGTGTTGTAAAATTAAAAAAGTTTTTTATCTCTCCGGAAATAAATCCGAATGTATCCATATAATTATAATAAACTAGATTTTCGTAAAAAGCGAATGATTTTTGTCAAAAAGGTGTAAAATTTTCGGGTTTGGACAAGTGAATTATTCTCGCGCTTGCTATTTTACAATATTGTCAGGCTTGTTATTTTTGTGTCATTTTCGGGCTTGACCCGATAATCTCTTTTACTTAGAATTCAAAGTATGAATATTCATATTTTAGAAATGCCGCTGGACTTTGGTGCCAGCCGTCACGGCTCAGATATGGGGCCATCTGCAATTCGTCTTGCAGGAATTAAAGAAAAACTTGAATCGCTCGGACACAAAACTTTTGAGCATACTGATATTTTTCGTGCAACCTCACAGGAATACGAAGAGCCGGGAAATCCAAAGGCAAAGTATTTAAAACCAATTACAAATGCATGTACTAAGCTTGCGGCCGAAGTTGAAAAGATTACTGCTGCAGGGGATTTCCCGCTGGTGCTTGGAGGGGACCATTCTATTGTTTTGGGGTCGCTGGCTGGTGTTAGTGCAACTGCTAAAAAGCAGGGCAAGAGCCTTGGGGTACTTTATGTAGATGCACATGGTGATTTTAATACCGATGAAACTTCTCCTACTGGAAATGTTCACGGTGAATGCCTCGCTGCTTCTGCTGGACTTGGTTTGCCTGAGCTGACAAATCTTTATTTTGAAGGGCAGAAGGTTGATCCAAAAAATATCTGCTTTGTTGGTACCAGAGACCTTGATCCGGGCGAAAAAAAACTGATGAAAGAAGCCGGTGTAACAGTTTTTACTATGAGCGATATTGATTGCATAGGCTTTGCTGGTGTAGTTCGTCAGGTTATGGCCTTTTTCAAAAAAATAGATCAGATTCACGTTAGTTTTGATATGGATGTTTTGGACCCTATGTTTGCACCTGGAACTGGTATTCCTCTTCCTGGTGGAATGACAAACCGGGAAGCACTTCTTTTGATGGAAGAAATCGCCACAACAGGTAAAGTCCGTTCTGCCGAAATTGTAGAAGTAAATCCAATTCTTGATATTCGTAATCAAACAGCAATTCTTGCAGTGAGTCTTGCAGCCCGTCTGCTTGGTGAAAAACTCTATTAAAAGCTTGCTCCAGGAGGGGTGATGAAAAAGTTTGCTTTAATTTTTTTAGTTTTGATGGCCGTAGTTTTCACTGGATGCTTTTCTGAAAAGAAAAGTCCCTTTTATGACAGCGAATGGATTATGCAGAATTATGATAACAAGATGCAGCTTTATTATCACCACCTGATTCTGCATCCTGATCATCGTGTAATGCTTCGGGCTTCTTATGCAGATTCAACAAATATTCTTGTATGGACAGGAACATATAAAATCAATTCAAAGAAAATTGATTTTGATTTTACTGAATGCGTTAAATTCGAAAACGGTGAAATCGTAGGGCAGTATAAGTCTGGAGCAGTTGTAAAGTTTTATCAGGGAGATTTTTATTATTCTGTAGCCGAGCTTGGAGAAGATGCTCCCGAAGGCGAAGAATCTAAAAAGCAGTATCATATGGAACTTATTCGCCCAAAAAACTATTTTTACGGCGAAAACAAAGACATATTCGGTAATCCGCTGGAAGAGTTTATAAAGGTAAAATAAAAAATACTTGCCGAAATCTCGAGTTTGTTATTATCTTTTAAATTAAAGCAAAAATTGTCATTATCGGGCTTGACCCGATAATCTGTACAAATCGAGGTATTATACATGGCAAAATACGAATTCCAGACAGAAGTAAATCAGCTTCTCAAACTTATCATTCATTCACTTTATTCTAATAA
>JAEEGL014958038.1_pt1 | contig 10288 bp, 10 predicted proteins | sample 9134231 | NCBI WGS metagenome assembly JAEEGL01 (sample SAMN16246548, study PRJNA631951) | gut metagenome | biome: gut microbiome; feature: rumen; material: fiber-attached | host: Bos | place: Iran: Karaj | collected 2018-10
GAAATAGAAAAAGGAATCCTTAAAACAACCGTAAATGTCTTCGTAAGTAATCAGTTCTTCGGCTGGATATTCGGCCTTGGCCCTAAAGTAACAATAACAGGCCCCGAAGAAGTAAGGGAAAAATATATAAAAACAGTAAAGGAAACCCTCAATAACTATTAAATAAACAAGAAAAGACAGGACAGCAATGCCCTGTTTTTTTAACGCCAAAACAAAAGGATAAAGGGAGGGATGGGGGAACGCCCCGCGAACATTTTCATAAAAACATTTTATAGAAATAACGATATGGTCGACTTCGAAACCAGAACAATAGTTCTTTTCAGGAGGTGTTCTTATGGGACACCCCGAGTGGTAGAATTAATTATCAAGGAATTATCAAGGATACATGTATAATTCATAGAATGCGAAGGGAATAAATTAGATAAATATTATATGTACAAGCGTATTTTATGCCGAAAACATTTAAAAAGATACTTACAGATTGTATAATATTATATCATAACAAGACATATAGGAGGTGCTCATGATTATAAAAAGAAAATATGAGGTAATAGGAGAATTAGTCAAAAAAGATCTCGATGCAAAAAAAATATTAATGGATGCCCTTTTGACACATTTTTCACAAAATGAAGCAGAACGTATATTAATGAGTAACAACGAATCCTGTATTTATAATGCAGATACATCATCCTGTATACCTAATATTGATGAAGTTAAAGCAAAGTTTGCTGAATTAGATAAAAAAAGACCATATGATAACGAGCTAACGTTTCGTGATGTAACACAAGTCTTTAGTTTTCCCAGTAGACAAGGAAAGGCTACAGAATTATGGATGATTAGTAAAAAAGTTGAAGTGCCTGCTAGGATAGTTCAGGTCGTAGCGATTGAGTATGACGAGGGGGAATTGAAGACTATAAAACCCTGGGGAGAAGATTCTTTAGTTTTATAGTGAAACAATAAATGAATTATTTATTCAATAGCATGTAACAAGGTATGTTTTATTAGTGGGGGTAAAATATGGGGTTTTTCAGTTCGCTTTTCGGCAAGAAGGAAGAAAAGAAAGAACCTAAAGCGGTTGTTTCTTCCATCAAAACAGATGTTTCCGTATCAAATCAAGTAAATCCAAATTCCAAAGTAAATGATGAAATAAAAAATATAGTTTTATTAGCTTTATCAGAGAAATTTAAAGTCGGAGAGAAGCAGTACCCGGCTTATCTTGCAAATACGTATGGTATTCCGTTCCCTAATGAGATATTTGCTAAATTATTGGAGAGGGGTTTGATAAGAGAAACGACGTCTGTAGAAACTCTTCCGTGTTTAACTTTGGCGGAATTAAAGGAAATAGCATCCAAATATGAAGTAAAAACTAGTGGTAAAAAGGAAGGGCTTTGCCAAAGAATGGTAGAGGAAATACCTTTAGAAGAATTAGAAGCCAGTGTGGGAGAAAGGTTTTGGAAGATTACTGATGAGGGACGCCAGGAACTAGTCAGATATCCATATATATCTTTCTATTTAGACAAACATAAGTATTCTCTTGATCAATTAGGATTAAATCTTAACGAATTAGCAAAACTTTTTAAAGGAAAAGAAAATCTTAGAGTACGAGATGTAATTTGGGGAGAATTTAATAGAAGATTAATAGAATCGTATGCTGAAGCCGCAAAGACTGCACAGTTTTACTACTATGGTGAGATTTTAAGGGCTATGGCGCTGTTTCTAGAAGAAGAGGAAAGATACATGGATGGGATGGCTTCTTATGCCAGATATTTGTTTTACCATGTAAATTTCGGAGCATCTGCTAAAGCACTTCATCATTACATGATTATTAAAGATTTTAATAACAGCGTAGATATTTTCCGTATGGAATCAGAAATGCTCCCTTTTATGAAAACGGAATTACTTGAATTAAGCAATGAATGCAGCTTTGATTCGAAGAAACTATTTGACTTCCTTTTTGAAAGCTTTTCTAAAGAGGAAGATGAAGGTTTATTTACTATAAATCAGCTAATGGATGTTATTTTTTTACAGTTGAAAGGAGATACTCAGTCGCATAAAGAAATATGTAAAGAGGCATTGGAGGCAGGAATAAAGAAAATGCCTGGCAAAAAGTAAACGCTTCTATGTATTTTACTATTCTAAATAATCAAAAAATATAATTAAAATTGGGGGACTTTAAATGAAATTATTACATTTAGGGGATTTACACCTTGGTAAATCTTTGGCTGAATTTGATCTTGCTGATGATCAAAAGTATATTCTTTGTCAGATTTTAGACATTGTTAAGAAAGAAAAAGTTGATACTGTTCTGATTGCGGGAGATGTCTATGATAAGGCTATTCCGAGTGAGATGGCGACAAATCTTTTAGATTTCTTTCTTTGCGAACTGGAAAAAATACAAGTGAATACGTTTGTTATTAGCGGTAATCATGATTCGGATGATCGTTTAAATTACGTAAGCAGTCTATTAGAGTCGAAAAAAATATATATTTCATCTGTTTTCAAGGGAACTTTATATAAGCAGACAATTAACGATGAACAAGGTGAAGTAGATGTTTACTTACTTCCTTTTGTAAAGGCTTCTCAGGTACATCATTTTTATCCAGATGAGGAAATTAATACCTATGAAGATGCAGTAAGGATTATTATAGACAGAACAGTAATAGATAAAAAACGCAGAAATATTTTAGTGGCTCACCAGTTTGTCTGCGGTAAGAGTGGTGATCCAGTTTGTGCCGGTTCTGAAAATACTTCTGTTAAAAACGTTGGTACAGTTGAAAAAATTGGATACGATTGCTTCGATGATTTTGATTACGTTGCTTTGGGACATATACATTCTCCACAGCAAGTTGGACGTGAAGAGATTAGATATTCAGGATCACCGCTTAAATATTCATTAAGCGAGGTTGATAACAATAAATCAGTCCCTATAGTGACTTTGGAAGAAAAAGGTAATGTGAATATCGAACTGATTCCTTTAAAGCCAATGAGAGACCTTAGGCATATTAAGGGCCCGATGAAGCAGCTCCTTGATAAAAAGAATATTAAATCACCGGAAGATTTTATATATGTCACATTGACTGATGAAGATATGATTAACGATGCTATGGGTATATTCCAACAGGTATATCCCTATACGGTAAAGATTAATTATGATAACTCACACACTCATGAGTTAGAGCAAGTTGATATTTCAAAAATAGTAGAAAATAAGACTTTTGATGAGATGATAGAAGATTTTTATCATTTAATTTATGGATGCGAAATGAGTGAAGAAGAAAAGGCTGTAATGAAAGAAGCCGCAAAGAAGGCAGGTGTTGCAAATGAAGCCGATTAAGTTGATTATTAGTGCATTTGGTCCTTATGCTAAAAAAATGCCTTGTATAGATTTTGAACAGTTTGAAGATAAAGGTCTTTTCCTAATTTCCGGAGATACCGGTGCGGGCAAGACAACTATATTTGATGCAATTTGTTTTGCTCTTTATGGTACAACTAGTGGTACCTGGAGAGATGTTAAGAATCTTAGAAGTGAGTATGCAAAACCCGGAGTTGATAGTTTTGTAGATTTTTACTTTTCTCATCAGGGCAAAGATTATCATATTATTAGGAAGCCTTCATTTGAATATATTAATCGTAATGGTAAATTGTCGGAAGAAGCTGAGAAAGTAACATTCTATTATCCGGATGGAAGTTCAGTTGAAGGAAAGAGAAAAGTTGATGGAACTAGCACGGAACCTGGTGTAGTAAAGGAAATTCTGCATATAGATTCAAAACAATTTATGCAAATTGCAATGATAGCTCAGGGAGAATTCTGGAGTCTTTTGAATGCTAAAACTGAACAGCGTACAGAGATTCTCAGAACAATATTCCAAACGGATGGATATAAGCAGATTGAATATATTCTTAAAGAACGCATGGATGCTGCATATGGTAAAAAGGCTGATGGAGAGAAGAGTATTGTGCAGTATTTTAATGGTGTTCAAACAGATGAAGAGAGTGAACTATATGAAGAATTGGTTGATTTGCAGGAAAGAGCAAATCGTTCTTCGAGTGCATGGAACCTGGAAGAAATGGTATCTATGATAGAAGAAGTTAATAAATTCGAGGATAAAGCCTTAAAAACGGAGAAGAAAAAATTAGAAAAAGCAGATAAAGAATATAATAAAAATAACATAGCACTTGCGACCGCTAAAGAAAATAATAAATTGCTGGATCGTGTAAAAGACTTGGAAAAAGAAAAAACTGATTTAGAAGCGCATAAAGCAGAGTGGGATGAGTTCAGTCAAACTCTTGAATATGAAAAGATTGCTACTAGAAAATTGAATCCTCCATATGAAGCATGGCGAAAACAACTTGGAGACTTAAATACAACTATAGAAAATATAAACACCCAGAAGGAAAGTCTTAAATCGGCTGAAAAAGAACTCAAAGAGGCCGGGGATTTGTTAAAGAAAGCCGAATCAGAACGAAAAAATGCCGAAAAACTACAAAAGAAGGTTGATAAGATTGATGAAGAAGAACCTAAATACCAGCTCAGAGACGAATTAAATGATAAACTGATTCAAGTTAATGAAGAGTCAGGTGAAATCGAAGAGTTAGAATCAAAATTGCAGAAAAAAGAGAAAAATTTACAGAATCTTATTCAGGCGCTTTCCAAGACTATAGAGGAATATAAAGACAAGCCTGAAGAATTACAGAATGCTAAATTAGAAGGTGGCCAGATTTCTGTTGTAAAAGAGGCGATTAATAAGCTAATTGATACGGATATCCCCAACAGAAACGAACTAAGTGAGGATTTAAAAAAGAAGCAAAACGAGTTCATCAGTGCTCGAGTTGTTTTTGAAGAAGCCCAAAAAGAAAGAGAAAAGGCAGAAAAACTGTTTGAGAATTCCCGTGCTGGAATTTTAGCAAAGGATTTAAAAGAAGGCCAGAAGTGTCCTGTATGCGGCTCAACCCACCATCCGGAATTGGCAATAATAAATGAGGAAACTATTTCCGAAGGCCAATTGAATGAACTGAAAGCGAGCGAATCAGTTGCGAATGATAATAAGACAGAGGCTTTTTCGGCGGCAGAATCTTCGAAAAAAGTTTTGGATCAATTTGAGGAAAGACTTCGTGATGATATTGTTGACTGCCTTGAGAATAAAATATTTGGCGAAAATGAAATTTCCGGTGAATCCTTGGATTCGCTAGTGAACTTAATCATGAATGCGAAAAAAGAAATCGAGGAAATTGATAAAGCAAATACCAGAGCGGTAAATGCATTGGTAAAGGAAACCAGAGAATTGAATTCTGCCAGAGATAAACTTTCAAAGGCTCAGGGCGAAGACTCAGAAAAACTTAAAAAAGAAAATGAGGATTTAAATAAACGTAAACAAAAAAATGAAAATGAAAAGACTCAGACTCAAACAAAATTAGATTCATTAAAGAGTTTAAGCTATGATAATTGGGAGACGGCCCAAAAAGAGCGTGAAATTGCCTCAGAACAAGCAAAGGGCATATTAGACGCCATAGCTGAAGCTACAGAAAAGAAACAAGATGCAGAAAAAAAGATAGAAGGAGTTAAATCAGCACTTGGTGTTCTTAAGGATAACGAAGGAAAGCAGAGAAAAGAAGAAGAAAAACTTCGTACAAAATTTGAGGCACTATTGGAAAAGTCTGATTTTGATTCTGTTGATAACATGATTGAATTTGTTTCAGACGAGGAAGAAATAGCAGAAGGCGAAGAACAAATAAATGCATATAAGAAATCTGTAGATACGAATAAGACTCAGTTAAAGCAGGCAAAAGAAGATGCAAAAGGTAAGTCGTATGTTGATATTGTTGAACTCGAAAGAACTTGTAATGAACAAAAAGAAATAGTTGAGGAATATAGAGGAAAAACTAACGATATTAATAATCGAATTACGAATAATAATGAGAATATGAAAAACATTCTTGCACAGAAGGGTGAACTTGAGAAAGCAAGAAATGAACACTCCGTATGTGAAAGGCTTTATAAACTTGTTAAAGGAACAACAAGTAATGGAAAGATTACATTGGAACAGTATATTCAAGCTGCCGGATTTGATGGTATTTTGATGGCTGCTAATAAGCGTTTGTATCCCATGAGTGACGGACAGTACGAACTATATCGTCAAGAGGATTCTGTCGGAAAAAAGAGCAATACTTTTCTTGATTTGGAAGTGTTGGATAATTATACCGGTCACCGACGTCCAGTTGGTAATCTTTCAGGAGGCGAAAGTTTTAAAGCTTCGCTAAGTCTCGCATTAGGATTGTCAGATACTGTTTCTTCAAATCTTGGTGGAGTTCAGATGGATGCACTATTTGTAGATGAGGGTTTTGGTACATTGGACCGCAAATCAATGGATAATGCTATGGATATCTTGATGAATATTTCAAGCAGTAATAAATTGGTAGGTATTATCAGTCATCGTGAGGAACTTATGGAGAGCATTCCTCAGCAGATAAAGGTTAAGAAAAACAAAGAGGGCAGTAGTATTACTGTTGAAAATGGCGTTTAATCTCTGTCTGTAAGCGAGATTTATTCTCCTGCTTGAATTAATTAATTTATAAAGATAGTCAAGGATACCCTTAATAACTAGAAAACAAAGCAACTGCGAGACAGGACACGAAAGTGTCCTGTTTTTCAATTCAAAAATGGATAAAGTGAGGGATGGGGAACGTACCGCGAACATTTCTGGTAAAAAAGAAACATCATTTGTCCAAAACAGCGATAAAGTCACCGTCAAAACCAGAACAATCGTTCTTTCCAGGAGGTGTTCTTATGGGACACCCCGAGTGGTAGAATCTGATTATAGTAAAGATACGAAATCAAGATTTAACGGAAGGAGACCTGCAAAATGGAAGAAAGAATCAAACTTGTTTTACCTGAAAGAGATGTGGAAAGATGCGATTTTACCTTAACCGACGTGGTTACAGTTGATGTTCACGGCCTGTCATTAAACAATATGATCAGACTTTTGAAGAATATTTCTTGTATTTGCAGGCAATCTTTCACACTTCGCATTATTCATGGTTTTAATCACGGTACAAAGTTGAAGGATGCGGTAAGAACTGAAGGTATGTTTACGCGTTCTTACAGAATAATACCGGATCAGACAAATCCCGGCGTGACAATGCTTGTTTTTGCATAAAAAAGAGGAAGAAGGATTGATCAGTTGAAGAAAATCAAGTTTTGGTTATGGAAGTGCTTTCACAAAAAAGAAGTGGGGTGTAAGTGTTTTTGTCCCAGCTGCGAGTATTTTGAATTCTGCGAAGGCATAAAGGATAACGAATAAGGAGGAAGATTAAATGGATGAAATCAAATTAACATATGTCGAACCAGCTGATTATTTTCCCAAAGAGATAAGAGAGAAGTATTTTAAGGACATAGAAGATGAAGACGAATCGTTTCAAAAGAAGACTGACGAAGATATAAAAGAGTAGTGGGAGACTATCACCACAGGAAAGAAAAGAGATGTATAAAATAATAGCGATAGCTGGATTCTTGATCAGACAATTTATAATACCAAATCCCTTTTCTGCTTTTGGTAGATGGGGAGAACTCTATAATTGTCTTGCAAGCGGAGTAATAGCAACAATCACATATTTCAGTGTTGGTTTATTTTATGAAAAAGGGGAGGCTCCCATTATAGGCTCCATTCTGTATTTAGCTGCATATTCGTTATACACATTTGAACTTTGGCTTATATTACTACCTTACCCGAATTGGTGGCTTATGGGTTTAATCTTTGTTTTAATATCAGTGATTGATATTGCGATAATTCATTTCATAAGAAAATACAAGGTATGATGATGTTGGAGGTGCTTATGTTTTTTGGATTGTTTGAAGATGATAATAACGATTATGACTATAAAAGAATTCGCCGAGATCTTGAAGATGAATATGCTATTCAGAGTGCAACATTTTCTGGAGGTTTCGGATTCTGCCAGATGATAGATGCTTCGAGTGCGAGCAATGAAGAGTTACTCAAAATGGCTAGTAGAGAAGGATTTAATCTTAACAAGTACAAGAAATAGAAAGGTTTGTATAGAGTTCAATGGTAAAGAAAAAAATAATACAAGAGAAAAAATTCACAAATATATTTACTTCTATTGATTAATATGTAGAATTTTCGATTTCTCGCATTTTTTATTTTCTTAATCGAAAGTGGTTTGATATAATATAAACGTGGTTTTTTAATATTTTGGAGGCTACGTTTATGGCTATTTCATATAACAAATTGTGGAAATTACTTATTGATAAAGGGATTAATAAGACTCAACTTCGTGAAAAAACAAAGATGAGTAGTAGTACTATGGCAAAAATGGTAAAGAATCAGCCTGTTGCACTCCCGATCCTAACAAAAATATGCGAGGAATTGAATTGTGATATTGGCGATATTATGGAGTTCATTCCAGATAATAAAGAAAGCAAAAAGGGTTCGGACAAATGATTACTAAGATGTGCTCAAAACATAAATGCATTGTTTCTATGGGCAAATGTAATGAATATGATATAGACAAAAATGGAAACAGAGTACCTTGCGAAGCACCTTTAGAAGAAACGAGTGCTATTTTTTGGTGTAAGAATTGCAACGTGCCTTCTTTTGATTCAATTTGTCCGGAATGTAAAAATATGCTTGAATATTTGTGCACTGATATTAGACCCGTTTTTCCGGAGGAGAAGCTTCTTTATGCGATTCTTCAAAAAAAGGAACCTTCGTATTATCAAAAGTCTTCTGTGTGGTGTTCTTCGAATACATACATAATTGATGGTAAAAAAGAGAAATTTTCCGTTTCTTCATTTAATAGTCTTCCGTTAGATGAGATTAAGAAGATAAAAGATTTATATGATGAAAACAGGAGTGCTATTGATTACGAATACTTTACAGATATTGTAAAAAGATTTTGTTTAGTAAATAAATCAAGATACGAAGAGATAACAGATGAGGCTATTTCCTACATTCAAAAATATAAGGATGAATTTGAATTTGACAGTATGTTCGTTTCTTTTAGTGGAGGAAAAGACTCGACAGTTGTTTCTAGCTTGGTGACAAGGGCATTTTCATCTAATAAGGTCATTAATATTTTTGGTGATACAACGTTAGAGTTTCCTTTGACGTATGAATATAAAAAACGTTTTTCGAAAGATCATATGGTGGTAACAGCTAAGAATTATGAAAAATCTTTTGAAAAGTTATGTGAGCAGATTGGCCCGCCAAGCCGAGTAATGAGATGGTGTTGTACCGTTTTTAAAACTGGAGCGATCACACCTAAACTTGCATCTGTTTTTAAAGATAAGACAAAAATATTATCTTTTCAGGGAATAAGACATAGCGAATCAGCTAGCAGAAGCAAGTATGAAAGAGAAAGTGAAGATTCTAAAATCGCCAAGCAAACGGCAGCAATGCCTATAATAGATTGGATAGACTTTGATGTTTGGCTTTATATTCTAGAAACGGGTATTGATTTTAATGAGGCCTATCGATTAGGCTATTCGAGAGTTGGATGCTGGTGCTGTCCAAACAATGGAGGGTGGTCGGAGTTTCTTTCTAAGGTTCATATGTTTGAACAATACTCTCATTGGAGGGATCTTCTTATTAAATTTGCAAATCAGATTGGAAAACCGGATCCTGAAGACTATATAGATGGTGGCTATTGGAAAGCAAGACAGGGTGGTAATGGCCTTGAAATTTCAAAAAAATCTATTGTTACCTTTACACCGTGTGCAACAGCAGACAATGCTTTCAACTATGAATTACAAAGACCTATAACAGAAGAGTTTTACGAGTTATTTAAGCCTTTCGGATACATAAATAAAGAATTAGGCAATAAGAGGCTTGGAGAAGTATATGTAGTTGACAAGAAAGGTAATCCTGTTCTGATTCTTCAGGGAAAGGTTGGCAGTACTAAACTTAAAGTTACAATAAAAAAATCAAATTTGGCTAAGGCTAAAACGTTAGCAATTGCTGAAACAAGAGTGCAGTGTCAATTAACCAAGTACCAAATGTGTCTAGGATGCAAAGCATGCGAAAGCGTTTGCAAACATAATGCAATTTCTATGAAAGAAAGAGATGACGGTACGATTGAATATAGAATTGATAATGATAAATGTGTAAGATGTACAGAATGTGTGGCGCATTTTGGAATGGGCTGTTATATGCGAAAAGTATTAACTATTAAGAGGACGTAAAATGGCAGAAAAAATAAGAATAAAAGGACATGAGAAATTCCCTCTTAGAGAAGGGTGGTTAACTAAAGGCTTAAATGAAGCTAATAGTAATCC
>JAEEGL016965250.1_pt1 | contig 10288 bp, 10 predicted proteins | sample 9134231 | NCBI WGS metagenome assembly JAEEGL01 (sample SAMN16246548, study PRJNA631951) | gut metagenome | biome: gut microbiome; feature: rumen; material: fiber-attached | host: Bos | place: Iran: Karaj | collected 2018-10
CATGTACCGGGCGCTGCCCGGCTGCACGGTGCTGGACATCGCGGATTCTGCTCAGCTCATCAGCGTCCTGTGGCAGGTCAAGGACCGCCCGGGCGTCAAGTACATCCGCATGAACCGGAAGAACAACCCCCGCGTTTACGCCGACGGCTCCGAGTTCGAGATCGGCAAGGGCGTCGTTGCCAAGGACGGCAAGGATGTCGTCATCTTCGCCTGCGGCCACATGGTGGGACATGCCCTTGGCGCCGCGAAGAAGCTCGCCGAGGAGGGCATCGACGCCGCCGTGGTGGACCTCTTCACCGTCAAGCCTCTGGATGAAGACCTCGTCGTGAAGTATGCCGGAAAGTGCGGCTGCGTCGTCACCGCCGAGAACCACAACAAGATCGGCGGCCTCACGAGCGCCGTGTCCGAGTGCCTGGCCGCCAAGCGGCCCACCCCCGTGGAACACGTGGCCGTGGAGGACATCTTCGGCCAGGTCGGTCCCATGAACTTCCTGGAAGAGGAGTACGACCTTACCCCGGACCACATCGTCCGCGCCGCGAAGGCCGCCATCGCCAGAAAGTAAGTTCCGGACTTCAGAAAACCGCCCGCTGTCCTGCGGGCGGTTTTTGAAACGGGCAGAACGTGGAAAGGAGAAGCCCTATGAACACTTATATCGGCGTGGATCTCGGCACTTCCTCCGTAAAACTGCTACTGGTGGATGCCGGAGGCCGGATCCTCAATACCGTTTCCCGGGAATACCCTCTCTGCTTCCCGCACCCCGGCTGGTCGGAGCAGGCTCCGGAAGACTGGCTGCGGGAGACCCTGGACGGCATCCCGGAACTTCTGCGCGGCTTTGACGCCGCGTCCGTGCGCGGGATCGGCGCAGGAGGGCAGATGCACGGCCTCGTCGTGCTGGACAGCGAGGACAGGGTCATCCGCCCGGCCATCCTCTGGAACGACGGGCGTACCGCCGAGGAGACCGACTGGCTCAACAACGAGATCGGGAAAAAGCGCCTTTCCGAGCTCACCGCGAACATCGCCTTTGCGGGCTTTACCGCCCCGAAGCTCCTCTGGCTGCGGAAGCATGAGCCGGAGAATTTCAAGCGTATCGCGAAGATCATGCTCCCCAAGGATTATATCAACTACATGTTCACCGGCGTACACTGCACCGATGTGTCCGACGCATCCGGCATGCTTCTTTTCGATGTGGAGCACTGCTGCTGGTCGAAAGAGATGCTTGAGATCTGCGGCATCCGGGAGGACCAGATGGCAAAGATCTTCCGCTCCGCGGATCCCGTGGGGACCCTGAAGCCCGAGATCGCGGCAAAGCTCGGCCTGGGAGAAGACGTGGTCGTCTGCGCAGGGGCGGGGGACAACGCCGCGGCCGCCGTCGGCACCGGCACCGTGGGGGACGGCCGCTGCAACGTGTCTATCGGCACCTCCGGAACCGTTTTCATCTCCAGCGAGACCTTCGGCGTGGATCCCAACAACGCGCTCCACTCCTTTGCGCACGCGGACGGGAAGTACCATCTCATGGGATGCATGCTCTCCGCCGCATCCTGCAACAAGTGGTGGATGGACGGGATCCTGGGCACCGGAGACTACGCTGCGGAACAGTCCGGGATCACCCGGGACATGATGGGCAGGAATCATGTGTATTTCCTTCCCTACCTCATGGGCGAGCGCAGCCCCCACAACGATCCCGCCGCCCGGGGCACCTTCACAGGCATGACCATGGACACCAGCCGCACCGATATGACTCTGGCTGTCCTGGAGGGCGTCGCGTTCGCCATCCGCGACTCCTTCGAGGTGGCGAAGTCTCTGGGCCTGGATCTCAAGCGCACCAAGATCTGCGGCGGAGGCGCAAAGAGTCCGCTGTGGCGTGAGATCTTCGCAAATGTCCTCAACATGGACATCGATCTCATCGAGACAGAGGAGGGACCCGGTCTGGGCGGCGCCATGCTGGCCATGGCGGCATGCGGCGAGTACGCCTCCGTGGAGGACGCCTGCGCGGCGATCGTAAAGGTCGTCAAGACCGTTCATCCGGATCCGGAGATCGCAGCGCGCTACGAAATGCGGTACCAGAAGTTCCGCAGGATCTATCCCGCGCTCAGGGCCGTTTTCCCGGAGTTGGACTGAGCCCGTTCCATGACCGATGCCGCGCCGGGAGAAGTTCCCGGCGCGGCGTTCCGTACCTGACAGCGGGAACCGCCGCTTGCGGCCCGGGCCGGAGCATGGTACAATCATACTGTACCGACGGAGACCCCGAAAAGGAGCTGACGCCATGTTCAAACCGCATCTGGAGACATATCCCGTCCTGGAGGCGTTCCAGTCCGGGGACGAGTGCCCCTTCTGCCACGTTCTCCGGGATCTGGAACGCCGGTCCATGGAGTTTTGCGTCGGGCCGTCCTCGTCTTACATGCAGCGGGACATCCGCGCCATGACGGACGAAGCCGGCTTCTGTGCAAGGCACCTCAAGGGAATGTATGACTATGGGAACTTCCTGGGAGATGCTCTGATCCTGCAGACCCACGAGGAAAAGCTTCGGGAGGTCTACCGGAAAAAGACGGCGGCATATCAGCCGCCCAGACGGGGCCTCTTCGGGGCCAGGAAGCGGGAGCCGGAGCAGGAGAACGGACAGTCGGATCTCATCCGCTGGCTCCGGGACCGGAAGAAGAAGTGCTTTCTCTGCGCCCGGGTGGAGGAATCCTATCAGCGGTATCTGGAGACCTTTTTTCACATGGTGAAGGATGCGGAGTTCCGCAAGGTGGTAGAGAGGAGCCATGGCTTCTGCCTGGAACATCTGTCGGATGTGCTGGACACGGCGGAGAAGAAGCTCCCCGCTTCTTTGGAGGAGTGGTTCTATCCCACGGTCTTCCGCCTCACGGAGGAGAGCCTGGACCGCGTGGCGGAGGATCTCGACTGGTTCATCAAGAAGCACGATTACCGGAACGCACAGGAGAGCTGGAAGACCAGCCGGGACGCCGTGCCGCGGATGATGCAGAAACTGGCGGGGGGATACCCCGCAGACCCGCCGCTCAAGGGGAAATGAATCGGAAAGAGGCCGGGGGACGCAAAATGCGTTCCGCCGGCCTCAAATCGTGAAAAACACCGAAAAACGCGCCGGCTGCGGGGAAAAAACCCTTGCATTCCGGCACGCAGGGTGCTATAATGCCTCTGTAATGTGGTTTGGATGTATGTTGGAGTTGTTGAGTGGGGCTTCCCACTCTTCTTTTTGCGAAAAATCAAATTGTTAAAATCGACAGCGGAGGCGGAATCGTGAGCAGGATCACCGACACCGTCCGGGCCCTGGCGGAGCCGATCGTCAAGGAGCTCGGCCTGGAGCTCTGGGATGTGGAATACGTCCGGGAAGCAGGGACGAACTATCTTCGGATCTATATCGACCGTCCCGGTGAGGGCGTCTTCATCGAAGACTGTGAGGCCGTGAACAAGGCGATGGATCCTCTCCTGGATGAGAAGGATCCCGTGCCGGAGAGCTATACTTTCGAGGTCTCCTCTGCCGGGGTGGAGCGGGCCCTCAGGCGGCCGGAGCATTTCGCCAGGTTCCTGGGGTCCCCTGTGGAGATACGGCTCTACACCGCCCGGAACGGAAGGAAGACCCTTCGGGGAGAGCTGCTCTCTTATGAGGACGGCGCCGTGACCGTGGAGTGCGGCGGGGAGACCGTAAAACTGGAAAAGAACGAGGTCGCCGGTGTGCGCCTTACGATGGACGAAAGAAAGGGAAGATGAACGCCATGAATGCTGAGTTTTTTGAGGCAATTGCGGATCTTGAAAAAGAAAAGGGAATCCCCCAGGATTACATGATCGACCGCATCCGGCAGGCGCTGCTTGCGGCCCTGAAGAAGGACAATCCCGCCGCGGCGGAAGCACTCGTGGTTGATGTGGACAAGGAAAAGAAGACCATCGACGTGGCCATCCGGAAGACCGTAGTGGAAGAGGTAGCCGAGCCTGCGCTGGAACTCACCCTGGACGAGGCCAAACGCATCAAGCGCAAGGCCGAGGTGGGCGATACGGTGGATATCCCCGTCGAGCCCAAGAAGTTCGGCCGCATCGCCGCCCAGGCAGCGAAGCAGGTCATCATTCAGGGGATCCGCGAGGCGGAGCGCAGCATCGTTTATGAAGTGTTCACTTCCAAGGAGCATGAGATCCTCTCCGGTACCGTGTACCGTATCGACCAGCGCTCCGGCAACGCCCTTATCAAGATCAATTCCAGTTCCGAGTTCACAGAGGCCGTTCTCCCCGTGGGAGAGCGGATCCCCGGCGAGACGCTGCGTGAGGGCGACCGCATCAAGGTCTACGTAGTGGAGGTCCGCAAGGCTTCCATGGGGCCCCAGGTGCTCATCTCCAGGACCCATCCCGGTCTGGTGAAGCGCCTCTTTGAACTGGAGGTCCCGGAGATCTTCGACGGGACCGTGGAGATCAAGAGCATCTCCCGGGAGGCGGGCAGCCGCACAAAGATCGCCGTTTACGCCAAGGATCCCGCCATAGAGCCCGTGGGCGCCTGCGTCGGACCAAAGGGCGGGCGCGTTTCCGCGATCGTCAGTGAGCTCAAGGGCGAGAAGATCGACATCATCCGATACAGCGAGTCTCCGGAGGAGTTCATCGCCTCCGCACTGGCACCCGCCAGCGTCGTGGCCGTGAATCTCGCACCCGAGGGCAAGAGCTGCGTCGCCGTCGTTCCGGATCATCAGCTCTCCCTGGCCATCGGCCGTGAGGGGCAGAACGTACGGCTGGCGGCACGCCTGACCGGGTATAAGATCGACATCAAGCCCGAGAGCGCAGTCTGATCGGCATAAGCACAGAAAGGAGCGGCGGCCATGACCGCGAAGAAGATCCCCATGCGGCAGTGTCTCGGCTGCCGTGAAATGAAACCCAAGCAGCAGCTCATCCGCGTAGTGCGTTCCCCGGAGGGAGTCCTCTCCGTGGACCGCAAGGGCCGTCAGAACGGCCGGGGCGCCTATCTCTGCCCTGACGCGGCATGTCTCCGCAAGGCAGTGAAGTCCAGGGCGCTGGAACGCGCGCTGGAGGTCCCGGTGCCGCAGGAGATCTATGAGGCTCTTGAGGAGCAGATGGAGGCGAAGGAAGACGGCTGATCTTAGAATGCTCGGACTTGCGCGGCGCGCGGGCCGGGTGGAGATCGGCGAGGAGGCCGTGGGCACGGCGGCAAGAGCCGGAAAGGCCACCCTGCTGCTCCTGGCGTCCGATGCCTCGGAGAACACGAAAAAGCGTGCGGAAAGTTTCGCGTTCGCGGCAGGTGCGCCCCTTGCACACCTGGACTGCGGGAAGACGGAACTGGGCCGCGCGCTGGGACTGGATGGTCCCGCTATGGCGGCGGTGACCGATCCGGGACTTGCCGCCGCCGTGGCGGCAAAGCTTGCGGCCGAAGATCCGGAGCGATACGGCCCCGTGCTGGAGACGCTGCGTGCGTCACAGCCGGCGCGGGAAAAGGTCCGCGGACGGCGGGACAAGAAAAGGCAAGGGTAGGAGGACGATTCTATGGCAATGATGCTGAAATATCGGATTCACGAGGTGGCGAAGGATTTCAAGACCACCTCCAAGGTGATCAGCGAGATCATGACCAAGTACTTCACCGCGCCCAAGAACCACATGCAGGTCCTGGAGCGGGAGGAGCTGGACGTGATCTTCGAGCGTCTCACGCAGGACCATCAGATGGAGAGCCTGCAGGAGCTCTATGCGGACATCCCCGAGAAGAAAGCGGCTCCTGCCCCCGAGGCGAAGACCGAGACACCGGCCGCCCCCGAGAAGGCGGAGCAGCCTGCGAAGAGCGCCGGGGAGACGAAGCCGGCCCCCGCCCAGACCAGAACGGCCGGACAGAGCGCCCAGGCGCCTCAGAACCGGCCCGCGCCCAAGCAGAATCCGCCCAAAGCCCATGTGCCGAGGCAGGTCCCCGAAAAGCGCGTGGTGGACACCTCCGGCGTCACCATCAACATCGCCAAGTACGACGAGCATCTGGACACCCTCGTGCCGGACAGGGCGGCAGGCATGAAACGCGGCAAGGAGAAGTTCCCCGCGCGGGGAGGCAAGGGCCGTCAGAACCAGGCTCCCGTTTCCAGCGCAAAGCGCCGCCAGGAGGAGCGGGACCGCATCGCCGCCCTCCAGCGGGAGATCGCCAAGAAGGCTCCCACGAAGGTCCAGATCCCGGACGAGATCTCCGTTGGAGAACTGGCTACCCGGATGAAGAAGAACGGCGCCGAAGTCGTGCGCCGGCTCGTGAAGATGGGCGTCATGGCATCCCTCTCCGACGTGATCGATTATGACACCGCGGCGCTGGTGGCCATGGAACTGGGCTGCAAGGTGGAGCACGAGGTCATCGTGACCATCGAGGAACGGCTCATCGACGACAGCAAGGACAAGGAAGAGGATCTGGTGGAGCGCGCCCCGGTCGTGGTGGTCATGGGCCACGTCGACCACGGCAAGACATCCCTTCTCGACCGCATCCGCTCGGCCCACGTGGCGGCAGGAGAGGCAGGCGGCATCACACAGCACATCGGCGCCTACCAGGTGGCCGTCAAGGGAAAGACCATCACGTTCCTGGATACCCCCGGCCACGAGGCTTTCACCGCCATGCGTGCCCGCGGCGCCATGGTCACTGATATCGCAGTCCTCATCGTCGCAGCGGACGACGGCATCATGCCGCAGACTGTGGAATCCATCAATCACGCCAAGGCCGCGAACATCCCGATCATTGTGGCGATCAACAAGATGGACGTTCCCGGTGCCAATCCCGAACAGATCCGTCAGCAGCTGACGAAGTACGATCTGCTGGACGAGGAATGGGGCGGCGACACCATCATCTGTCCGATCTCCGCCAAGACCGGCATGGGCGTGGAACACCTGCTGGAGATGATCTCCCTGGTGGCGGAGATGGCCGAACTCAAGGCCAACCCCAAGCGCGCCGCACGGGGCACAGTCATCGAGGCGCGCCTTGACAAGGGTCGCGGACCGATCATGACCGTCCTCATCCAGAACGGCACTCTCCATCTGGGTGACATCATCATCGCCGGTACGGCCGTCGGCCGCGTGCGCGTCATGGTGAACGACAAGGGCGAACGGGTCACAGAGGCCGGGCCTAGCACGCCGGTGGAGATCGCGGGCATGAGCGAAGTCCCGGCGGCGGGCGACGTGTTCAACGCCGTGGCCGACGAGCGCATGGCCAGAGAACTTGCCGAGCAGCGCAGGGAGGACCGCAAGACGGCCTCCTCTGGCAGTCACAAGGTCACTCTGGAAGATCTCTTCGACCAGATCCATCAGGGAGAGCGAAAGTCTCTGAACATCATCGTCAAGGCCGATGTCCAGGGCTCTGCCGAAGCCGTCAAGGCGTCTCTCCTGAAGCTCTCCAACGACGAGGTCCAGGTGAACGTCATCCACTCCGGCGTAGGTGCCATCAACGAGTCCGACGTGATGCTGGCAGCAACATCCGACGCCATCATCGTGGGATTCAACGTTCGTCCCGATGGGTCTGCAAGAGACAACGCCGCCCGGGAGAAGGTGGACATCCGTACCTACCGTGTCATCTATGACTGCATCGGAGAGATCGAAGCGGCCATGAAGGGCATGCTGGCTCCCAAGTTCACCGCAGCGGACATCGGTCGGGCCGAGGTGCGTCAGGTCTACCATGTTTCCAGTGTGGGCACCGTCTGCGGCTGCTACGTGCTGGAAGGCAAGATCACGCGCGGCTGCAAGGTGCGTGTCCTGCGGGACGGCGTCATCATCCACGACGGGGAGCTGGCCTCCCTGCGGCGGTTCAAGGACGACGTCAAGGAGGTCGCGCAGAGTTATGAATGCGGCCTCTCCGTGGAGAAGTACAATGACATCAAGGAAGGCGACGTCATCGAAGCCTACGTGATGCAGCAGATCGAAGAATAACGACAGCTCCGGCCCCCCGCAACCGGGGGGCCGGGTTTTTCAGACGAGGTGAAATGTATGCCGTCGAATAAGCTGGCTAGGACCAACGAGGACATCCGGCTCGTGATGTCGAATCTCCTCCGGGAGGTCAAGGACCCGCGGGTGCAGCAGGGGCTCATCAGCGTGACCGCCTGCGATGCCACCGGCGACCTGAAATACTGCAAGGTGTTTCTGAGCGTTCTGGGCCTCCAGTCGGAGAAGGAGCTCTTCCGGGGCCTGAGATCCGCTTCCGGATGGCTCCGCCGGGAACTCGGAAACCGCATGAAGCTCCGGAACGTGCCGGAACTCACGTTCCATCTGGATCGATCCATCGAACAGGGCGCGCGCATCAACGAACTCATCAGCAGGCTGGACATCCCCTCCGAGGGGGATGCGCCGGAGGAAACGGAGGAAACGGGGCATGAAGACGGCATCTGACGCCGCCGCATGGCTTCTGGAAAGGGACGGATATCTCATCCTCACCCATCGGAATCCAGACGGCGATACCGTGGGATGCGCCGCGGCATTGTGCCGCGGTCTCCGGTCCGTTGGCAAGAGCGCCTGGCTCTACCCGAATCCCCAGATCACAGACCGGTATCTGACCTTTACCGAAGAACTCTTCGCCCCTGAGGGGTTCGAGCCGCGGTATACCGTCGCGGTGGATGTGCCGGCTGAACGGATGTACCCTCTCGGGTATGACGGAAGGCCTGACCTCGCCATCGATCATCACGCCTCGAATCCGGGATACGCCGCCGAGACGCTCCTCACACCGGAAAAGGCAGCCTGCGGGGAGACAGTCTTCGCTGTCCTCAGGGCCATGGGAGTCAGGATCGATCCGGAAATGGCAGACGCGCTATACGCTGCGATCTCCACGGACTGCGGCTGCTTCCAGTACCGCAACACCACCGCTGACACCCTGCGCGCAGCGGCGGATCTTATGGACCTGGGAGCGGACACTGCCGCCCTCAACAAGCTCCTTTTCCGCACCAGCACCCATGCGAAACTTGCCCTGGAGGGCATGATCTATTCCACCATGCGGCAGTATCTGGGCGGGAAGCTCAACGTGGTCGCCGTCTCTCTGGACATGCTCCGCAGGGCGGAGGCCAGAGAGGACGATCTGGAGGATCTGGCGGCTCTCGCAGGAAAACTGGAGGGCGTAGAGGCGTCTTTGACGCTCCGGGAAATGCCGGACGGGAAGGTGAAAGTCTCCATGCGGACCAATGGAAATCCAGACGCCAGTGAGGTCTGCCGCATCTTCGGAGGCGGAGGCCATCCGATGGCTTCCGGCTGCACACTGGACTGCGGTCTCGCGGAAGCGGAGCGCCGCCTCGTGGCTGCGGTGACGGCGGCATGGAAATAAGCGGCGTCATCGTGGTGGACAAACCCCGGGACTGGACCAGCCACGACGTCGTGGCAAAGCTCCGGGGGATCTGCCGGGAGAAGAGGATCGGACACGGGGGAACTCTGGATCCCATGGCCACCGGAGTCCTGCCAGTGTTCATAGGACGGGCGACCAGGGCCGCAGCCCTGTGCGAGTCGGCGGACAAGGAGTATCTTGCCGCGTTCCGACCGGGGATCGTCACCGATACCCAGGATATCACGGGGACCGTGCTGGAGCGCACGGACCGATCCCTGGCCGCTTCTGAGCTGGAATCGGCACTGGAGCGGTTTCGCGGCGTTCAAGAGCAGATCCCGCCGATGTATTCCGCCGTGAAAGTGGGCGGGAGGAAGCTCTACGAACTGGCCAGGCGCGGCATCGAGACGGAGCGGCAGCCCCGTACCGTGGAGATCTCTGCGCTGGAACTGGTAGGCGAGCGGGACGGGGATTATCTTCTGCGGGTGGTCTGCTCCAAGGGGACGTATGTGCGCACTCTCGTCCACGATATCGGGCAGTACCTGGGATGCGGCGCCGCTCTTTCCAATCTGCGCCGGGTCCGTGCCGGACGGTTCGGACTGGACTGCGCCCATTCCATGAACGAGATCTCCGACGCCGCGGAGCAAGGTCTGGTGGAAACGCTCATCACCTCTGTGGACCGTCTCTTCGACGATCTGCCCGCCGTGACGGCGACGCCGGCGGAGGAAGACCGGATCCGGAATGGGGCTCCGGTGCGCTCGTGCCTGAAAAATGGAAGGTATCGTGTCTATGGAACCGGGGGGGAGTTTCTCATGGTGGGAGCCGTCAGAGACGGCGAGCTGAGATCGGAAAAGAACTTTTTCCGGGTGACGCCGTGACGGACCGTGTTATCGCGCTGGGCTTCTTCGACGGCGTCCACCTGGGTCACGGGGCGCTTCTGCGGGAGACTGCCGGGATCGCAGCGCGGGAGAACCTCGAACCGGCGGCGCTGACGTTTCTCGGTCATGTGGCGGGAAAGCCGGCCCGTCA
>JAEEGL017287078.1_pt1 | contig 10288 bp, 10 predicted proteins | sample 9134231 | NCBI WGS metagenome assembly JAEEGL01 (sample SAMN16246548, study PRJNA631951) | gut metagenome | biome: gut microbiome; feature: rumen; material: fiber-attached | host: Bos | place: Iran: Karaj | collected 2018-10
AGAGCTTTTGAAAGATCTTTCATTGGTGGAGCTTCTTTAATTGAATTCGATAAACAAGGTCGAATTAATATTACCTCACCGTTAGTTCATTACGCCGATATTAAGAAAGAATGTATTATTATCGGCGTAAATGAACGATTAGAAATATGGAGTAAAGAAGAGTTTGATAACTACATGAAAGAAAATGAAGAATCTCTTGAAGAGATAACAGAAAACATATTTGATAGCGGTGTATATGAAGCATAAAAGTGTTTTACTAGATGAGGTAATAAAATATTTAAATGTGTCAGAGGGTGGTTTTTATATCGATGCTACTGTAGGATATGCAGGGCATAGCGGCGAAGTTTTAAGGAAATTAAATAATAAGGGGTTTCTTTTCGCCTTTGATCAAGATGATGATGCAATAAAGTATTCAAATGAAAAACTAGCATCTATCGGTAGTAATTTTAAGATTATTAAAAGTAATTTTAAAGATATTAAAAACCATATAGATAAAAAAGTTGATGGAATTATGTTTGACCTAGGTGTGTCAAGCCCACAACTAGATGAAGCAGAAAGAGGATTCAGTTTTCATAAAGATGCAGAACTTGATATGAGAATGGATAAGAGTAATCCTTTAAATGCAAAGATTGTAGTTAATAACTACAGTTATGAAAAGTTAGTAGATATATTTTTCAGATTTGGAGAAGAGAAATACGCTAAGCCAATAGCAAAAGCAATAATTGAGAATAGACCTATTAATACAACACTTGAACTTGCAGAAATAATTAAAAATAGTGTTCCAATCAGTTATAGAAATAAATCTCATCCAGCAAGAAAAGTATTTCAAGCAATAAGAATCGAAGTAAATCATGAATTAGATATACTTGCTGATTCGTTATATGATGCATTTGACTTACTTAAAGTAGGTGGAAGGCTTTCAGTAATAAGCTTTCATTCACTAGAAGATAAAATAGTAGCAAATGTATTCAAAAAGTTATGTTCTGATTCTGAAGATGCAAGACGTATGCCTGTTGTACCTGAAGAATTAAGAGCAAAAGCAAAAAAGATTGTTAAAATAACACCTAGTGAAAATGAAATAGATGAAAATAATAGAAGTAGGAGTTCTAAATTAAGAGTTATAGAAAGGATAAGATAGCATGAAAAAAAGATACGTAAGAGTTAAAGGTGAAGGATTTTTAAAAGTAGGAATAGTTGTATTTTTTGCTTTATTCTTACTATGTCATTTTGTTTTAAATGCTAAAGTTCAATCAAGTAACTCAGAACTTCAAAGACTAAAAAGTAAAATAGATACTCAAGAAAAAATGAATTTGAGTATGCAAATGAAAATTAATGAACTATCTTCTTTAGGTAATGCACTAGAAGTTGCAGATACCTTTGGTTTAGAGTATAATAATAGTAATATTAGAGTTATTTCTAAATAAGATAGGAGTTTTTAATCATGAAAAAAACAAGAGTAATTAAGATTAATAAAATATTCATAATTATTGTTGTTTTTATTTTTTTGTCTATAATTTTTAAAGTAACGTGGATTGGTCTTGGAAATGTTAAAGTTAACAACGATACACTAACTGCATTTGCTAAGACTAGAGATACAAGAAAAAGAGTAATTACTGCTAAAAGAGGAACGATTTACTCTAAAAGTGGTGAGATACTTGCTAAAGATGTAAATAGTTATACTGTTATTGCATATTTAGATCCATCTAGAACAAAAGACCCAAATAAACCATATCATGTAGTAGATAAAGAAAGAACAGCAGAATTATTAAGCCCTCTTATTAATATGAAAAAAGCTTCTATATTATCTTTATTGAATACTATGATTGAATCTTGCAATGCAGACAAAACTGAATGTACTAAAAGAGTACCTTATCAAGTAGAACTAGGGCCAGGTGGTCGTGGTATCACAGAACTTGTTAAAGATGAAATTGAAGACTTGGAACTTCCTGGTATAGATTTTATTGCTAGTACTAAAAGATATTATCCTAATGGAGCATTTTTATCTTATGCAATAGGATATGCTAAAAAGAAAGATGATAAATCACCATTTGTAGGTGAAATGGGAATAGAACAATTTTATAATGATGATTTAACCGGAGAAGATGGATATCTTGAATATCAATCTGATTTATATGGTTATCAAATCACTAGTACTCCTGCCGTTGAAAAGAAAAGTGTATCTGGAAATGATGTTTATCTTACAATAGATAATAATATTCAAATGTTTACTGAGCAAGCAATGAGAACTCTAGAAGAAAGTGCTCCAGAGTGGGCTACTATAGTTGTTGCTAGTGCTAAAACAGGAGAAATTTTAGGAGTTTCATCAAGCCCTGGATTTAATAATAATACATTGAATATAAAATCATATTATGATCCATTTATTTCATATGGATATGAACCTGGTTCTACATTAAAAATATTTAGTTTTATGGCTGCTATGGACAATGGTATATATGATGGAAAAGCTAAATATAAAAGTGGTACTATTCAAGTAGATGATGCTAAAATAAAAGATCACAATAATGTAGGATGGGGAACTATTACTTACGATGAAGGATTTATGGCTTCATCAAATGTAGCTGCTACTAAAATAGGTCTAACTTTAGGAAGAGCAAAACTTTTGGATTATTATAATTCTCTTGGATTTGGAACTAAAACCGGAATGTCACTTCCGAATGAAGCAAGTGGTACAGTTAATTTTAGATATGATACTGAAATTGCTAGTGCAGCATTCGGACAAGGACTAACTATTAATGCATCTCAAATGATTCAAGCTTTAACTGTTCTTGCTAATGATGGAGTTATGTTAAAACCTTATATTGTATCTAAAATAGTTAATGGTGAAACTGGGGAAGTAATACTTGAAAATAAGAGAACTGAAATAAGGCAAGTTAGCAGTAAAGAAACTGTAGAAAAAATGAAAGAACTAATGAGAGGAGTTGTATCTGGTGGATGTAAGATGGCTACTGGTACTGGATACAATGTAAAAGGGTATGATTTAATTGGTAAAACCGGAACTGCTCAAATAGCATCTTCAAAAGGTGGTTATTTAACTGGATCACGTAACTTTATTAGAAGCTTTGCAGGAATGTTTCCTGGCAATGATCCTGAAATAATTATTTATGTAGTTGCATCTAAATCAATTAGTTCATCAGCTGCTAAAAAAGCAGTTAAAGCACTTGTTAAAGATGTTGGTACTTATCTTAATATTAATGAAAAAAAAGAAACTAATGAGCTAACTACTTATAAAATAGAAAGTTACATGAATAAATTAACTAAAGACGTAGTTAAAACACTTTCTGATAATAAATTAAATTCAATAGTTCTAGGAGAAGGAACTAAAATAATAAGTCAATATCCTAAGCAAAATACAATTATTAATGCAGAAGGAAAAGTGTTCTTGGTTACAAATGATGATGAATTTAAAATGCCAGATATTACTGGATGGTCTAGGGGAGATGTACAAACATTATCAACTCTTCTTGGAATAAATGTTGAATTTAGTGGTTATGGTTATGTTAAAAAATATTCTATTAAAAAAGATACAGTTATTGATAAATCTATGACATTAGAAGTAACTTTAGAAGAGAAGTTTAAAAGTTCGACAAATTAATTAATTTTAGAGTGATAAAATGTTCTTAAAGGTGATACTATGAGAACATTTTATTTATTTGAAATTAAAGATTCTATTATTAGAAATTATAGATATAACTATGAAGAATTATATTCATTATTATATGAAATACATTCAAGGAGTAATGAAGATATTATTACTTGTTATGATATATTTAAATCTATTGTAAACCCAATTAATAAAGAAGAATATAATAATTATATTAGAAATAAAAATATATGTAGTGAAACATATATTTGTTATAACAATACTCATAATATTAATGATTATTATAATGATGAAAATACTAAAATGCTTATTAATAATTCTCATATTAAAATAGATACAAATAAAAACATTCCATCTTTCTTTAATGATATGAAAGGATTTGGAAATTTATTTGTATGTGATTTTGATCATCATGATTATTTTATGTTAAAAGAAGCATATTTGATTCTTGCATAAGCATTTATATTTTGATAGAATTATCTTTAGGAGATGATATTATGTTATTATTAGAAGCAGCTAAATGTACTGGTAATATATGGATGGATATACTTTACTTAGTAGTTGGCCTTATTGTTGGTTTAGTAGCAGGTTTCTTAATTTCAAGAAGACTTGTTAAAAAACAATTAAAAGATAACCCACCAATCAATGAAGAAATGATTAAAACTTTAATGAGAGGTATGGGAAGAAATCCTAGTCAAAAACAAGTTAATCAAATGATGAAACAAATGCAAAGATTTCAATAATTAAAAGAATCACTGTGATACTTCACGTGATTCTTTTTTAAATTCAATTTCAACAATACTATTTCTATCATATTCGTCTTCTTCAATAAACATATAATTACCAATATATGTATAAACACCATTAAACTCTTTTATGATTTCTTTTTCTTTATATATTTTTAAATTACTATCTGTTAATACAAAACTATATCCATTTTTAAAATATCTTACAAGTGCTTCATATTCACTTAATTCTTTTGAATTAAATAAATCAACATAATATACAGTATTATAACCATCTATATCATAATCCATATATAAAGCATAATTATTATCGTTTTTAGGAACATTCATTATATAAGTATAATATTTAATGTTTTTCTTTAATTCTTTTTCGATTTTATAGTATTCAGTAAGATTTTTATCATAAAAATCAAATGTTATTTTATTATCTTTTTCATACTTAAATACAAAATATTTAAATTCACCTTTATTATTTTCAACTATTTCATAATCATATGGAAGAGTTAACTCTTTAATTAGTTTTTTATCTATTTGATATATTGTATTTTTAGCATCTTCAATAGTTAAATATAGAGTATTATTATCAATAAATGCATAATAATTGTATGGCATTTCATCGTCATTAGATTCTTTTACTTGAATATTATCAATTATCTTATTTAGTTTATTATCAAGGACACTAAGTTTATTATTATTAACTACAACATAATAATTATTCCATACCTCTATATAATCATAATTAAAATCTAAAATAGTTTCATTTTTATAATTTATTAATCCAACTTTATTATTTTTATAGGCTATAATATAATTTTTATTAATATAATTTAAATAATCATATACGAATTCTATTTGCGTTTTTCCATCATATGTAATTAAACCACATTTATTAAATGTACTACATACAGGTAAATAATCATATTCATCAGTTATTATATAATCTTCTCCAGAATTACTTGTTATATCTATAATGTCTTTAGCATATAAATCAATTCTTTTGTCATTATTAGGATCTAATAGTATAAGTTTAATCCCAACACCATTATCATCACCATAATCTTGTAATAATAAATAATCAATACTTTCTACTTTATTTCCAATAGGAATTATTTCATCAAAACATTCCTTTTTATTACTAGATTTATTTATAATACATGATTTACTATCAATATTTTCAATTGTATATTTCTTAAATATTGTATTTATATTATCAAAGTATTCATCAGTTATAAGTTTATTGTCATAAATAATTCCATTTTTATAAACTAAATATAAATTATCATCATTCATGTAAGTTATTTCATCATCTTCAAAATATAAGTGATAATTATATTCTTTTAATTTATTTAAAGATACATCTGTATATTCTTCAGTTATTTTAGGTATTTTAGGCTCTTTTTTATCTTTTTCTTTTTCTTTTATATCTTTTCCCATATTAATTATTATTAATACTATTACTGCGATTAAAGCAACTGAAGAAAATAACATAATTAATGTGACTTTTAAGTTTTTATCCATGTTTACAACTCCTTATTCTCTAAGTATATAATATCATAAAACTTTTACTTTTAAAATAGTTAAAATTAATATATAATTGTTTATAGGAGAAGAACTATGGCAAAGAAAATACAAGAATATATAACTTATTTATCACCTAATTTTATTTATATACCATTTGATAATTTAGAACTTCTAAGAATTAAAAAAAGTAAACATGTATACCATAATATGTCACTTGGTACGAATAATGATGGTAAACAAATATTTAGTCCAGTCAGTGGTAATATAGTTGGACTTAAAGAAATGATTTATAATGATGGCAAAAAACAGTCTTTAGTAGTTGAAAATGATTTTATAGATAAAAAAGAGAAGTTAAATCCTCTTAAAAAAGTAAGTAAATTAAAGAAAACTGAAATAATAGATTTACTTAATAAATATGGGCTTGAATCTAATGTTAGTAGTAAAACAACTTTAGTTGTTAATTCTTTATATGACAAAAAATATGATTTAAAAGATATGGTTATTAATTATGAATCATATGAAGAGATCCTAGAAGCAATAGATGAATTTATGGAAGCATTTAATATGAAGAATTGTTATATTTGTATAGATAAAAATGATTTATATAGTATTTCTGCATATGAAAAATATATTAATGCATTCTTAAATATATGTATTGTTCATTCTAATAAGAAGTTTAAGAATAGTAAATGTGCTTTCTATAGTGTAGAAGATATTTTAAAAGTACATAAAGCTATTTGTTTAGATTATACGTATGATAATACAATAGTTACTATTAATAATGGAGAAGCAACTATTGTTAAAGTTAAATTATATACATCTTTATATGAAGTATTAAAGGCATTAAAGATAAGTTTTACTAATAAAAATGTTTATGTTAATGGAAAATTAATAGATAATGTTTATGATTTTGTAATTGATTCTAGTATTAGAAGTATTATTATAAGGAATGCAAAATGATATATGTGTTTTTAGGCAATAAAATTAATATTTTAAAAACTAAAGTTAATAAATTAATAGATAAATTAAAAATAAATAATATTATTAATTATGATTTTGATGAAACATCTATTATTGATATTTTAAATGAACTAAATTATGTTGATTTATTTAATGAACAAAAATTAGTAATAGTGTCTAACTTTTCTTTTAAAAACTTAACAAATAGTGAGGAAGAAGCATTTAGTAATTACATAAATAATTCAAATGATAATGTATTGATTTTAAAATGCAAAGATGAAAGTTTAGATAACAGAAAATCACTAATAAAGTTATTAAAAGAAAAATGTAAGATTGAGGAAATTAAAAATTTAGATTATATAGGGTTACATGAATATGTAACACAAATATTTAAAGATAATGGGGTTAGTATTACATATAATCAAGTTAAAAAAATATTATCATTAACTGATGCAAATGTTGATATTACGTTATCTGAAATAGATAAATTATTTATGTATATTGAACCAAATAAAAAGGTAACTGATGAAGATATTGATAATGTAATAAGTAAAAGCGCTGAAAAAGAAATGTTTAGATTGTCAGATGCAGTAATGGAAAAAAATACAGGAGCAATGTTTGATTCTTATAAAATACTATTATCTAGTGGTACTGATGCGGTTGCAATAATAGATTTTTTAGCTAAACAATTTAGAACTTTATATCAAGTTAAGTTATTAATAAGTAATAGTAATGAAAAAGAATTATCTAAAAGATTATCTGTAAATGAATATGTTATTAAAAAGATGATAGATAAAATTAATAATTTTAAAGAAGAAGAAATAATTAATATTTTATATAAATTGAGTAGTATGGATATTGATATTAAAGTCAATAGTTTTGATAAAAATAAATTATTAGAGATGTTTTTTTTAAATATTTAAAGTATAAACTTTACATATAAATAGTAAAATTATTATGAAGATATATGTTAAATAAAGTATAATATAGTTAATGGGAAGTGATAATATGCTAATTCTTGCTAAAAGTATATTAGGATTAATGTTAGGATTTTTTGTATCAGTAGTATTTGGATACTTTTTAATACCAGTTTTAAGGAAATTAAAATGTGGTCAAACAATAAGTGTTTTTACTGCTTTTAGACACTCTAGTAAACAAGGAACACCTACAATTGGAGGGCTTATATTTATAGTTCCAACATTACTTGTAATGTTATTTCTATATTTAAGAGGTAGTCTTCAAATAACTAGTAGTTTACTTATTATTATATTTGTATTTATATCATATGCACTTCTTGGATTTGTAGATGATTATTTAAAAATAAAAGAAAAGAATAATGAAGGACTTTCTATTACACAAAAATTAATAGTACAAGTTATTATTGCTCTTATATTCTTCTTTATATATATGAAGGGTGGAGGGGATACTTATCTTAGAATTACATCTCTTGGAATAAATGTTGATCTTAAATGGTTATATGGAATATTTATATTATTTTTACTAGTGGGATCTTCTAATGCAGTTAATTTAACTGATGGTCTAGATGGACTTGCTGGAGGACTTTCACTTATTGCATTTTTATCATTTGGTATATTGTGTTGGGGAACAACATGGGTTAGTGGTAACCAAGAAATGGCAATATTCTGCTTTATATTAGTGGGTTCATTATTAGGATTCTTAGTATATAATACACATCCTGCGAAAGTATTTATGGGAGACACTGGTTCTTTAGCACTAGGTTCTTCACTTGCAGCGATTGCAATACTTTCAAAGCATGAATTATCTCTTGCATTAATAGGTGGTGTATTTGTAATTGAAGCATTATCTTCAATAATACAACTCACTGCGATTAAGAAATTTCATAAAAAAGTATTCTTAATGGCACCAATTCATCATCACTTTGAAAAATTAGGATGGGAAGAAACTGATATAGTTAAGATGTTTTTAATAATAGGATTTATGCTTGGAATGATTGCTATATATTATGGAGTTTGGATGTAAAAAGAAAATATTAATTATTTTCTTTTTTTTTAATATATTATATTAGGTGAGATAGTGAAACTTAATATAAACAAAAGAATATTAGTTATAACAATTCTATTATCCTTAATAGGAATTATTATGATATATTCTAGTTCATATATATGGTCTTCATTTAAATATGGTAATCCATATAAATATGTAATATCTCAAAGTATATTTTTTATTATCGGAATAATTCTTATGATTATTTTCTCTAAAATAGATTATAAAATATATAAAAAGTATTCTAATATATTTTTATTTATTAGTTTTTTATTATTAATATTAGTTTTAATACCAGGAATAGGTAGTGTTAGAAATGGTAGTAGAAGTTGGTTTGGAATAATGGGTTTAGGTTTTCAACCAAGTGAGCTTTCTAAGATAGCACTTATAATATTCACATCAAAATATTTGTCAAATAATGATGAATATAAAAAGAGTACATTTAAATTTATTTTACCAATTATGTTAGTTATTCTATTATTCTTTGCAATTATAATGTTAGAACCTGATTTTGGTACAGGAATGGTTATAGTTTGTTCACTCATAGGAATTATTTTTATTACAGGAGTAGATGTATCTTTATTTATTAAACTAGGTGTTATTGGAATGATTGGAATAGTTATACTAGTGTTAATCGCACCATATAGATTAAGTAGAATTACATCTTTCTTAAATCCATGGTCTGATCCACTTGGGAGTGGGTTTCAAATGATACAAAGTTTATATGCTATTGGGCCTGGTGGAATACTTGGATATGGCTTTTTATCTTCAAGACAAAAACATTTTTATTTACCAGAGCCTCAAACAGATTTTATATTTTCAATTATTGCTGAAGAATTTGGTTTTTTTGGAGTAGTAATATTAATTAGTTTATTTGTTTTTCTTTATTATAATCTTATAAAAAAGGCAATTAATACTAATGATTTATTTGGTAAATATTTAATATTTGGACTATCTTTTATACTTATATTTCAAACATTATTAAATCTATCAGTAGTAGTAGGATTAGTACCTATTACTGGGGTAACACTACCATTTATTAGTTATGGTGGTTCTTCTCTTTTAGTTAGTATGATTAGTATAGGAATAATACTAAATATTACATAAGATAATAAATATTATGATGGTCTAGTAGCTAATGCTCTTGACTTTTTGTATCAATTGTGATATAATATAACTCGTCTTAGAAAAAGAGGGGGTAAAGTATAATGGAAAACTTATCTAAAAAAGAACAAGTAATTAATTCTTTAAAAAAGGAAATAGAAGAATATAAGAAAGAAAAAGGAAAAAAGGAATATGATCTTAAACATAGAAGAAGAATCATAGCTAGAGGTCGTTTAAGTGATAAATTATATTCAAGTGCATTATTTGGAAAATTTATATTGCCATATGTTCTTGCTACTGGACTTACTAC
>JAEEGL010481424.1_pt1 | contig 10287 bp, 8 predicted proteins | sample 9134231 | NCBI WGS metagenome assembly JAEEGL01 (sample SAMN16246548, study PRJNA631951) | gut metagenome | biome: gut microbiome; feature: rumen; material: fiber-attached | host: Bos | place: Iran: Karaj | collected 2018-10
ACAGGGACAGGAACCATGGCACGATCGCGGTCCCGGAATTCTTTGAAGCCCAGGAACACAGATGGTATTGGCAGCCTGAGGAGTCCCTTATGCACGAGATCGAAGAATCTGAAGAAGAGGTGATGAAGTGCCGGCTGAGAGATGCTCTTCGCGGCCTTGAGAAAGAACAGCTGGCACTGCTCACAGATCGGTACGGCAGGAAGATGAGCGTTTCCGAGATTGCCAGAAGAGACGGCATCCCGCGAACGACCGTATCGAGCAGACTGAGCCGGATCCTGAAACAGTTGAAAACCTCCCTCACGGGGTGATCTCCACAGGCTGTTTCAGTTCGGAATATAAAGACAACTGAATGACCGTACGAACCGCTACATGAGACAGGGGAAGCATCGCGATGAGGACCTTCTGACCGACAACAGAAGGAGAGAGCGTGCCAATGGCCATTACACGCCACAGCGCCGAACAGGGGACATGCCTGGCAGGAGACGGAAGAGACAAAACGGCAAAAGACACAAGTTAAATGGTAATACCGCGCAGGGAAGCGGATACCCCATCAGCTTCCCTGTGCTCATTTCCAGTTAACCATTACATATAGGAGGAAAAAACAATGTACTTCAATACGATGGAACGCTTCATTATATTCAGACTCGGCCATCTCGGACTATACGGCCTGGAGCAGGAGGTGTACCGCATGGCTCAGGAAGCGCAGAGGATCGGAATGGATAAGCTTGTGGTGCAGCGCCTTGAGCTTTACAGGAAACTGAGGGCGGTTCCGGGGAGCCGTGAATTCAATCGGGCGTACCGGCAGATCAAGGCAGGAGAGGACGGCCTGTTTTCTGAAGTGAATGCTTTTCTGGATCAGGTCCAGTGCGGCGAGGACTATAAGGAACACGAGACGCAGCTGGTGTACCCGATGGCGCTTGCAAGTGCGCTGGTTTCCGGTTGTATGGTGAACGATAGGGAGGATAGGAATGCTGAGTCTGGAAGACAAACTGCTATTGCATGAGTATGGAGAAGAAGACAGGACACAGACAGCTGTGTCCATGTTCATGAGAAGGGAACGGGCTGGATCCTGTGAGACAAGAAATGCGTTCCATCGGATCTATGGCATCGTCTGTCGGATGACGGATGAACAGTACCGAGACGCATATCGGTGTTCAAAGCAGGAAATTGACCGGGCGATTCAAACTCAGACACTTGGGAATCAGTTTGATGAGGGAACACCGGATGAAAGAAATTCCGATTTGGGAAAAGAGTAATCTGACACTGGAGGAGGCTGCGGCATATTCCGGCATTGGTATTGCTAAAATCAGGGAAATCACAAATGATGAAAAATGCAGGTTTGTTCTTTGGGTCGGGAATAAGCGCCTGATCAAACGGCGTCTCTTCGATCAGTATATTGAGGACTGTTACTCGGTTTGACTTTTGTAAAAAGAAGGTGGATGAAAGGGCTCCGATGTGCTATAAAAACGGTATATGTGATTCGGAGTTCTGTCACCATAGGAAAGGAGAGTAACAGGTGGCAGGGACACGAAGAAAAGATAATAAAGGAAGAGTGCTGCGCAGCGGTGAGAGCCAGAGAAAGAACAACACGTATCATTACCGATATACGGATGCATTCGGAAATCGACGGTCAGTTTACGCCGCTACTCTTCAGGAATTGAGAGAGAAAGAAGTTGAGATCGAGGCTTACAGAGCAGCGCATCTTGACTATGCTTCCGGCAATTGCAGTGTTCTGGAACTGGTGGAGCGTTACACAGACCTGAAGCAGGGAGTACGTTACAATACAATGACTGCATATACCTTTGTAATAAACATTCTGAAGAAGGATGAGTTTGGTCGGAGAAGAATCCGTGACATCCGTGTATCTGATGCCCAGCTCTGGTTTATACGGCTTCAGCGGGAAGGCAGGGGCTACAGCACGATTACTTCCATTAAAGGAGTTCTTAGACCGGCGTTCCAGATGGCCTGCAACGAGGATATATTGCCGAAAAATCCATTCCTGTTTAATACCACTGACGTGGTCATCAATAACTCTCGACGTAGGGACGCGATGACTCACGAAGAACAGGATATCTGGATGACCTTTATCCGTAATGACCAGACCTATCGGAAGTATTATGATGAGTTTATGGTTCTTCTAGGGACAGGAATGCGAGTCAGCGAATTATGCGGACTTACACTGGGGGATCTGGACTTTAAGAGACGAAGGATCCGGGTCGAACGTCAGCTGGTTAAGGAACGGAACGGCAGGTATTATGTGGAGAAGACAAAGACCCAAAGTGGAAGGCGTTATCTTCCCATGACTGATGAAGTCTGTGTGAGTCTGCAGAATATCATAAGGAATCGCCCTGAAATGGAAGAGGAACCGGAAGTCGACGGCTATTCCGGATTTCTCCTAATCGATAAGAAGCAGCAGCCTAAGGTGGCGCTTCACATCGAGAACGATGTGCGATGTGCGATGAAGAGATTCAAAAAGCTGAACCCTGATGTCAAACTCCCGCATATCACACCGCATGTATTTCGCCACACGTTCTGCACAAATATGGCGAACGCCGGAATGAACGTTAAGAACCTGCAGTACCTGATGGGACACTCAGATGTCGGGACTACACTGAACATCTACACGCACTCCAGCTATGACTATGCTGCAGACCAGTTGCTGAAACTGGTTAATAATATGCCGGATAGCAAGATGGTAAATGCGTCAAATCTTACGCCAAACCTTACGCCAAATGTTACGCCAAACTGGCGTAAGATGGCGTAGAGACATGAAGAGATATGTCGGCTACATATCGAAAGAATGGCTTAGAATCAACGGTTATGAAGGATTATGAATAGATGCATAAAGCACTATTCAATTGCCATTGGGTTATGCGCAAAAGCGAATCGGACTTCCGCGCACAGCAGGTGCGCATCAATAACGACATCAGAGAGGGCAGCTTCGCGCGCGTGTATCTCCTGTACGGAGAGCAGGCGTATCTGAGGAACCAGAACCGGGACAAGCTGATCCGCGCGATGCTCGGTGAAGAAGGGAGAGACAGTATGAACTTCTCTCTCTTTTCCGGTGCGGACACGGATATCCGTGAGGTGACGGACCTGGCCGATACGATGCCTTTTTTCACAGACCGCCGCGTGATCCTGCTGGAGGAGACGCAGGTGTTCTCCGACGCGGACGCGGGCAACTCGCTCGCAGAGTATCTCGGCGTCATGCCGGAGACCTGCTGCCTGATCCTGAGCCAGTCCAAGGTCGACAAGAGAAGAACGCTGTTCCAGGCCTGCCGGAACACAGGCGCGCTTCTCGACTGTGATGCGGTCGGGGAAGATGATCTGAAGAAGTGGGCGGAAGGGCTCTTCACAAAAGCAGGGCTGGAGATCAGCAGGAGAGAGCTCGAGCGTTTTCTGGACGGCGCCGGCACGGATATGCTGAATATCGCCTCGGAGGCGGAAAAGGTCATCGGCTACTGCTACGGGAGGACCGACCGGACCGTCCGCAGAGAGGACCTGGATGCCGTGTGTTCGCCGCTCCTGAAGGACCGGATCTTCGAGATGACGGAAGCAATCTCGAGGAGGGAAAAGGAGAAGGCGCTGCGGATCTACATGGAGCTCTGTCTTCTGCAGACAGCCCCGCAGGTCATTCTGACACTCCTTCAGAGGCAGTTCCGCCAGCTGATCCTGGTGCAGGAGATGTCGGCGGACACGCCTGACAAAGAGATCGCGGCATACCTGAAAGTGCCGCCGTTCGTCGTCAGCGGCAAGTTCCGGCCGTGCCTGAGGCTTTTCACAAAGCAGCAGCTGCTCGACGCGCTGGATGCGTGCGTGCAGGCGGATCTCGATTACAAATCCGGGAAGATCGACGCGGCGCGCGCGGTGGAGATCCTGATCCTGTCCGTGTGACGGAAAAACAAAGAGAGAGATGAACAATGAAATTACTGACGATCACAGTGCCGTGCTACAACTCCGCGGCATATATGAAGAAATGCATCGAATCCCTTCTCCCCGGCGGAGAGGACGTGGAGATCATCATTGTCAACGACGGCTCAAAGGATGAGACGCGGGAGATCGCAGAGAAATACCGGGACGCTTATCCCGGGATCGTCCGGGTGGTGAACAAGGAGAACGGGGGACACGGATCCGCGGTCAATGCGGGTATCCGGAACGCGACCGGCATGTTCTTCAAGGTCGTGGATTCGGATGACTGGGTGCGGTCGGAGCCCTATCAGCAGGTGCTTGAGACACTGCGTTCCTTCATTGGATCGGACCGTCATCTCGACATGCTGGTCTGCAATTATATCTACAACAAAGTGGGGGAGAAGAAGCACAAGGTGATCCAGTACCGGAGCTTTTTCCCGACGGACCGGCTCTTCACCTGGAAAGAGGCGAGGCATTTCCGCAAAGGGCATTACCTGCTCATGCACTCCGTGATCTACCGCACGAAGATCCTGAAGGACATGAACCTGCAGCTTCCGGAACACTGCTTCTACGTCGACAACCTGTATGTGTTCGAACCGCTGCCGTACGTGAAGAACATGTACTATCTGGACATCAATTTCTACAGCTATTACATCGGAAGAAGCGACCAGTCCGTCAACGAGAAAGTCATGATCTCGCGGCTGGACCAGCAGATCCGGGTCAACAAGCTGATGTTCGATTACTTTTCCGCGAAGGAGAACCGGGCACGCATCGAGAAAGAGAAGAAGTGCAAGACCTGTATGTACAACTATCTGGAGATCATCACGACGATCTCCTCCGTGCTCGCACAGAGTTCCGGCACGAAGGAAGATCTCGCGAAAAAGGACGAGCTCTGGAAGTATATGAGGGAAAAGGATTTCATGCTCTACTTAAAGCTCCGGGGCGGCATCTTCGGCGCCGTGACGAATCTCCCCGGCCGTGGAGGACGGGCGATCACCGTGCATGGCTACCGGCTCGCACAGCGGTTCTTCAAGTTCAACTGAAGATCTTGACGGGCTTCCTTCGCCGCTCTTCCTTATCGGTCATGACGAAGCCGTGATCGTACACCAGAGAGTAGCAGACCGTCGACATCGCGAAAGCGCCGACGACGTCCAGCACGGAATGCTGCTTGATGAACATCGTGGAAAGAACGATCAGCGCCACCAGGACGGTCACGGAGACCCGCAGCCATTTCTTCCTCGCGAACCTGCTCCTGCTCTTTAAGACGGCGATGTTCGCGCAGATCGAATTATATACATGAATGCTCGGGCAGATATTTGTCGGCGTATCCGTCTGATAGAGCTGCATGATCTGCCGGGTAAAAATGTTGTCGCGCGGCATCACGGCCGGTCTCAGGTACTGGATGTTCGGGAACAGCGTCGAGATCGTCAGGAACACGATCATGCCGATGACGAGCATCGCGCTGAGACGGTGATAGATCCTCCGGTCCGTGAAGAACATGAATACCATGATCAGAAGCATGAAAGGGAACCACAGCAGGTAAGGGACGATGAAGACCTCGCAGAACGGGATCACGTCGTCCAGCATCGTGTGGATCTCATAAAAATGCTGACGCGGCACATTCTCAACGATCCAGAACCAGAGAAGATAGAAAAACAGGAACGCCACCATCGGGAGAGCGTTCACGAGGTCCCTGGCAAACAGGACGAGATCTCTTCCGGAGAGGCTTTTTGCCTGCACGGAGAGGTCTGCCGCAAATTGTTTCAAAACAGGTGCTTTTGTCATCGATTTCATTACAGGAGTGTCTTTTTTCCTTGCTGTTACTGAAGAAACAGTTACAAAATAATTAAGTTTCCACCATCTGGTCAAGCAGTATCTTATTACGGGGATGATCAAAAAACAACTATCATTTTCATGAATATTTCATTAAAATACAGCGGGCTTTTGGTGATTTTTCAGCGCATCTGCTTTATTGTACGGACTCCGGCAAACTGATATACTTGCTATGCGGCATAATTTCGCATAGCAATGCGGAATAAAATTCAAACGCAGAAGGAGAGACGGAATGTATTCACTCGACGAAGTCAGGAAGACGGATCCTCAGATCGCGGAGGCGATCGTAGACGAGATGCAGCGGCAGAACGACCATATCGAACTGATCGCTTCCGAGAACTGGGTCAGCAAAGCGGTGATGGCGGCGATGGGCAGCCCTCTCACGAATAAATATGCAGAAGGATATCCGGGGAAAAGATATTACGGCGGATGCCAGTATGTCGACGTTATTGAGCAGATCGCGATCGACAGGGCAAAAGAGCTCTTCGGCTGCGAGTTCGCAAACGTACAGCCCCATTCCGGCGCCCAGGCCAACTTCGCGGTAGAGTTTGCGGTATTAAAGCCCGGCGACACGATCATGGGCATGAACCTGAGCCAGGGCGGACACCTGACGCACGGCAGCGGGGCGAACGTCTCGGGCACTTATTTCAAAGTCGTCCCTTACGGAGTGGATGAGAACGGATTCATCGACTACGACGAAGTGATGCGCCTTGCGGTCGAGAACCGGCCGAAGCTGATCATCGCGGGCGCTTCCGCTTACGCGAGAACGATCGACTTCAAAAAGTTCAGGGAGGCGGCGGACGCCTGCGGCGCAGTCCTCATGGCGGACATTGCGCACATCGCGGGCCTCGTCTGCACGGGCCTTCATCCGAGCCCGTTCCCGTACGCGGACATCGTCACGACGACGACGCACAAGACGCTGCGCGGCCCCCGCGGCGGCCTGATCCTCGCAAACGCCGAAGCGGCGGAGAAGTACCACCTCAACAAAGCGGTGTTCCCCGGCATACAGGGCGGCCCTCTGCAGCACGTCATCGCTGCCAAGGCGGTCTGCTTCAAGGAAGCGCTCGATCCTTCCTTCCGGGTCTATCAGCAGCAGATCGTCGACAATGCGAAAGCACTGAGCGAAGGACTCATGAAGCGCGGCGTGGACATCGTCTCCGGCGGCACGGACAACCATCTGATGCTGATCGACCTGACGTCCCACGACCTGACCGGCAAAGAAGTGGAAAAGTGGCTCGATGAGGCGCATATCACCGCCAACAAGAATACGATCCCGAATGAAAAGCGGTCCCCGTTCGTCACGAGCGGCATCCGGCTCGGCACGCCCGCCGTCACGACGCGCGGCATGAAAACGGAGGACATGGAACTCATCGCGGAGGCGATCGCGCACGTCGTGAACGAGAGAGAAGCGGGGATCCCCGCGGCCCGGGCGATCATCGACGGGCTCACGAAGAAGTATCCGCTCCTCTGATCCCGGTTTTTCAATGACACAATGCCCCGGATCCGGCAGCCTTACGTGCTGGCGGACCCGGGGTTTTTCATGTGGTCCGGGATGCATCCGGACAGCGGCAGGAGGATATATATTGCACTAAATTGTCGAAATAGTCTGTGAATAATGACAATTTGAATAAAGGTGTTGACAAATAATCCATCCAAACATATAATTGCATTAACAAAGAAAACAAAACAAGGTGACGAGAAGATCACCAATCCTACAGAAAGGAAGGTACGGACCAACAAAAACATAAAGGTTCCACAGTTCCATAATCTGAAAGGAAAAACTGAATAGAGAAAAAAACAAGTATTCGAGTACACATAAGAAGCGATGAATACCAGAATATCGAAGAAGATATAAGAAAAGGACATCGCAGTACAATCAGTACAAAAAGGATGGAAAGAGTACGGAAATCGGAGGTAAGGCCCTTGGACATAGCAGAATAAGGAGGGTATCGACGGAATGATCGATACCCTCCTTTGTTTTGCGCTGCAGGCCGTGATATGATGGTCTCGCAGGCAGCCGCGCGCAGATGCGGCGGGAAATTTCGGAAATAACGGGTACAGTTATGCAGGGATACGGATACGGACCGGAGCAGGAATATGCCGGAGATCAGGAATACGCTGCTGAACAGGGATACGACGGAGATCAGGAATACGCTGCTGATCAGGGATACGCCGGAGATGAACCGGACAGACGTGAAGCGCGGAGAAGGCGCAGAAAAAAGGACCAGCTTGTCTCCACGCTGATCCTTGTGATATTCAGTGCCGCGGCGGCAGCCGCTCTTTTCTTTGCGATCCGGGCAGTGATGCTTCTCAGGATGTAGTTTCCGAAAAACACTTCCGGGAGATTTCTCAGGATGCGGCTTCCGGAGCCGCTTCCTTTTCTTTTAGGAGAGCCTTCTGGGCAGTGGAGAGCATGAGCTTGATCCGGTTGAGCTGGTTGACCTCGCTCGCGCCGGGGTCATAGTCAACAGCGGCGATATTGGCGCCGGGATAAAGACGCCGGATCTGCTTGATGACTCCCTTGCCGACCACGTGGTTCGGGAGGCAGCCGAACGGCTGGATGCAGACGATATTGTTCACGCCGCCCTTGATCAGTTCCACCATCTCCCCGGTGAGGAACCAGCCTTCTCCGGTCTCATTCCCGATCGAGACGATCGGCTTCGCGTAATCCACAAGGTCATAGATGCTCGCAGGCGCTTCGAAGTGCCTGCTTTTTTCGTATTCCAGATAAATCGGCTTCAGGAACGTCTCGATCGCCCAGATGCCGAACGTGCACAGCCGCGCGGCCCTCCGGCTGGTGCCGAGGTGATCCGCCTTGTAGATCTGGTTGTAGAAGCAGTAGAGCATGAAGCCCATCAGATCCGGCACATTCGCTTCCGCGCCTTCCTCCTCGAGGAGGTCGACCAGGTGGTTGTTCGCGGCGGGGGCATATTTGACGAGGATCTCGCCGACGATGCCGACGCGCGGCTTCCGTTCTTCCCGGATCGGGATCCGGTCGAATTCCCGGATCATCTGGCGGCACATCCGGTGGACCTTCGGAAGGTTGATGCCTTTTGTCTTCTTCAGGAAAGCGATGCATTTAGCGAGCCATTTCTGATGGAGCGCCTCCACGCTGCCGGGCTCCAGTTCATAAGGCCGCATGCGGTAGACGCAGCGCATGAATACGTCGCCGAAGACGACGGCGTAGGCCAGGCGGAGCAGCATCGTGACGCTCACTTTGAAACCGGGGTTGTCTTCCAGCCCGGAAAGGTTGGCGGAGACCACGGGGATCTGTTCCATACCTGCCTTGCGCAGTGCCCGGCGGATGAAGCCGATATAGTTCGAGGCACGGCATCCGCCGCCGGTCTGGGACATGACGATGGCGGTCCGGTTCAGGTCGTATTCACCGGATTCCAGGGCCTCCATGATCTGTCCCACGACGAAGAGGGACGGATAGCAGGCGTCATTGTTGACATATTTCAGGCCGTAATCGACAGCTTTGCGGTTGTCGTTCGAGAGGATGACGAGCCGGTACCCGATCGCGCGCATCGCGGGTTCGATGAGGTCGAAATGGATCGGCGACATCTGCGGGCACAGGATCGTGTAATCCTTTTTCATTTCTTCCGTGAAGGGAACCTTCCGGATATTTGTCGGTTCGATCGTCCGCGCGTACTTCCGGTTGTCCCGGATGCGGAGGGCGGCGATCAGCGAGCGGACGCGGATCCGCGCCGCGCCGAGATTGTTGACCTCGTCGATCTTGAGGCAGGTGTAGATCTTGCCGGACCCGGCGAGGATGTCGCTGACCTGGTCGGTCGTGACGGCATCCAGCCCGCAGCCGAAGGAGTTGAGCTGGATGAGGTCCAGGTCATCCCTTCCGCGTACATAGCTCGCCGCGGCGTAGAGGCGCGAGTGGTACATCCACTGGTCCAGCACGATGATCGGCCGCTCCGGCGCGCCGAGGTGCGAGATACCGTCCTCCGTGAGCACGGCGATGCCGTAGGAGGTGATCATCTCCGGGATGCCGTGATTGATCTCCGGATCGATGTGGTAGGGGCGGCCGGCCAGCACGATGCCTTTCAGATGGTGCTCCTCCATATATGCGAGGACGCGTTCCCCTTCCTTCCGGATATCCGCGCGCACCGCCTCCTGTTCGTTCCATGCGATCGCGGAGGCACGGATGACTTCCTGCTCCGGCAGATCCCGGAACTCCTGCACGAGGATGGAGGATGCGGTCTGCATGTCCGTGAAGGCCATGAAAGGGTTGCGGAACGGGATCTTCCCCTCGCTGACTTCCTCGACGTTGTTGCGGATGTTCTCGGAATAGGAAGTGACGATCGGGCAGTTGTAATGGTTGTCCGCGCCGTCAAACTCTTTTCTCTCATAGAAAAGGGCGGGATAGAAGATGAAATCGACGTTCTGCTTCACGAGCCACGCGACGTGGCCGTGGCTGATCTTCGCGGGGTAGCACTCCGATTCGCTGGGGATCGACTCGATGCCGAGCTCGTACGTCCTGTGTGTCGAAGGCGGAGAGAGGATCACGCGGAACCCGAGTTCCGTGAAAAAAGT
>JAEEGL010566287.1_pt1 | contig 10287 bp, 6 predicted proteins | sample 9134231 | NCBI WGS metagenome assembly JAEEGL01 (sample SAMN16246548, study PRJNA631951) | gut metagenome | biome: gut microbiome; feature: rumen; material: fiber-attached | host: Bos | place: Iran: Karaj | collected 2018-10
GCTCACCGACGAGATGGGCGAAATCCCCACCCCGAGTTTCTCGCCTGACGGAAAGTGGCTCACCTACTACCGCCAAGGCACCAACGAGTACAGTGTCGTCTATCTCTACAACATTGCCGAACGCAAGGAGTATCCAGTCACCGACCGCTGGTATGACAGCAATTCGCCCGTGTTCAGCAGTGACGGCAAGTATCTGATTTTCGCCTCAGCCCGTGACTTCAATCCCATCTACAGCAACATCGAGTGGAACTTTGCTTACCGTGACATGGAGGGCATCTATCTCGTGATGCTCGCCAAGGACACCCCCTCACCCTTCCTGCCCAAGGACGACCAGGTAAACGCTGGTGGCGAGAAGCCTAAAGATGCTCCCAAAGATGCTCCCAAGGACAAGAAAGGCGGCAAGAACAATGCCCAGCCTGACCCCAATGCTACTCGCATCGACATTGACGGCATTGCCGACCGCATCGTCAAAGTGCCCATCGGCACAGGCAGCTACGGCAACTTCGTGTGCGACGGCAGCCACTTGTGGTACAGCGGTCGCGGCAGCGTACGTGTGTTTGACTTCGCCGAGCAGAAGGACGAGATGGTAGCAGAACGCGCCTTCATGGTGCCGTCGGCCGACCGCAAGACCGCAGCCTTTATCAAGGGTGACAATGTCTATATTGCCCCCCTGGCACCCCGCAAGGCCGACCTGAGCAACGCTGTCAACCTTGACGACATGGTTGCCACTGTCAACTATGACCAGGAATGGAAACAAATTTTCAACGAGGCTTGGCGCGCCTATCGTGACGGCTTCTATCTGGAGAACATGCACGGCGTGGACTGGCAGGCCATGCACGACAAGTATGCCGCCCTGCTGCCCTATGTCAAGAACCGTCTTGACCTCACCTACGTTATCGGCGGCATGATCAGTGAGCTGGCAGTAGGCCACGCCTATGTTGACGGTGGTGATCACATCAAGGCCGACCAGCACAACATTGGTATGCTTGGCGCCGAGGTGGAACAGGTTGCCAACGGATATAAAATCACGAAAATCCTGCGTGGAGCCCCCGACCGCGAGGAACTGCGTTCACCGCTCCTAGAGCCGGGCATGAACATCAAGGAGGGTGACGTGATCACCGCTGTTGACGGAGTGAGCGCCCAGGGTGTGAATAACCTCTACACCCTGCTGCGCGACAAGGCCGGCGTGATGACCGAGTTGACCTTGAACGGCAACCGAAAAGTCGTTGTCAAGCCCATCCGCGACGAGTATCCCCTGTACCACCACGAGTGGGTACAGCACAATATCGACTACGTGAGCGAAAAGACCGGTGGCCGTGTGGGTTACATCTATATCCCCGACATGGGTCCCGAGGGCTTGCGTGAGTTCTCGCGCTACTTCTTTGCTCAGACCGACAAGGAGGCTCTTATCGTTGATGACCGTGGCAACGGTGGCGGCAACATCTCACCCATGGTGATTGAGCGCCTGCTGCGTGAGCCTTACCGCTTGACGATGTTCCGCGGCAGCAACCATAACGGTACCACTCCCGAGCGCACGCTCGTCGGCCCCAAGGTGCTGCTGGTAAACAAGTATAGTGCCAGCGACGGAGACCTGTTCCCCTGGAGCTTCAAGGAGAACAAGATCGGTCCCGTGATCGGTACCCGTTCTTGGGGCGGTATCGTCGGCATCAGCGGTTCGCTGCCCTATATGGACGGCACCGACATCCGCGTTCCGTTCTTTACCAACTATGACACCCATGGCAACTGGATTGTCGAGAATCACGGCGTTGACCCCGACATTATCGTGGACAATGACCCCGTCATGGAGTATAACGGCATTGACCAGCAGCTTGACAAGGCCATCGAGGTCATACTCGACCTGCTCAAGGACCGCCAGCCCATGCCCAAGACTCCCGCACCCCGCACCCTCAAAGACCTGGGCGTGGACTGACGACATAGACTACAATAAAATTATAGCGGAGCAAGGTTGAGAATCTCCTCACCTTGCTCCGCTTGATTAACACAACCTTTGACTCGGAAACATTACTCCCCCTCTTGGACAAGAGGGGGCCGGGGGGCGTCGAAGCTATCAGCATCCCTCGCCTGGAACATCTTACCGTGCTACACTCGGGAAATTATCCAAATTATAATCTAAAAATTAAATAAATAATTTGATAAATTTCTCGGCCGCCAGACCGATGAATGGTAGCAGCAAGGTGGCAGCGACAAAAGAAGGCACTCGCAAATCGAATGCGAATGCCCTCATTAAACATTAAACTTTATCCTTTATGCACGGCTTTAGCCGTTTAATACAATAGCGATCACGGTGGTCACGTCGCTCACGTCGATTTGGCCGTCACCAGTCAGGTCGCCCACGCTCAAGTCGACCGTCGTGCCGCCCAGCACAACCGAAATCAGCATGGTCACGTCACTCACGTCAACCACACCGTCGCCATTGATGTCGCCGCGCTTGTTCGCTATGATATGGAGGAAATTGCGCCAGCCATTGGCGGTCTTATAGGCATTCAGCGAAGCTGCGGGAACCTTAAGCGTCGCGTTCTCATAGGTGTCGCTGTAGAAGACATCCCCTCCAAGCGTCGGCGGCGTGGTTGCCAGACAGGTCACGCTCGTCAACGCGGGACATCCGGCAAAGGCATTATCGTCTATCGTCGTCACGCCGCTGCCGATGGTCACGCTCGTCATGCCGTTGCAATAAGCGAAGGCATACCAGCCGATATGAGTCACCGAGTTGGGGATGGTCACCGTCGTCAGATTATCGCAGCCCGTGAATGCCGCATCGCCGATGGTGGTTACCGAGTTGGGAATCGTCACGCCCGTCAAGCCGTCACAATCATAAAACGCATAGGTCCCGATTCCGGTCACCTGATAGGTCTTGCCTCCGTAGGTCACCGTTGACGGGATGTACACGTTACCGCAGTATGAAGCCGAGTTCTCGCAAACCTCAACGGTGTTGGTGCCCGTGATCTTGTAGCAGATGCCGTTCACCATAAAGTCATAGGGCACCGCCCTGATATTGGTGAAATTCTTCCAGCCACGCGCAGCCTGGTAAGCGTCTTTGCTTGCCGCAGGCACATAGAGCGTGGCGTTAGAGTAGGCGCCGTAAAATACATCATCGCTAATGGTTGGTGGTGTAGTTGCCAAGCAGGTCACACTCGTCAAACTATTGCATCCATTAAAAGCATCGTTGCCGATAAAAGTTACCGAACTACCAATAGTCACACTTGTCAAACTATTGCATCCATAGAATGCTGACATTTCGATATTTGTTACTGAGTTGGGAATACTAATAGACGTCAAAGCACTGCATTCTTGAAAAGCACCGATACCGATAGTGGTCACCGAGTTGGGAATCGTCACACTTGTCAAGCTCGTGCAGCCAGCAAATGCTGCGTAACCGATGGTTGTCACAGTATTGGGGATCACAGTGGTTTTGCAGCCAGCTATCAACGTGTTGCTTGCTGTTTCGATAATGGCGTTACAGTTGTTGCGGGAATCATACACCGTATTGCCACTCGCCACACTGATGCTCGTCAAGCCACTGCAGCAAACAAATACGGCATCGCCAATGGTGGTCACCGAGTTGGGAATCGTCACACTCGTCAAGCTAGAACAGCCATAAAAGGCATAATCGCCGATGGAGGTCACCGAGTTGGGAATCGTCACACTCGTCAAGCCAGTACAGCCTGCAAATGTATAACCTTCAATGGTTGTTATCGAGCTAGGAATCGTCACACTTGTCAAGCCAGTACATTCACCAAACGCACCCGAGTCGATGCTTTTCACCTGATAGACGGTGCCGTTGTAAGATACCATTGCGGGGATGATGACACTACCGCTATACATATAGGGATTCCAAGCCACCTCAACGGTTCTATCGCCAGTAATGGTATAGTAGATGCCATTCACCTCGAAGTCGTAGGTCAATTCTTCGATGTATTTGTCTTTCCAATAATCCGCTGCTTGATAAGCATTTAGACACCCCTTCGGCACCAAAAAATAGGTAGGTGTTGAGTGGACGTTAGGATTGTTGTTACCAAGCTTGAAGGTATTAGATTGAATCGTCGGCGGTGTGGTCGCCAAGCAAACCACAATTGACAAATCGTAACTGGCAAAAGCATAGTCACCAATACTCTCTACCCCACTGCCGATGGTCACTCGTTTCAAACCAGTACAGTTATTAAATGCATAGTCGGCGATAGTGGTCACTGAGTTGGGGATAACCACACTCGTTAACGCAGTGCAATTATAAAACGCTAAAGAGCCAATTGTGGTTACAGAGTTAGGGATGGTTAAATTCGTCAGACTAGTGCAGCTATAAAATGCATTCATAGCAATGTTGGTCACTGAATTGGGTATCGTCACACTCGTCAAATCAGAGCACTCGTAAAACGCACCCGTCCCGATGGCTGTCACCTGATAGACGGTGCCTGCATTGGAGACCATCGAGGGGATGGTGACATTGCCGGTGTAGGTGGTCGAGCCACTGGTGGTCACCTCGACAGTTCTAGTGTCTGTAATGTTGTAATAGAGGCCGTTGGACTCAAAGTCGTAGGCGCTGGCGCCAAGGGCGCACGACAGGCCCGCCACGAGGGCGAACAGCCTAAATAAAATTGTAATCTTTTTCATTTCATTTCAAGTTTTAAAGTTATTATATGTTGTTTATGTTCAGGTCAAAAACTATACGGAGTGAATGTGCAAATTTACCGATAATTTTTGAAAAACCGCAAGCTTCCACCAAAAAAAACGGCTTGAGTACTCGTTTTGCCTCACGCAAAAGCCGCTAAGCCGCTAAGTTTTTGTGCGCGAGGCACTTTGTAAAAGTTGTTCAAGTTGTTTTTAATAAAAAGGAGTGCGTCAGCCATAGTATTTATTGTACTTATTGTTTTCTTGTTGGTGGTTGAGTGGCGGATGCCGTCAGAAGTATCAGGTGAGGGAATGGCAGGTTCTCAACAGCTGGGGAGTGGATAAAGAAAAAGCCCTCGCCGTAAGCGAAGGCTCTGTTGGTAGAGAAACAGGGACTCGAACCCTGGTTTCCGCCGTGAGAGGGCGGCGTCCTAGACCACTAGACGATATCTCCGTTGATTTAAAAAGCCCTCGCACAAGGTGAAGGCTCTGCTTGTAGAGAAACAGGGACTCGAACCCTGGTTTCCGCCGTGAGAGGGCGGCGTCCTAGACCACTAGACGATATCTCCTTTCAAAAGCGTTGCAAAATTACTGCCATTTTTGAAACTGGCAAATTTTTTGAGCATTTTTTTTCTAAAAAACATCAAAAAGTCGGGTTTTTAGCTTTTTTCGGCATTTTTTGTTCCGAGAAGGGAGGTCAAATGAGAGTTTTTTTGTACTTTAGCGCATTAATAAATTTTCTATACTTTTATTATTACAATTATGGCTAACAAACGTCAGATTAAGAAAGCTATCATGAATGCCTGTGGTGATATCGCAGGCGAGTGCATCTTTGCAGAATCCGCATTCGGCGAGAACAAGCGCGAGGAATGGGACAGCATCATCATTCACACCGCCCTGCTGCAGCAAGAGGCCATCAACCGCGTGAGCAACAAGTTCGGCAAGAAGGTGAAAGATTTTGCCAACCGCAAGGAATACAACAAGGCCCGCCGCACGTTCTTCAAACAGTGCGAGAAGGAACTGAGCGAATACTTCCGCGCTGAGGTGAACAACATCGCCAAGCGCATGAACGAGCTCATGCCCTCTAAAAAGTAAGCCACACCATCCCGCATGAACCTCTCTGGTTGGATATTGAAGAAGGCCGGTTGGACTTTCAAGGTCAACATGAAGGTGCCCGACAAGTGCATCATCGTCGTTGCCCCCCACACCAGCAACTGGGATTTCATCCTGGGCGAGTTGGCGATTCACTCCGTAGGTCTGAAAGCCGGTTTCCTGATGAAGGACACCTGGTTCTTCTTCCCCATGGGACCCATTCTGAAAGGGCTGGGTGGCATTCCCGTGAACCGTCGCAAGCATGGCAACCTCACACAGTCAATCGTTGAGGCCTACAATTCCACCCCCAAACTGGCCATCGGGGTCACACCCGAGGGAACCCGCAGCGCCAATCCCAACTGGCACAAGGGCGCTATCTTCATGGCACGTGATGCACAGGTGCCTCTCGTTCTGGCCTACTTTGACTACAAGGACCGAGTGGTGTGCATCGATAAGGAGATGGAGTTGAGCGACGATCCCGATGCCGACCTGTTGCGCATCAAGAGGTATTATCAACCATTCCATGGCCGCTACCCCGAAAAGTTCGTCACAGGCTTGGAATAAGAGGTTTTAGACTATAAGTATTGGGCTTGAGGGCTGTCATATCACAGCCAAAAGCCTACTGTTAATTATTCACTGTTAACTTTAAAGAGATGATTTCACGCAACCTGCGCGTCACGCTCATTGAGGATGATATCGTCTGGGGCGATCGCGATGCCAACTTTAAACAATTGGAGCGCCATCTGCGCAATATGCCCGATGATACCGACCTTGTCATCCTGCCTGAATTGTTCACAACAGGTTTCATGACCGGTGACCGCGAGCAAGCCGCAGCCGTTGCCGAGTGGAACAGCGGCGACACACTGCACACCCTGCGCAAACTCGCCGCGCAGTATCATGTGGGCATCATCGGCAGTTTCCTTGCCAACACGGCGGCTCAACTCTACAACCGCGCGTTCTTTATCGAGCCAAACGGTGATGAGACTTACTACGACAAGCGCCATCTATTCTCATTTGGTGGCGAGGACAAGGTGTTCAACCACGGGTTGATGGCTGCTCCCATCGTGCGTTTTAGGGGATTCAACATCAAGTTTGTGGTGTGCTATGACCTGCGGTTCCCAGTATTCTGCCGCAATGTAAAAAACAACTACGACCTGCTGGTCGTGATAGCCAACTGGCCCAAGCCGCGTGAAAAAGTGTGGCGCACGTTGCTCGCTGCTCGTGCTATGGAGAACGAGTGCTATGTGTGTGGCGTGAACCGCTGCGGCACCGATCCAGCCGGTGTGGAGTATCCCGAAGGGTCATCACTCGTCATTGACTTCAAGGGCAAGGTCATTGCCCAGCGCATGACAAGCCCTGTCATCACTGCAGACCTCTCCCCTGCCCTGTTGGCGCAGTTCAGGGAGAAATTCCCTGCCTGGCGCGATGCCGATGACTTCACATTAAATATCTGAGTTCTCCAAGGTCTCCGAAGCTCATAAGTTTTCCAGCTATTGATGCCCAAGCCCACTCTCATAGAGTTGCTGGCTCCTGCACGGGATGCCGATATCGCCATCGCCGCCATTGATCATGGTGCCGATGCCGTGTATATGGGTGCATCCCACCATGGTGCCCGTGCCGAGGCTACCAACAGCCTTGATGACGTGGGCCGAGCCTGTGACCATGCCCACCAATACGGGGCTCACATCTATGCGACGGTCAACACGCTGGTCTATGACAATGAGCTGAAAGAAGTGGAACGGCTCATCCACAACCTCTACAACATCGGTGTTGACGCACTCATCGTTCAGGATATGGGCATCCTGCGGCTTGACTTGCCGCCCATCGCGCTGCATGCCAGCACACAATGCGACCTGCGCACACCCGAAAAAGCCCGCTTCCTAGAAGCCATGGGCTTTTCGCAGTTGGTCATGGCGCGCGAACTCACACTGGAAGAGATTTCAACCATCCGACATGCCACCACGGTGCCACTCGAAGCCTTTGTGCACGGGGCATTGTGCGTCAGTTACAGCGGACGGTGCGCCATCAGCCAAGTGCTCAAGGGCCGCAGTGCCAACCGAGGCGAGTGCGCCCAATTGTGCCGGTTGCCCTATGACCTTGTGGATGGCAAGGGTCGCGTGATTCTTGAGGGCAAACACCTGCTATCGTTGCGCGACATGGCTCAACATGACCGGTTGGAACAGATGTTGGCAGCGGGTGTCTCATCCTTTAAAATCGAAGGCCGTCTCAAAGACGTGGGCTATGTAAAAAATGTGGTGGCCTATTACCGACGTGCCCTTGACAAGGTCATCGACCATCATCCCGACCTTTACCGGCGTGCCTCACACGGCTCCGTGGCATTGACCTTTCAACCTGCCATCGAGCGCAGTTTCAACCGAGGCTTCACACATTACTTCCTTGACGAACGGCGCCCCGAAAACGGCACTGCGATGGCATCGGTTGACACCCCCAAGTCCCAAGGTGAATACCTGGGCAAAGTCGTGCGTTGCATCGGGAATTCTTTGAAGATTAACACCCGCGCCAAACTTGCCAACGGCGACGGCCTGAGTTTTACTGACAACCAAGGGCAATTCAGTGGTATGCGAGTTAACCGAGTGGCTGGCGATGGAACGGTGATACTGCGTGAACGTGTTCACATCCCGCGAGGCACCCACATCTACCGCACCTCCGATAAAGCCTTCAATGACATCCTCGCCAAGCCATCGGCATCCCGCACAATAGCAGTTGACGCAGTTTTACGTTACACTGGCGGCATGCTGACACTCACACTCAATGACGAACGAGGCAACTGCGTAACCCACACGATTGAATGTGAACTGCAAGCAGCTGACAAGCCTCAAGCCGAGAGGCAAATCGCTGAGTTGAAGAAATTAGGGGAGACTATCTATTGCTTGCGTCATGCTCAGGCGGCAGGAGATGTCTTCATTCCAGCATCGGTACTGGCAAGATTGCGCCGCGAGACTATTGAGTTGCTTGACCGCAGCCAACAAATCACCCGGCGTGTTGACTGCCGCAGGTCCGAAGACAAAACCTTCCCCTATCCCACCACAGCACTCGTGCCAACCGACAACGTGGCAAATCATCTTGCTCGGGAAGTCTATCTCGAGCATGGGGTGAAAGAAATCGCCCCTGCCCTTGAGGCAGGTACTGCAGCTGATGCCAACACTCCATTGATGCACACACGTTACTGCATTCGCCGCCAGCTAGGCGCATGCCTGAAGGGCAAGAATCCCAACTCCCTGCCACGTGACCTGTACCTGCGCAACGGAAACACACTGCTGCGCGTCAGCTGCGATTGCAACAGGTGCGAAATGAAAATCACCAAGCCCTAAAGGCCTGGTGATTTACTTTGCATTTCCTTATTAGATTACTTTACAGGAATTTTGTCGATGCGACGCTGGTGTCGACCGCCCTCATAGGGGGTGGTCAAGAACGCCTCAACCATGGCAATGGCCTCTTCGTTGGTGACAAAACGTCCTGGCATGGCAAGAACGTTTGCATCATTGTGTTGACGAGCCAACTGAGCGACGGCCAGGCGCCAACACAAAGCGGAACGAATGCCCTGATGCTTGTTGAGGGTGATGTTAATGCCTTCGCCACTGCCACAAACGGCAATACCAGGATAGCACTCGCCCTGTTCAACAGCAAACGCACAGGGATGAGCAAAGTCGGGATAGTCACAACTGTCCTCGTTATAGGTACCGAAGTCTTTGCAGGCGATACCTTGAGCTTCAAGCCATTGCTTAACAGCTTCCTTGACAGGATAACCGGCATGGTCACTGCACAGTGCCACTGGCATACCAGGTTTCAAGATTGAATCTTTCATTATCTACTTTTTAATAATGGCCGTGGCTGAGCCACGTCACGATGAACCTCATTTCTTTAATTGCTGGAGAGCTTGCTCCATGGTTGCAATCTTGCTCTCGGCATCGGCTTTCTTCTTACGTTCGTTGGCAACAACAGCCTCGGGGGCATTGGCGACAAAGCGCTCGTTGCTCAATTTCTTGTCCACGCTGGCGAGGAAGCCACGGGTATAGGCCAAGTCGGCCTCCAGTTTCTTGATTTCCTCCTCCACGTCGATGCTGCCAGCCAGGGGCACGGCAAATTCGGCTGTACCCACCATGAAGGCTGCTGCAGTGGCATCCTTCTCGGTCACGGCTTCGATTTTCTCAAGGCCAGCGAGCTTGACGATGATAGCCTCGAACGGATTATTCAGTCCACCAACGGCTTGCAGGGTGAGTTGCTCCTTGTTGGGCAAGTTCTTAGACTTGCGCACGTTGCGCACGCCACCCACGATTTCCTTGACATCGGCCATAGCCTTGAGCAACGCCTGATCGGCCTGCTCGGGCTCGGGGATAAGTGCATACATAATGCTCTCGCCATCCTTGCGCTCATCAAGATGTTGCCACAGTTCCTCGGTGATGAACGGCATGAACGGATGGAGCAGGCGTAGCAGCATGTCGAAGAACTCGAGCGTGGCTTGCATGGTGGCACGATCCATCGGCTGACCGAAGGCTGGCTTCACTGCCTCGAGATACCATGCCGAGAACTCTTCCCAGAACAGACGGTAGA
>JAEEGL011008276.1_pt1 | contig 10287 bp, 9 predicted proteins | sample 9134231 | NCBI WGS metagenome assembly JAEEGL01 (sample SAMN16246548, study PRJNA631951) | gut metagenome | biome: gut microbiome; feature: rumen; material: fiber-attached | host: Bos | place: Iran: Karaj | collected 2018-10
AGCTTTTCCGAACTGCCGTATGGTTGTGTCGGGAGCGTCTTCGATTCCGAGACAGTTCATCCAGGCGTGAACGCTTATGCCCATGGCTTTCGCGGCGGCAGTGCATTCTTGGAGTCCTTCGCCTTGTGTCCTTGGCAGGAAACGGCTGTCGAATGTCGCAAAATAAGGGGAGGCGGTAAGCGGGAAGATGGCGTTAAAGCCATTGGCGGAAAGTGTTTCTAGAGTTTGCTTCCAATTTTTGCCAGGAAGACCGTCAGGGTATTGACACCATGCGGCGCGAATTTCATTCGGATTCATGGCAACGCTCTTGCCTGCGGTCTCTTTCAATGCCTCTTGTGCATTTTGACATAGAAGCGTGACTTCTGTAAAATTGCCTGTGTTCATGCATTTGTTCGCTTTGGCGATGAATGTGGTGGCCTTCTGGCGTCCTTTTGAGTTTGGGGCCAGTGCTGCCGCCGTGGTGGTTGTCTCAAGGATAGTCTTTGCCGCTGACTGGAGGGCATTTGGTTCGTGCCTTGAGACTAGGCGCAGAAGCATCTGACCGCCGTTGCCTTGGTCTTGATTCATATATATATGAGTCATCCAGAAGGAGTTTTTCGTCTCGACGATGGCGGGCCACTGCGTGCGTTTGCCTTCAGCTGTGTGCCACCAACCAACGATTTTGTTAGAGTGTGGTAGATTTTCGAGCGCAATGAATGATGCTGATGTCTGGTTGACGGTCGTGCAATTGCCGAATATACTCTTTTCAAGCGTGATGCCGCCGATTGCGCCATGTACTTCCGTGGCTTTTTTGAATTTGCCGACTGGTGTGCCAGTCATTGCTGCAATAGTTGCGGGCATTGCATGGAAAAATCCTGCATGACCGCCTGCTCGCAGATATTGGATGATAAGGTCACGTCCTGTAGGAGAGAATGTGTCGCAAAGGGGCACGAGCAGCAGTTTATATGGTCTGATGACGGTGAAAGCCATGTCATCTTCATCAATTATCGCTGGGTATAATCCCACTGAAATTAGTGCGTTTGCAATGTTGCGTGCATTTGTCATGGATTGGCGCGCAGACTGTTCGTTGCCATTGCCCGCGCCTCTCAGGATTGCGATGCTTGCGTTTTGGCGGCTGAATTCTAATTTTGTGAAGAAAAGCTGAAGTTGACCAGTAGCACCTTTCCATGCGGCGATGCGAAGAGTCTGGCATCGGCTCCAGTCGGGAATAGCATTGTCCTCTGGGGCAAAAGCTGTTTTAGGGATGAAGATTCTAGCCCACTGTTCGTTTGCCGCAATCTCGAAAGTTGCGGAATGCCATCCTGAATCTGAACGTAGATAGACTGAGAATTGTGATACAATTTCTGGGTTGCGGCAGCAGACAATCATGCTGATGCCCGACGCCAGAGATAGATTATGCTGCAACGGTATGTCCCATGCGGCTCTTCTTGTGCTGTCATCGCTGAAGGCCGTTCGGAGTTCGAGAACTTGCGCACCATTTGAGCTTCTGAGATATGCAGCAGTGTGCGCGCCGCTTGTGCGACATCTGTCCGCCGCTGAACGCAGATTCAGTTCTTGGCTGAACGTCAGAGTGCATAAAATAAATAATAGAATCAGTGAGAGTTTCATGGAGTTATTGCTTTGACCAACGTTCGGAGGCGTCAATGATTTTCTTTGCAGAACAGCTCCAGAAATTTTTCTCAAAATCAGCAGAAAACGCAGCGATATGTGGAGTCAATATCACATTGTCGAGTGCGAAGAGCGGATGGTCTTTTGGAGGAGGCTCTTCGCAGAGCACATCCAATGCGGCTCCGCCAATCGTATGATTTTTTAGGGCATTGAACAGAGCCGTTTCGTCTATGACTGGTCCGCGAGATGTGTTTACGAGCAGGGCATTCGGTTTCATCAAGGCAAGCCGTCTTGCGTCAATAAGGCCGCGTGTTTCTGGGGTGAGCGGACAATGCAGCGAGATATAATCAGACTGCCGAAGCAGTTCGTCAAGTTCCATTGAGTTTGGAGTGAACGGGTCGTGATGGATTACGTTCATACGGAATCCTGAGACCATCTGCTCGACTGCGCGGCCGATTCGTCCATATCCAACTAGGCCCAACGTGCGGCCTGTGATGTGCCAGTTCATGCCGTTGGGGGCTTCCCATTTCCCATTGTGGACATTCTTGTCATAATGCGGAATTCTGCGAATCAAGGCAAACAGAATGGAAACGGCATGCTCTGCCACACATTCCGCAATGGATTCTGGAGTGTTTAGGACTTCAATGCCCAACATTTTAGCCTCTTCAGTGGGAAGGGAATCTAGTCCGCTGCCGCTGCGGAAAATCCCTTTGCAGCGTGGTAGCCTTTTCAGAATCTCGCCAGTAAGAAAATGATTTGGACCGAACAGCCAAATCAATTCAGCGTCTTGGCAAAACGCCTCGACTTCTGCAGAGGAAGAGCATTTCTTGCAGGCCAGTTCTATTCCTGCATCGCGAATCTGCTGAAGGTACTGTGACGGTACAGAATGTTCATCGCCTGTTATCAGAGCTGTTTTCATTTTTCGTCCCTTGCCTTAATCAAGCTGCGGAAGCCAGCCGCCATGAATCCCCAGTCGCTGCCCATCGCTATCCAATCCACGCCGCGCTCCTGCCATCGCGACAGCGGCCCTGATGCAGTGCCAAGCATTTTGCCCGCGCGTTTGGTCTTAAGGCATATCTCGTCAATGACTTTATTGAGGGCTTCATCCTCTGTCTGACACAGGATTCCCATGCTGCCTGAAAGGTCGCATGGGCCGATACAGATGCAATCCAGTCCTGGAATTTTCAGAATTTCGTCAAGATTGCGGACAGCATCAACATGCTCAATCTGGATAATCACCAATGGCTCGGAATCAGAAATCTTAAAGTAGTCGAACAGGTTATCCTTTCCATAGCGTGTGGCGCGTCTAACGCCGCAACCGCGAATCCCTCGCGGCGGATAACGGCATGCGGAGACAGCGGCTTCCGCCTCCTCTGCCGAGTTGACCATGGGAATGATGACACCGGCGGGCGCAAGGTCCAGAATGGGCTTCAATATTCCAGGGTCGTTGGCGCAGACTCGCACAAACGGCGCGCAGCCAGTTCCTCTGCAAGCTATTATATGACCCTTTAGCGTGTCCATTGTGAACGGACCATGCTCAGAGTCAATCCATACAAAATCAAGTCCGCAGTCGCCTGCGCATTCGCTGACCGTTAAATCGTCTAACGTTACGACCGCACCGATTGCCGTCTTTCCAGACGCTATCGTTTTCCTGAATCTATCCAGATGGTTGATTTCCATTATTGCCTCCGTTTTTGATTTTATTATGGAATAATCTACATTGTCAAAGGATGAAAGACAAGCTGCCATTTCTTAAAAATAAGGCTGATATGGAACGTTTTTCAAATCGAAAGCAACTAGTTTTGGAATATTTTCCTAATCATAATGATGTGATTTTGGAACATTTTCCCAATGCCAAACAGACGATTTTGGAACATTTTTCCAATTAATCAGAGATTCAGGAGGGACTCTGCGAAGCGTTGCCAAGAGGATAGTTTGGCGTGTGAGATGCCCTTGATTGATAGCTCTTGGCATAGCTCATTGCTATGCAATAAGTTATATATTTGATTCGCAAGTGAGTCGGCATTTCCGCACTCAAAAGACAATCCTGCTCCACCAGCGGCTTCGGAAACGGCAGGATGGTCGCTATGAATGACGGGGGTGCCTGATGCCATCGCCTCAAGGACTGGCATTCCAAAGCCTTCCTCAAGCGACGGAAAGATGAAAGCGGTTGCGTGTTTATAAAGTGACGGAAGATCTTCCTCAGAGATGCGTCCTGCCATGATGACCTTGCCGCCACGCTCCATTTCGCGTATCCGCGAGACGATTTTGTCGCTCTTCCATGCGACTCGTCCTGCAATGACAAGACATTCTTCTATTCTGTCGGCTATCTTGGCGTAGGCGTCAAGGAGCACATTGAGTCCCTTTTTGGGTTCTATGTTTCCCACGAAGAGGATGTATGGTTTTCCGAATCTGTTTGGATAAGTTGGGTCTGCCGAGAAGCGTCCAAAATTGACGCCAAGATGGATGACGCTTATTTTTTCTGCTTCATCAGGAAAATTGGCAATGATGCGTTGGCGGACATGGTCTGTGGAGACGATGATGTGGTGTGCCTTGCGGATGCTGGCGGGAAGCAGTGTTCGCATGTGCATGACATTAAGCGACGAGCAGTATTCTGGATGTTCGAGGGCAATGATGTCATGCACCTGCAAAATCACTGGAACGTCAGTGTGAAGTGGGCATGTGTAACCAGCCGCGAACAAAGCGGATGCATTAGAGGATTTCAGCAGTTTTGGAAGGCGTAGTTGTTGCCAGAGAATGCGCCCTGTGACTGAGCGCACAAAAGACGGCGGTGCGACGTTACATACAGACTCGAAGCCATAGACGTTGCAGTTATGGCATAATGTCATAATTGCTTCGGCTTCGGCAAGCACCGCCTTTTGCACACCAGAGAATGGCGGCTTTGCGATTGTCGCGTCTATTGCCAGTTGTCCGTTCATTGCTTTATAATAATATGGTATATAATGCTACAACTCATTTGGAAGTGCCATGCCACCCACTGTGGTAAGCTCTAGGGCATGGCAAATTGCCATGGAGAGCGCGTCGGTGGCGTCAAGCGCGAACTGATCTGTGCGAATGTTGAGGAATTGCGAGACAAGAATGGCAACTTGACGTTTGCTCGCGCTACCATTTCCGCAGACAGCCTGCTTTATGCGCCTTGGCGCATATTCGTACATGGTGACATTGTTTTCGGCCAACGTTGAGATGACCGCGCCACGCGCAGAACCGAGCATCATTGCTGTACGCACGTTTTCAAAGTAGAACGCCCCCTCAAGCACGGCGATGTCAGGGTGATACAAAAGAACAAGTTCTCGTATTCCGCCTGCAAGGTTTTTGAGGCATTCGCTCATGCGGAGTTTTGGACTGGTGCGGATGACTCCACAATCAACTGCCTTCATCGCGTTGCCGCGTACGTCAATCATGCCCCATCCAGTGCATCGCAAAGCTGTGTCTACGCCTAGAATTCTGCGTTGGATATTCGGATCTATGGGTGTAATTTCGGCTTTTTGACCTACTTTGCTGATTGTCTGCGGCTGCGCTTTTGCCTGCGCCTGCCATTTTTCCAGTTGCTCAAGCGATTTGAATCTCATGCCATTGCCTCCCTTATCCTTCTTGCCAACATAGTGCGTCTGTGTGTAGGCTTGTCGTTGCCCACAGCAATTCCGAGTGCCCTGCGTGAGCCTATCATGATGAGCAGTTTCTTTGCGCGGGTCATGCCTGTATAGACCAGATTCTTCTGGAGCATGACGTAGTGCTGAGTCAGTATGGGCATGAGTACCACAGGAAACTCGCTTCCTTGTGACTTGTGGACAGTCACTGCGTACGCAAGTTGCAACTGGTCAGATTCGTGTTGCTGGTATTCAACATAGCCCGCGTCAAAGAGTACTGTGAAGGTCTTCGTGTCGTTTGAGACGGCGGACACAAGTCCCATTTCACCGTTGAAAACGCCCTTGTCATAGTTGTTGGAAATCTGCATGACCTTGTCACCAACGCGGAAGGAGCGTGTCCCGAACTGAAAGCTTTCCTTGTCTTCTGAGGCTGGGTTCAGAGTGTCTTGCAAAAGTGAGTTGAGTGCGATTGTGCCGCATTCACCTTTGCGCATAGGCGTCAGCACCTGAACATCCGTCAGTGGATTGAATCCAAAGACCTGTGGAATTCTCTCGCAGAGCAGACGGACTACCATAGCGGCTGCGCGGGTTGGGTCGTCAAGATCGACCCAATAGAAGTCTGCCTTTACGCCTTTGGGCGTCGGCGTTAGATCAGGCATACGTCCGTTGTTCACGGAATGTGCATTACTGATGATTCGGCTACCGTCAGCCTGACGGTAGATTTCCGTAAGATAGGTTACAGGAATGGCTCCGCAGCTGATAAGGTCTCCGAGGACTGCGCCTGGACCCACGGAGGGGAGTTGGTCCTTGTCTCCGACCATGACGACGTGAGTGCCAGGGGCTATGGCGCAGAAGAGGTTTGACGCGAGTTGGACGTCAAGCATGGAGACCTCGTCAATAACAAGCATGTCGCAACTGAGAGGCTTGTCCTGATTGTGGACGAAAGAGCGTGTCTGGACATCCCATTTGAGCAGCCTGTGAATAGTCTGTGCCTCGCGGCCTGTCGCCTCCGATAGGCGTTTTGCGGCGCGTCCCGTTGGGGCGGCAAGCAGCACCTGCATATGCAGAAACTTTGCTGCTGCGCAGATTTGATTGACGACTGTTGTCTTTCCAACGCCTGGACCGCCAGTCACGATGGAGAATCCATATTTTAGAGAGTATTTTAAAGCCTGTTTCTGGGCGGTGTTCAGCCTAGTGTATTCATCGCCGAGTTTGTATTCAGGAACTTCTTTCGGCGGCGGAGGGAATTTCAGAAGAACTGTGATTGAGTGTGCAAGGTCGATTTCGGCCTGCCTAAGTCGCCTCAGAAACAGTAGAACGGTTTGTTCGCCGTTCTCATCAACAGTTTCCATTAGTAGTTTGTTTTCCGAAAGGGCAATTTCAAATCCCTTGTTCAGGGATTCTTCGCTGACGTTTAGCAACTTGTGTGCCATGAGCATAAGGACTTCTTTGGGGCAGCATGTATGGCCTGAAGCTGCTATCTCTTCCATTGAATAAGCAAGACCGGCGCAGAGTCGGAGCGGGTTTTCTGGCTCTATGCCTATCTTTGCGGCGATTGTGTCCGCGATGACGAATCCTATCCCCTCAATGTCAGTGGCGAGCTTGTATGGATTGCGACGAACAACCTCAGGGGCGGCTCCCTGACCATACTTTGCAATGACTTTGATGCACTGTGATGGTGTTAGACCCGCGCCTTGGAGGTAAATTTTGGTCTCGCGTTCGGCGGCGGTCTTCTTCCAGGCCTCTCTAATCTCCTTTATGCGCTTTGCGCCGATGCCTGGGACCTCCTTGAGGCGTTCGGAATAGTTGTCGAGAATCTTGATTGTATCAGCGCCGAAATGGTCAACGATGCGTTTCGCATAGACCTTGCCGATTCCAGGAAGGATTTTCGATGAAAGATAGTGACGAATGCCAGTTGGAGATGATGGAAGAATGCTGTGGAAGCTCGACACGCGGAACTGGCGTCCGTGTTCACGGTGCAATTCCCAACGGCCAGTAGCCTCAATGTTCTGTCCAGCCATGATGCCTGACAGTGCGCCGACAAGCGTCTGCTCCTTGCCTTCTTGGTCAAGGAGCCGTATGACATGGTAAGAGCCATCATCATTTGAATAGACGATGCGCATGACTTCGCCGCTGATGGTGTATTCCAACTGCGAGGTTGATTCGCGCACTTCAAGATTTTCGGAATCTTCCTCTATCTCGCTGAATATGTCCTCTTCTTCCGCCATTCCATCATCTAAGAGATTGTTACACCTTAAGGCTAACGCCTGGCATTATCATATATGGCTGCAAGGTATACGGATTAACGTCCGAACTGATCTGAATATCGCCCTTGAGGAGTTCAAAAATATTGCCAGAAATCATCGCGTCCTTAACGCGACCTACGATTTCACCGTTCTCGACCAAAAAACCAAGCAAAAGATTCGCGGAGAAGTCTCCGTTTGTCATGTTTGTCTGACCGAAGCCAAGCATTCGTTTAACATATATTCAACGCTTTATGGACTTTATGAGTGAATCTGAGGTTTCAGTGCCAGGTGAGAGTATCATGTTGTATGGGGCGCACCCTGCATTGCCTGTGGGCGCATTGCCCGTCATGCATGCGGTATCGTAATCGTAGAGGAAGAGATTGAGAACTCCGTTCTCGACTAGCATGCGCTTCTGGGTTGGAATTCCACTGGCATCATACGCTACTGCCTCATCACTGTAGTCGATATGTGGATTGTCAAGGATGCTGAAGTTTTTGGCGAAGCATTGCGTGTGAAGTTTATCCCTTAATGGGGACGTTCCCTTTGCAACATTGCGTCCGTTGATAGCGCTAGCAATTGGTGCCAGAAAGCGAATTACAGTATAAGGTGGAATTATGAGCGGCACTGTTCCACTTTCGGTCTTGACTATCTTGCTGGAGTTCTTCAGGTCGAAGAATATGTCCTTTAGGATTGAATCTTTGTTGTAGAACAATGGATCCATATTTCCTCGAGAGCGTCCATATCCTGAGAAAAGCATGTCTGTCCCGCTTGTTTTTTGGAAGGTCCCATATAATTGCCATCGGCTTACATTGACGGAACTCTTGAATCCGCCAGTGTGCGCCGTCATGACTTCCTCTTCAGAGACGGATGCTCCCGCCTCGCAAATGAGGCTGGCATCCTCGGCGCGCATTCGGTCAACGAGTTCCTGAGAGTCGGCGACCTGTCTGTCAATTGTGTATTCATTGACGCTGGGGGAATACGTCTTGGGATTGGCAAATGCCTCAACAGGGGGTAGAAACTCGTCAAAATGCGAAATCGCACCATATTTTGCAAGTTCGCATGCGCTTTTCACGATATCTGGAATCTTGTCAGGAATATTGCCCGTCGCACTGCCACGCTTGTGGTTGACTACGACTGCGACACCATACTCCTGTGAGTCGGAGGCGACACCTTCTTTCAAGCGATTCGCCTCAAACGAAATTCCCTGGCTTTGGGAATGTGAATATGTGATGGTTGCCGCAGTAGCACCTAATCTCTTTGCCTGTTCCAAAGCATCCAATAGCAATGGCTCGATTTTATTCAAATATCTCTTCATGATTCTTGTCAAAAACTGAGTTGTTATTTGTCGCCTGCCACGACGGCATTACGCACCCTTATATGCGGACCTCCATCGCTGACTGGGAGCGGGGACTGTCCGCCCTTTCCGCAGCCGCCGCTGTTCTTGCTCATCACGAAATCGTCTGAGATAGCGTCAATGTTTGAGAGCGTCTCAAAGACATTGCCAGTTACCATTACGTCGCGGACTAACTCCGCAATCTGCCCATGACGAATCCTGTAGCCGTAGGAGGCTGTGAATGTGAACATCTCCATCTGAGTCTGGCCACCGATGCCTTCGCAGGCATATATTCCGTCATCGACATCCTTGAACAAATCTTCCTTCTTCCATTTGCCAGGCTCTATGAATGTGTTGGTCATGCGGACAATCGGTGGAAAACCGCCCGAGATTGCGCGTGCGTTGCCTGTTGGAGTTTCGCCCATTTTCGCCGCAGTCTCAAGCGAATGAAGGTGGCCGACCAGAATGCCGTTTTGGACAAGCATGTTCCTGCGCGTGGGTGTTCCCTCGTCATCGACACGCTGGCTGCCCATGAAGTTCGGAAGCGAGCCGTCATCGACAATGTTCAGAAAGTCAGGGCCGACACGTCTGCCAACGTACATCAGTTTACGCATCGGCTCGTTTTCATACAGGAAGTCTGCCTCGCTCAGATGTCCGAACGCCTCATGCGTGAAGAGTCCTGTGAAAGCAGGATCCAGAATGACAGTCGTGCGACCACCCTCGCATTTGGGAGCGTGAAGAAGTTCACAGGCTCGCTTAGCCGTTTCTGCTGCAAGTTCCTCTTTTCCAAGAATCATTCCATAATCATCTATGGATCCAAGGCTTTGGAAAGCGTTTTGAACTAGATCACCTTTGCGTCCAACGGCTGCTATCAGGAGACCAATGAATGGACGTTCCTCCATAAAGCAAGCACCTCTGGTTGATGCATAATGGACAGTGCGGAACTTATCAACGTAGCGGATGCGGGTTGAGCTTATCTCTTCGGAGGATTCGAGGACAATATTGTTGTAATTCTCAATAGCCTTGACCTTCTCGTCTATGCTATGTCCTCGGAAGTCATCTTTCAACTGAGCGTGAAAATCCTCTGTGCATACAGGACCGTCCGCAATCATAGTCTTTTCCTTGCCGACCAGTGATGCGAACTTGCAGGCTGTATCAAGCTTCTCCTCAAGGTCATCTGGCATGTCGAAGGGAACTATGCCCCAACCGCCGTTTATGCAGGCACGGACAATGCCCGACTGCGTGAATGCCACAGAGGCCCCCTCCTGCTCCTTTCCCCTGAAAGTGAAGGATGAGCCCTCTTGTGTCTCGAATCGTATATCCGCGTAGTCGGCCTTGCAGTGTTTGAGTGCTTCTTGCAGTCGTTGTTTCATAATAGTGTTAATCAGATGAGTTCAATGCCCTTGATGCGGCAGAATTCGCGTATGAGTCCCATCTTGTCACCATACGAGACGATGTAGTGCTGTCCCATGACCTTTTCGAGGAATTTGTC